>Ga0315284_10004191_pt1 | contig 20496 bp, 18 predicted proteins | sample YL17G09_16_MG_FD_203696 | JGI IMG/M metagenome (GOLD analysis project Ga0315284, IMG submission 203696) | Sediment microbial communities from Yellowstone Lake, YNP, Wyoming, USA - YL17G09_16 | ecosystem: Environmental > Aquatic > Freshwater > Lake > Sediment | place: USA: Wyoming | collected...
CGATCGGTGTCGATGTCGTCGCCATAGATAAAGACGCGTCTAATCATGGTTTAGTCCAAGATATTCTTGTGGATTGCAGATCCGTCCCTTGAGCGCCGAGGCCGCCACGGTCGCTGGCGAGGCGAGGTAAACCTTGGCCTTTGGGTTGCCCATGCGACCTTTGAAATTGCGGTTTGCCGCCGAGATCACTTGTTCGTCGTCACCCGGAACGCCTAGATGAGTGCCAACGCAGGGGCCACAGCCCGAGGGGAGAAAGGTTGCGCCGGCCTCCGTCAGAATTTCCATCGTGCCGTCCTTGATGGCTTCTAGCAGAATCGCCCTCGTCGCAGGCACGACGTAAAAGCGAACCCCATTCGCCACCTGATGGCCTTTGACCACCGCAGCGGCGGCCCGTAGGTCTTCGATTCTGGTATTGGTGCAGGAACCGAGAAAGGCCATGGTGATCTTGGTGTCCACGAGTGCGTCAACGTCATGGCTCAGCTGGGGAGCGTGCGGCAGACTGACCTGTGGCTGGATACGGCTGATATCGAAGTTGAAGACTTCAGCGTAGGTGGCGTCAGCATCGGCTTGCAGCGAGGCCCCGACAAAACCCTCGACGATTCCGGTCTTGGCGCCGAGCTCGGCGCTCATATTAGCAAACGGGATGCGTGCGGCGAGCGTGCTGTGGCGAAAAAAATCGCCGCCAAACTCGACGGCGCGATAGGAGGTCAGGCTTGATGTGATACGGCCCAGTATGGTGAGCATCAGGTCCTTGGCTGCGACACCTGGGCGCATGGTCCCATGGAGGTTGACGCGGATGGTTTCAGGAACCTTCAACCAAATGGTGCCGGTCAAGGCGACCGCAGCGAGGTCGGTGCTACCGACACCGCAAGCTAAGGCGCCGATGGCGCCGTAGGTGCAGGTGTGCGAGTCCGCGCCGATAAAGACATCACCAGGCTTGACGTGGCCATGATCGATCATCAAATGATGGCAAATGCCACTGCCGGTCTCGTAGAGTTTAGCGCCTTGCTCGGCCGCAAAGTTGCGGATGTATTGATGCAGCCTGGCGACGGTTTCATTGGGTGCAGGCGAGGCGTGATCAAGGACCAAGGATAGCTTGCTTGGGTCCCACACGCGTCGGCCACCCATCTCCTGGAAGGAGCGGATCATCTGCGGCGCCGTCGTGTCACTGGCCATGGCGCCATCGACGGGCACAAAGACATACTGGCCTGCCTTGACCTCATGCCCCAATTTCGTACCGAGGATCTTCTGGACGATCGTTAAGCCCATGCCGAGACTCCCGCGCTTGGTTCGTGGGCGCCAGGCGCCGTTCTCGCCTTGTTGTGGAGCTGGTAGACCTTGCCGGGCAGCGGGTAGCCTAGGGTGCGCTCTAACGACCGTGTCGCCGGGAGCAGATCAGCCAAGGCGATTCCGGTTGTCACGCCCATGCGGTCGAACAGATGAACCACGTCTTCGATGGCGATATTGCCGGTGGCGCCGGGAATAAAGTTGCAGCCGCCGACTCCGCCCAGCGAGGCGTCAAAGGCACGCACTCCGACTTGATATCCGGCTAGCAAATTAGCGATCGCTAGTCCCCTGGTGTCGTGCAAGTGGAGAATCAATGGCAAGTTAGACCATTCACGCACCGCAAAAATCATATTTTTGATATCGTTTGGCACTGCTTGGCCAGTCGAATCGGCTAGAGCAATCGCGTCGCAGCCGGCCGCAGTGAGTTCGCGCGCCAGCGCTGCGACGTGGTTTGCGGGTATGGCGCCGCTGATGTTGCAGCCAAAGGCGCATTGCAAGCCGACGCGTACGGCCAGTCCAGCGGTCTTCGCTGTATGGACCATGGCGATGGTTTGCGTCAGCGCGGCTGGGAGGCTTAGTCCTGTATTACTTCTGCTGTGCGCCTCGCTGCAAGATAGCGAGAGATCGACGTGTCCGAGGCCGCTCGCCAGGAGTCGACTCAGGCCTTTCGTGTTGAGCACTAGACCGCTATAGGCGACGCCGTCTGCGGCCGGCAATTGCGCCACCAGCGCTTCGACGTCGGCCATCTGCGGTACGCGCGTTGGATGGACGAAAGAGGCTATTTGCAGGCTTTTCACGCCTGCTGCGAGCAGCTGGTCGATGATTTCCAGGCGTTGATGCAGCGGGATCAATACGGCTTCGTTCTGGATACCATCTCGCATGGAGACGTCGATGATCGACACTTGAGTCGTGGCCATGTCGATGCTCCTTTCCGTTCTGGAAACACGTATCACTTTTGCACAACATCTAGCGGATCGCTTGGACCACTACTTATCAGAAATTTCGTGTAAAGAAACTGGTTTCATGTTTTAGCGAACTGGATTATAAATCAGCGCAGATTTCCCTTGGTACAGTTGATTCGAATCTTGAAAGCGTTGGGATGAGAGGCCTTCACGGGTTCACACCGGAAACCGTCTTGATTGGGAGAAGCGTCGATGAAACGAATCTGGCTTTTAGCGGCACTGATCAGTCCTGCGTGCTCAAATAGTTCAAAGAAAGACCCAGCCCCGGCGGCATCGGCGGCCCCTTCTGAAAAAAAGGGTGAACCGAAGCCGAGCGAGGAGCGAACTGATCCCCCAAAGAAGGTCGATCCCATCAAGAAGGCTGGGGACGGCGAGCAGAGTCAGTCCGGTGATGTCCCAGGCTGCAGTTCTGCGGTCATGCCGGGAAGCGATCATAACCTCGCTGTGTCCATCGACAAGGATAGTGGTCGCTACCTGATCGACTTTGCAACCCCGGGTGATCGCGCCTTGCATGTGATCGCGCTATACGTCACGGCGCCCGAAGATGCGATCCCCACCTTTAAGAACGGATTTAAGTTTAAGGGAACCCCGTATTGGATGGTTGCGGTAGAAAAGCCATTTGCCACCTACTTCCAGCTGCCGATCTTGTACGGAACGGTCTCTGGCAAGGCCCTCGATGTCAGCAAGAATTACAAGGGGCTTGAGGGAGGCCAACTGCTGAACTCTTTGACGGCACCGACTTGCCTCAAGATCACCGTGGTGAGCTTTGAGGCGGATCAGGAGCAATCGTTCAAAAGCAGTGAGTACCAGCTTTCGTACAAACCATGACTTTGGGAATGGGGTTGGAGCAACTCATGGATGAAGTACTGATCATTGGGGCCGGTCCAGTTGGTCTATCCCTGGCCGTTGATTTGACGAGTCGCGGCATTCCCGTGGTCGTATTTGAGCAGGATCAGCAGATCGTCAAAGAAATCCGAGCCAGTACGTTTCACGCTGCGACCATGGAAAAGATGGAAGAATGGGGAGTGTTAGACGCGGTTCTGGCAAGAGGGCACCGCGTCGATCACCTGCAGTTTTGGGATCGTCGGGAGCGCAAGATCGTCGGTGATTTTGATTATAGCGCTATTGCCGCCGATACTAAGTTCCCTTTTCGCCTGCAATGTCCACAGCATGTTTATGCCGAGACGCTGCTCGAGAGGCTGCAACGGGAACCTCTGGCGACCATTCACTTTGGCCACGAGTTCCTGAGTAGCCGCGAAGGGCGCTCTGGTATCGAGGCTAAGTTTGAAACCAGTCGTGGGGTGCGCAGCTATAGCGGCCGCTTGCTATGTGGAGCTGACGGGGCGAATAGCGCGCTGCGGCGGTCGCTGGGTCTGAGCTTTGACGGGATGACCTATGAAGACCGCTTTCTCCTGATCGGTACCGACTTAGACTTGTCGCGTTACTACCCAGGAATGGCGAGCGTCAGCTACATTTTTGACCCAGATGAATGGGTCATCACGCTGCAGTTAAATGAACTGCTGCGCATCGTCTTTCAGGTGGCGGATGGCCAAGATGGTGAAGTCGAGCTGAGCGATGACAACATCCGGCGGCGGGTCTGGAAGTTCATCGGCGAGGAGATCGATTTCCCGATTCTGCACAAGTCGATCTATCGGGTGCATCAGCGCGTCGCCGATACCTTTCGCGTCGGGCGTTGCTTGCTCCTAGGCGATGCCGCGCATATCAATAACCCAGCCTCCGGTATGGGCATGAATAGTGGCATCCTCGACGCACACTGCCTTGGCGAGAAGATCAGTGAGTACCTGACCTACGAGCGCGACGAAGCGCTCGATGGCTACAGCACTCTACGCAGAAGTTATGCGTTGGATAAGATCAGAGGATACACCAGACAGCGTTATCAGGATTTGAGCGCTGCTGACGTCGAGACGCGCCAGCAGCGTAACCAGCAGTATGAGGCGATCAGTCGGGATCCGCAGCGGGCACGTGATTTTCTGTTGCGTGCGGCCATGCTCGAACACCGGATTTGATTGCAGCTGGGCGGTTGTAGGTTAACCCTGTCAACTCGTTAGAGGGATAAAATATCATGATCGACATGTGGTTAGGTGGGGAGCGGTATGCGCCGCCAAGCCGAAAGCGCATCGAGGTTGTGAATCCGATGTCGCGTGTTGCGATCGGTGAGCTGGTCGTCGCCGATGCATCGGATGTTGATCATGCCTTTGCGATTGCCAGCGCCAGCAGCATTCATTGGCGATCGTTCTTGCCCGATGCGAAGGAGCAGATCTTTCATCGTGCTGCCGCATTGCTCGACGCCCAGACCGAGGCACTTGCTGCGCTGGTGGTGGAGGAAAGCGGTTCGACCCTGAAAAAAGCTCGTCACGAAGTCAGCTATGCGGCGCAGATCCTACGCGCAGCTGGAGGGGAAGCCCGACGCCTTTATGGCGACACCATACCGGACGATCGCGCCGAACGCATGTCTATCGTCATCCGTGAAGCCCTCGGCGTGGTGGCCGTGATCAGTCCGTTCAATTCTCCCTTGGCCTTGTTGGTCAAGATGATCGCGTTCCCCTTGATCGCCGGCAACACTCTGGTGGTTAAACCATCGGAGCTGACGCCGCGGACTGCGGTTGAAGTGGCCAAGGTCTTTGCCGCCGCTGGGCTGCCGTCGGGGGCGCTAAACGTGCTCCACGGTAGCGGTAGCGAGGTTGGCGAGGCCATCATTCAACACCAACTGTTAGATGGACTGACCTTCACGGGATCTACGGCGGTTGGACGGCATATCGGTGCAACCCTAGGCGCCAAGCTGAAGACCCTGCACCTTGAGTTGGGTGGCAATAACCCACTTATTGTTAAGGAAGATTTTGACCTCGATGCGGCAGTCGACGCAGCTGTCTTTGGCAGTTTCTATCATGCCGGTCAGATCTGCATGGCTAGCTCCAGACTGCTGGTGGCAGCAAGCTGTTACGGGGCGTTTCGCGACCAACTAAAGCATAAGCTCGAGACCTTGTGGTTTGGCCGTCTTGATGATGAACGTACCTTTTATGGTCCATTGATCCATGGTGCTGCGGTCGATAAGGTCCGCCACGCGGTTAGCGACGCGCTTGGTCAAGGTGCGACCCTACTCACCGGTGGGCAGGTCTTAGATGGCTGGCGCTTTGCGCCAACGGTACTCGAGAATGTCCCACGGGGAGCCAATCTATGGCGCCACGAAACCTTTGGTCCAGTGGTTTCGCTGACGCCTTTTTCCACCGACGAGGAAGCCCTCAACCTGGCCAACGATAGCGACTACGGACTGAGTTCTGGTGTCCTGACGCGCGACTTTGGCAAAGCCCTAGCCTTTGCCAAAGGCCTGCGCTGCGGCGGCGTGCATATCGGGTCGCATCCCTTCCAGAGTGGCACGATGACCCCGGTCGGTGGCCGAGGTCAGTCTGGAGTTGGGATGAGTGGCGGACGTTACTCGATTGAGCATTTTACCCAGTATAAGTGGATTAGCTTGCACAGCTAAGCCACCGCCAGTGAGGAGGTCATGGGTCTTGGGACAAACTCTCTTTGACAAAGTGTGGCAACAAAATACCGTCAAAGCGGAAACCCCTGACCAACCGGCGTTGCTCTATGTCGGACTGCATCTGCTGCACGAGATTACGGCACCGCAAGCGTTTGCTATGCTCGAGGAGTGGCGGCTTCCGGTGCGTCGTCCCGATTTGACCTTGGCGATGGTGGACCATTGTGCGCCGACAAGCAAGGATGCCGACGGCCGCTTCGTGGTCAAGGATCAAGCGACCGTAGCACAGATCGACGCGCTGACATCGGACTGCACCCGTCATGACATTCCGTGTTTTAGTTTAGACCATCCCTTCCAGGGCATTGTCCATGCTGTCGCGCCTGAACTCGGGCTATCGCGGCCAGGCCAGGTGATCGTGTGTGGTGATAGCCATACCAGCACGCACGGAGCCTTCGGGGCTATCGCGTTTGGCATTGGCTCAAGCGAGGTGGCCGAGGTTCTGGCCACTCAATGCATCCTGCAGCGGCGGCCGAAAAACCTGCGGGTAATCGTTGACAAGGTGCTCAGTCCAGGCGTCTCGGCGAAGGATCTTGCCCTGTATATCACCACAAAGCTCGGTGCTGTGGGCGGCAAAGGCTACGCCATCGAGTACCAAGGTGCGGGGATTCGTGCTTTGTCGATGGAGCAGCGTTTGACGTTGTGCAATATGACGATCGAAATGGGGGCCCGGTTTGGTCTCATCGCGCCGGACCAAACGACTCTGGATTATTTAGGTCGGTGCTTACTGCAGCGTGAGATCGAGGCATCGGTTCTGGGGCTGTTCAGTGATCCAGATGCGCCGTGGGATAAGGAGCTGGTGATCGATGCTGATCAGGTGTCGCCGATGATGAGTTGGGGCACCAACCCTGCGATGTCGATCGCACTCGGTGATGAATTGCCGTTGCCGACCACCGCCACCGAGCGTCAGGCCTATGCGTATATGGGCTGGCAGGGGCAGAAGGTGGCAAGTGGTCGAGTCGTCGATCATGTGTTTATCGGTAGCTGCACCAATGGGCGCATCTCCGATCTGCGAATCGCCGCCGCACAGATGCAAGGAAAAACCGTCGCGACGAACACCCAGTGCTTGATCGTGCCGGCGTCTAAACTCGTCAAGCAACAAGCTGAGGACGAAGGCTTAGACCTCGTCTTTCGCCAGGCGGGTGCGACATGGGGTGAGCCCAGCTGCTCACTTTGCAATGCGATGAATGGCGACCTGGTCGCTCCAGGCCGACTCTCAGTAAGCACCAGCAACCGCAATTTCGAGGGCCGCCAGGGCCAAGGTGCCAGGACCGTCCTGGTCAGCCCTGCGAGCGCCGCGCAAATTGCCATTCGGGGTCACCTATGACGCCTGTGACTGTGGTCAGAAGTCAGTCGATTAAGCTACTTGATGAGGACGTCGATACCGATCAAATGGTGCCGGCCAGGTTTCTGCGCACCTCAGCCGCCACGGGTCTCGGCGCCTGTCTGTTTTACGATCGCAGGTTTGGCCTAGACGGTGAGCGCCTGGCAGGGTTTCCTCTGAATCCCCCCATGTACCAGGGCGAACGGATCTTGATCGGCGGCGCTAATTTTGGTTGCGGCTCGTCTAGGGAGCATGCGCCATGGGCGTTTAAGGACTTTGGGTTCGATGTCCTCATCGCGCCTTCGTTTGGCGAGATTTTTTATCATAACTGTTTGAAAAACGCCCTGCTGGCCATCGCGGTCGATCCTGAGTCACACCGTTTTCTCAGTCTTTGGGACGGATTAGTCACTGTGGACCTAGATCAACAAGTGATTCAGGCGGGAGACGTTCAGGTGCCGTTTGCGATTGATCCATTCATGCGCTTTTGTTTGATGCGGGGCCTTAGTCAACTTGGCTACGTCACCGAGCAAGAGCCACTCATCGCGCTTTTTGAGCAAAAAAATGATCAGCGGATCGTACCGCTAAGTGGTGTCGGTTCGATATGAATAGCAGTGCTTTGTTTCTATTACCAAGAACCTGAGGAGATGACAGATGACGGATGCATTAGGCTGGCGGCGCAAATTCGGTGTATTGGCGCCAAGCACCAATACGATTGTTGAGCCGGATTTTTACCGCATGGCGGTGCCCGGTGTTACTTCGCACTTCTCGCGGATTCATATTCGCGATCAGGACCTGTCAAACAATGCGAAGATGGAGGCCTTGCTGATTCAAATTCGCGAAGAGATCCTCCACGCCATCGACCGGGTAAAGACGGCCGAAGTGGACTATTTGGTGATGGGCATGAGTGCTGAGACCTTTTGGGGCGGCATGGAGGGCAACCGCCAGTTCGTCAAGCGCTTGGAGGATTACTCCGGATTGAAAGTGGCTTCGGGCGCCGAGGCTTGCGAACGCGCCTTGCATTTATTCAAGGCAAAAACCGTTGGCGTGATTACTCCTTATCAAGCCATTGGCGATGAGAACGTGATTAAATTCTTCAGCGATATCGGCGTCGAGGTGAAGTTCATTAAAGGCTTGAAGTGCCCGACTGCGGTGTCGATTGCTCACGTCAGCGAAGACGAGCTGCGGGCGGCGCTGATCGAGGTGAACGCTGCGGGCGTCGACGCGATCGTTCAGGCTGGAACCAATTTAAGTATGTTGCGCTTGGCCGATGAAGCGGAGCGCTGGCTGAATAAACCTGTGATTGCGATCAACGCCGCCACTTGGTGGTACGCGCTGCGGGAAAACGATATCCAGGATCGCGTCGAAGGCTGCGGCCGACTACTCCGGGAGTTTTAGGCCGATGGCGCACCTGCAATCCAGCTACAAGGGCGTTTTTGACCACCAGCTTGGCTTTGGTAAAAGGCCGGCGGTGCTCGTCGTCGATTTTGTCAAGGCTTATACCACCCCTGGTAGCCCGCTCTACGCAGCCCCAGTGGTTGACGCCGTCGCTAAAACCCAGTATCTGATCGCCGCGGCGCGTCAGGCTCAGGTGCCGGTGATCTACACCAAGGTGTTATATAGCCGCAGCCTCCTCGACGGTGGCTTGTTCGTGCAAAAAATTCCGGTACTGCAAACCATGGTGGCAGGCGAACCCCTTGCAGAGATCGCCTCTGAGTTAGAGGTGCGCGAAGATGATTTAGTGTTGGTCAAACAATATGCCAGCGCCTTCTTTGCGACGCCGCTTGCGGCCACACTGACGAGTCTGCAAGTAGACACCCTGATCCTCGCCGGCTGCAGCACCAGTGGTTGCATTCGCGCTACGGCCGTCGATGGCATGCAGCATGGCTTCCGGGTGATCGTGCCGCGCGACTGCGTCGGCGATCGTCATGAAGCGCCACATGAGGCAAATCTTTTTGATATCAATGCTAAATATGGTGACGTCGTGAGTCTCGGCGAAGTCGTTGAGCGCCTCAATATGCTAGGGAGCCGTGCGCCATGAAGCCACTGGAACATATCAAGATCCTCGATTTGACGCATATGCTGAGCGGTCCCTATGCGACGCAGCTGCTCGCAGACCTTGGTGCCGAAACGATCAAAGTCGAGCCCCCCGGGCAGGGCGAAGGGACCCGCCGACTGCTCGAGCATGACGCCGCTCATAGTATCGACGGCATGGGCGCCTATTTTCTGACTCTTGGGCGTAATAAGCAGAGCATCTGTATCGACCTAAAGTCGGACTCGGGGCTGGCCCTGTTCTACGATCTCGTCAAGCAAGTCGATGTCGTCGTCTATAATTTTCGCGCCGGAGTCGCTGAAAAGTTACGCATCGATCATGGCCATTTGCAGGAGCTTAACCCGCGTATCGTCACCTGCAGTATCACCGGCTTTGGTGAAACCGGACGGAATAAGGGGGCGCTCAGCTTTGACCTGGTGGCACAGGCGACCGGTGGCGGCATGAGCATCACCGGTAGCGAGGAGCAACCACTGCGCTCTGGGATTCCGATCGGTGACCTCGGCGGCGGTCTGATGGGAGCGATCGGTATCCTTTCAGCTCTGGAGTCGCGGCATGTCTCGGGTAAGGGACAGCATATCGACATCTCGATGCAGGATGCTCAGTTATCGATGCTCAACTATATGGCGACGATGTACTTCCTGTCCGGCAAGCAGCCTCCGGCTAGCGGCAATTCGCATTTTGTCCACGTACCCTACGACAGCTTTAAGACTCGGGACGGCCACATCATCGTTGCGATCATCACCGATGGGCTGTGGGATCGTTTCGTTGGCATCATGGGTCTCAAGCATTTAGATACCGAAGAAAATAAGGGGCAGCCGGGTCGTTGGAAAAATCGTCAAGCCATCATGGCCGAGGTCAGCCAGCTGTTGGCCACTGAGGACAACCAGGTGTGGCTTGATCGCTTGCAAAAGGATGGCATTCCCTGTGCGCCGGTGAATACCTTCGCCAGTGCGCTGAGTGATCCGCACGTGCTTGATCGCGGCATGGTGGTCGAGGTTCAGCACCCGCATGGCCAAGTCGTTAAGCAGGTCGGTAACCCGATTAAGCTGTCGGATTATCCTCATGAGACCTTCCAGTCGCCGCCTCTTTTAGGTCAAAACACCGACGCGGTACTGACCCGCCTTCTAGGTCTAGATGAAGACACCTTGTCCGGTCTGCGATGTCGAGGGGTGATCCAATGAGTGGTGCAAATCAACGAGAGTTTGTCAGCATCTGCGAAGTTGGTCCACGCGACGGACTGCAAAACGAACGCGTTCACCTTGCGCTCGACGACAAGAGTCAGCTGGTTGCGGGCCTCGTCAAGGCAGGGCTTAGGCAGATCGAGATCGGCAGTTTCGTCAGTCCTAAAGCCGTGCCGGCGATGGCAGACACGGATGCCTTGACCACCAGGGTCAAACGGACCCATGGGACGGGGATTCGAACATTGGGCTTGGTCGTCAATGCCCAGGGCTTTGATCGCGCTTTGGCCGCCGGGGTCGATGGAGTCTGCATCGTCACGGTAGTGTCCGAGACCCTGTGTCAAAAAAACAATCGCTGCTCGTCGCAGCAAGCAACGGATACGGCCGTGGCGCTGATCAAGCGGGCTAAGGAAGAAGGACTATCGACGCGGGTCGATGTCGCCACCTCTTGGGTGTGCCCCTACGAGGGTCAAGTTTCCTTAGAGGCGGTACAAAGAGTTGCCGACCAGGTGTGGGAGTATCAACCCGACGAACTGGCCTTTTGCGATAGCATTGGTCACGCCCATCCCTATCAGGTGGCTAAGCTCTTCGCGGCCTTTGGCGAGCGCTATGACCGTTCGCGTTTGGTGGCACACTTTCATGATACCCAGGCACTTGGCCTGGCCAATGCGACGGCGGCGTTATTTCAAGGCATTCGCCGCTTCGATGCGAGCGTGGGTGGACTCGGTGGCTGTCCATTCGCACCAGGTGCAAAGGGTAATTTAGCCACCGAAGATCTCGTCCATCTGTGCCACCGTTCCGGCTTTGAGACCGGGGTTCACCTTGAGGACCTTTGGGCCGCCGTAGCGCTCCTCGAACAACAGATAGGTAGGCCGCTTGGCGGTCAGAGTCGGTCGTGGTTTCACTCGACGCAGCGAACGCAACATAACTAAGCGCATTACCTGAGGTGTTAGCGATGGCAAAAGTCACAGCTGAGAGTTTTATCGAAGATCTGACGCCGGAAGAAAAGGCTCGGGCGGCTCTGGTGGACCTGATCTTGCCGGCTCTGCGCGAACGGGTCGTAGCCGCCGACCATGACGGCGAGTTCAACCGCGACAATTTGTCCTTGTTTCGCGAGCACAATCTGACCGGCCTGGTCATTCCCAAGGAGTTTGGCGGACTTGGCGGCGGTTTGCGCGACCTAGCGGCGGCGACTTTTGCCCTCGGTACGGCCTGTCCATCCACAGCCCTGTGCTTCTTCTTTCACTGCAGCACGTCTTCGCGGGGGTTGTTGGCACTGGAGGCGATCGAGCGCGGATTGTTTACTTCGGAAGAGATTCCGGTGGTCCGCGACTTTGCGCATAAATTGCTGCATCGCATGGGGACGGAGCGCAAATGGTTTGGCAATTTCGCGAGCGAAAGTACAAAGAGCGAAAAGGCTCTGATCACCATCAATACCAGAGCGAAGAAGGTGCCGGGTGGATATCAATTGACGGGCGTCAAGTCTTTTGGCTGCTCGACGGGAGTCGCCGACTATTATTTGGTGACCGCCCAACTTGAAGACCATGCCGACGCACGTGGCCTGACCACATTTACCGTACCGCCGCAAGCGGTCGGTGTGGGTCAGCGTAGCAAGTGGGACGCCATCGGCATGCGTGCCACCAATACCCACGGCATCACCCTCGACCAGGTCTTTATTCCGGACGCCGAGGCTTTGGTCATACCAGCGGCGTTTACTCGCATGATGCAGGTGAGTCGGGGCAGCTTCGTCGGCAATCAGGTCGCGGGAACGGCGGTATACTTGGGCGTGGCGCACGCAGTCTATCACAACACCGTTGATACCCTACTTAGCCGCAAATATGCCGATACCGATCGTTCCATTGCCAATTCGCCGATGCACCGCGAGCTGATTGGTCGCATGGCGGTCAATCTTGAAACGGCGACGCTTTGGTTGCGCCGTCAGTTGCAGCTGGAAAGCTCCGAGTCCCCGACGCTGGACAAAGACGAAGTCGTCAGGAACTGGCGCCTGTGCAAAGGCGCGGTGAGCGATGCGGCTTTTGCCGTCGGGGTGGATGCGCTTAAATGCTGCGGCACGTCGGGGACAGGCAATTCCGGCTTTATAGCCCGGTCGCTGCGTGATTTGTCGATGGGTCTGGTGCAGGCGTTTCCTAGCGAGCGTGGCCGTCTCGAAGCCGCGGAGATGATTATCTCCAAGAAGCAATCCGTCCTTTTTGGGAGTTAAGACTCTATGAGATTTCCACCCGGATCCGTTGGCGAAACCCTCACTGCTATGCAGGGCGTGTGGCACGATCATATTCAGCTCTATCATCTGAACGGCGATGTCCTCAGCGAGGATGCGTGGAGCGGAACGCCTGGACCGGCGCCGTTCGACAATCTGGTCTACATTGAGTTCGACGGCGAAAACTACCGGCAGACCAACGTCACGTTTCGCGGCAGGCCGCTGCATGTGCGAAGCTTTCGCGGGGTTTTGCAAGACGGAGTGTTGCGCTTTGGTCACTTGGGACCCAATGATCCGGTGCATATCGGTACCGCCGCGGGCCCTGGCCGCCTTATTTTTAGCCCGCAACAGGTGACCGATGCTTGGGGGCAATATGTTGAGCCGGACTTCATTCAACTGACCGGCGCTGGGCAACGCACGCGTACCACGGTGTTGTATCGTCACGGTGTGGCGGTGCGAACCCTGCATGCGTCTGGATATATGCTCAGTCCCGATCCGACCAGGCGACTTAGCTGTGACCCGCGCCCGGGCGACGGCCCTGTACACGAGGACCCTAAGCCCACGACGTCCTTTCAAAGGTGAATAGGGGAATTCTATGAACACCGCAGTGACATGGCCCGTTCTCAGGAACTATATCGGCAATGAATTTGTCGAGCCGCTATGGCGCGAGCAGAGCCTGGTTAATCCGAGCGACGGAGCCGTCCTCGGGCAGCAGGCTGGCAGCTCGAACCAGGCGTTGCAGGCTGCATTACGCTGTGCCGAGGCCTGCCATAAGTCTGGCGACTGGTTTTCTCTGGGCAAAGGCCGCGCTGATGTCTTGATGAAGATCGCTGACCAGGTGTCCCTGCATGTAGATGAATTAGCACTGCTCGAGACGCGCAATAGTGGCGTCATCCTAAGGCAAACGAAGTCGTTGATCGGTTTGCTGCCGCTGATTTTTAAAGCGGCGGCGGCGCAGCTGTTGCAACATCCAGATTGTGAAAAGCTCGGCACCGCCCAGGCGATCCAGGTGTGGCACAAACCTTGGGGTCCAGCGCTGTGTCTGGCGCCGTGGAATTCACCGGCGCCGATCGGCGCGCATAAATTGGCCTCGGCATTGGCGGCCGGAGCCCCGGCCATTCTCAAGCCCTCGGAGTTCACACCGTTCACCAGTCAGCGTCTGTTTGAGATCATCTCGTCTTGTGGATTGCCTCGGGGGGCGGCGCAGCTCATTCATGGTTCAGGCTTGGAAGGAGCAACGCTGGCTGCCGACCGTCGGATCAAAGCGGTGTCTTTTACCGGAGGGCTAAAAAGTGGTCAGGCAGTCGGTCAGATCTGTATGCAGCAGCTCAAGCCAGTCCAATTGGAGCTAGGTGGACATAATCCCTTTGTTATTCTGCCGGATGCGGATCTAAATCGGGTCGTCGATGGTTTGGTCGCTGGCCTGACGACCTTGAATGGTCAATGGTGCAGGGCGATCGGCCGCATCTTTGTTCCGGCGGCGATGAAGGCCACCGTGATCGATGCCTTTCTACAGCGGGTGGAGTCCCTACGGATTGCAGCTGCCACTGATCCTGCCGCCGACATGGGTCCTTTGGTCAGTCGTCAGCACCTGGATCATGTTCACGCGACGATTGGACGCTTGGTATCTCTTGGTGCTAAGCGCCATCGAAGTGAAAGGGTGTTGCCTAACGCCGGCACCTTTTTCGCACCAGAGCTGCTGTCAGGACTGTCGCTCGAAGCCGATGATACGGAGATTTTTGGCCCCGTCGCCGTGGTTCATGGTTATGACGATGTTCAGGGTCTGAGCGACCGAGTGAATGATACGAAGTTTGGTCTTGCAGCCTATATCTATGGATCTGACGAGAGCCTTATGTATAAATTGGCGCAAAGCCTCGATGTCGGCAGCACTAAGCTCAACGGTGTGACGATGACCAGCCTAAGTCCCAACGCTCCGCGCGCAGCCTGGGGTGTGTCTGGTTTGGGTGAAGAGGGTGCGTTCGAGACATTTCGGTTTTTTCAGGGTAGTTCGGTCATTGGTAAAGTGAGTCAATAGAGAGGGATGGAGAATTTCTATGTTATTTAACATGTGGTATGTAGCGGCCGACGTAGCAGATATCTCGGACAAACCAACGCAGGCTAAAGTCCTCGGCCAGAAGCTCGTGATCTTTCGTGCTAAAGACGGTTCTATTGCTTGTCTAAGCGATATTTGTATTCACCGCGGCGCATCCTTGTCAGCCGGCAAAGTGGTCGATGGCTGTGTGGAATGCCCTTATCATGGCTGGAGATACGACGGCAAAGGTGCCGTGGCCAAGATTCCGGCACAGCCACCGGGAGCCAAGATTCCCCAGCATGCCCGGATTGATTCCTATCCCGTCGTCGTCAAATACGGTTGGGTTTGGGTATTTATGGGTGATCTTCCTGAGGCCGAGCGGCCGCCACTACCGGAGTTTCCAGAGTACGAGGATCCCGAGTGGCGAATGATCCGCGGGGAGTTTATTTGGCAGGCGGACTATGCGCGGGTGATCGAAAATGGTTTGGACTTTTCCCATGCGCCTTTTGTCCATCCGAGCTTTGGTGATCCTAACCATGCGGTGATCGAGGACTTTGAGGTGGAGAGTCACGAATGGGGGGCGAAGGCAACCGTGAGTTACTTGCCGCCGATGTACAAAGGAATCTGGAAGCTCCTGAGACGCGAAAGAACGCCGGTTAGAGCGAGCCCAAGCTTTCATATGTCCGGTGGACTGATGTGTCTTAAGGTCTATATCACCAAGGACTGGACCCAGATCATTTATGACGTCAACACTCCGGTTGACGAAAATACCACCCACACCCGGTGGATTCACGCCCGCAACTTTATGCGCTCGCGCTTTGCCGATAAGGATGCAAAGCGCCGCGTACAGGCGATCTTCGATCAAGATGCGGCGGTCGTCGAAAAGATTCAACCACAGCTTCTTCCTGTCGACTTGAGCGAGGAGATCTCACTGAAGTCCGACGGCTTGCAGATTGCCTACCGGCGGATGCGACGCAGTTTCATTAAAAAAGGTTGGTCGATCGATGTGAATTACTTCAAGAACCAACAAGATAAGAAGCACGCGCGAGTTGTGCCATCACCAGAGCGGCGTCGTGAAGAACATAAAAACATTCATTGGGTCATCCCCACGGTACCAGTCGAAGATATTGCCAAACCGTTGCGCGAAGGTCAGCGCGTGGTGATTGAGGAAGGTCAGATTCATTGAAGAACATAAACCGGCCGTGAGGCCTTTTGATACGATGTTAATCTTTAATCTACAGGAGCATGTATGCGGCGTTTAGTCTTATCCCTAGGTCTACTTTGTTGGAATTTTTTGCCTTTCGGTGCGGTTGCTGCAGCGGAAGAAGGTTCATCCGATGTGTCTCTAGCAGCCGACCTTTCTGGTAGCTGCGAGTTTCAGGGCGTCTTTGCTGGCGGATGCATCGAGTTTTTCGGCGCGGGATGGACGAGTGCTAACATGCAGTCCTTCTGCCAAAGCCAGGATCGGCCTGGCGAGACGGCGGTGGTCAGCAGCGCTGTTTGTCCTAAGGCCAACTTCAATGCACTGTGTGCCAGCAAAAAGGATGAGGGTCTCGCTAACGTCTATGTCAACGATATGCCGGCTTTTATCTGTAAGAAATACCTGAAAGGCGACCTTATATCCCGGTCCGATGGTGGTTGGTAAGATCTTAATATCCAAAAGCATGGGGCACAGGTGTGTGCCCCTGTCGATCTCCACTTTGGGAAAGGAGTCCCTTATGCGTCGATTTGTTGGCTTTGTCTCGTGCTTTTTGGGTGTTCTATCGTCGTTTACTGAGCCTAGAGCCTTTGCTTTCAGTCAGCCCATGCAGCCTTTGACCGGATTTGGGTCGGATCAGTTTGATCACTGCTCCGGGAGTTGTGCAATTCGCTATGACCTTGAGGATGTGAAAAGCCCGGAAAGGGTCAGCTATTTTGTGCCTAAGGCACTGAAGAATGGTACTTCCGCCCCAGTGATCGTTTTTATGCACGGATTCTTCGCTCCGGTCCCAGAGATCTATCAGGAACATATCGATCACTTAACCCGTCAGGGCTATATCGTCATCTTCCCGCAATACCATGCTGCTGGCTGGGATCTTTTAAAGGAGGTTGGAGTCTTTCAATCCGCTGACCAGACGCAGTGGTTGCAGCATGCGGTCAAAGCGACCGACCATGTTCTTGGGATCCTTGGGCCCGTGGCTGACCGCTCTGAAGTATACGCTTATGGTCATTCGATTGGCGGTCTCTTGCTGCTCGGGTGGGCGCACGTCGGCGGTGTTAAGCTCAACGGTATGGTTCTCGCTAGTCCCAAACTGGATCTACGCGCGGGTATCCCCGAATTCGTAAAGAAATTCATTCAGGTTAAGGAACTACCTTGGAAGAACATGGTCGGCGAGATCGATGGCCGTGTGATCATCCTGGGTGGTGAGGATGACACGATCGCGTTGGTGAGCGAGCTGCGCACGATTAGCGAAATTATTACTAAAGCTAAGTCCTTGGTACTGTATGTTGCAAAAAGCGATGCCCACAATGGCGAAGAGGTGTGGGCTGACCACATCGCCGCTGCGACCAATGGCGGAATGTTAAAGATGTTCGATTGGATGATGGGCAATAAAAAGGGCGGCAGAGTCGTGCTCGATACCATGGATTTTCGCTTCTATTGGGCCAGCCTGGATGCTCTGCTCAATGGTAAGTCAGAGGTCGATTTTGACATGGGAAGTTGGTCGGACGGAACTCCCTTTGCAACGATCAGCAAAACCTATCAGTTGAACTAAAAGTCCTGCTGTTTGGTCAGTGGGCATAGTTTTGCCCATTGACCGATTGGATTTGGCTACATTAGGATTCGATATACTCTAGCGTACTCGTCACAAGGAGCTTCGATGTCTAGGTCTGCCTACATCTATGATGCCATTCGCACGCCGCGAGGTAAGGGCAAGGCCGACGGTGGCCTCTACGAGGTCAAGCCAGTCAGCCTACTCAGCCGCCAGCTACAGACCCTCGCTGAGCGCAATCAGCTTGATACCAATCGCGTCAGCGACGTGGTGATTGGCTGTGTCTCTGCCGTGGGCGAGCAGGGTGGTAATATTGCCAAGGCCGCTGCATTGGCCGCGCACTGGCCGCAAACCGTGGCTGGTAGTACGGTCAATCGCTTTTGCGCTTCTGGCTTGGAGGCGGTCAACATCGCTGCGATGAAGGTCGCTTCGGGTTTCGAGGACCTGATGGTGGCGGGTGGCGTCGAGTCGATGTCGCGGGTGGCGATGGGCTCTGACGGTGGGGCCTGGGCATTCGATCCCGAGACGAATACGATTGCCGGCTTTGCACCGCAGGGCATCGGTGCCGATTTGATCGCGACGATTGAGGGCTTCAGCCGCGACGACGTCGATCAATTCGCCCTGCGCTCGCATCAAAAGGCCGCAGCTGCCGAGGCTGAAGGGCGCTCTGGTGCCTCGCGCGTGCCCTTTGCCGATCAAAATGGCGTGACTATTCTAGATCGCGATGAGTTGGTCCGTAAGGAGGCATCCGCCGCCGCTTTAGGACAGCTCAAAGCGTCCTTTGCCAAGATCGGTGACTTCGGGTTTGATGGCGTTGCTTATCATAAATACCATTCCGTTGAGCGCATCAATCATGTGCACACGGCTGGGAATTCTTCGGGCATCAGCGATGGGGCCGCGGTGGTGCTGATCGGCTGTGAGCAGATCGGCCGTGAGTTGGGACTCAAGGCCAAGGCTCGCGTGGTATCGGCTGCGATCGTCGGCAGCGAGCCAACGATCATGTTAACTGGGCCGACGGCGGCGACCCGCCTGGCCTTGTCCAAGGCAGGACTCAGCTTTTCCGATATCGATCTCTTTGAAGTGAACGAGGCGTTTGCTGCCGTCGTGTTGAAATTCCAAAAGGACACCGGAGTCCCCTTTGAGAAGATCAACGTCAATGGCGGCGCCATTGCTCTTGGCCATCCGCTTGGCGCCACCGGCGCCATGTTGACCTCGACCCTCATCGATGAGCTTGGTCGGCGCAAGCTTCGCTACGGCGTGGTCACCTTGTGTATTGGCGCTGGTATGGGCATTGCGACGGTTTTTGAACGGCTTTAACGAGGACCTTAAATCATGAGCGATATTCGTTTTGATAGAGCTGCAAGCGGCATCGTAACTCTGACCTTTGACGCGCCTAATCAGCCTGTCAATACGATGAATGCGTCGTTTCGTGCTTCGCTGCACGACGCGGTCGAGCGCCTTAAAGCGGAGGTATCCGGCCTAAAAGGTGTGATCCTGACCTCGGCCAAGACGACTTTTTTCGCCGGCGGCGACCTCAAAGAACTTAGCCAGGTCGGCAGTGCGGACGCAGGCAAAGTCTTTAGTATGGTTGAAGGCTTGAAAGCCGATCTGCGGCGCCTTGAGACCTTGGGCATCCCCGTAGTCGCGGCGATCAATGGTAGTGCCTTGGGTGGCGGCTGGGAGATCGCACTCGCTTGTCATCACCGGGTACTGCTGGACGATTCCCGTGCGAAAATTGGCCTGCCCGAGGTCACTCTGGGCCTGCTGCCAGGTGGCGGCGGTATCGTGCGCACGGTCCGTTTGCTCGGCCTGGAAAAGGCGATGCCGCTTCTACTTGAAGGTAAGCAGCTAAGTCCGAAGGCAGCGTTGGAGGGCGGCTTGGTTCATGCCCTCGCGGCGACTCCGCAAGCCTTGCTAGCAGAGGCTGAGGCATGGATTTTAAGCCATCCTAGCTCGCGTCAGGTGTTTGACGATGAGGGCTACAAGGTCCCAGGAGGTACCCCAAAACAGCCGAAGCTGGCCGAGATGCTGCCGGTTGCCCCGGCCATGCTTCTAGAGAAGACCAAAGGCTGTTACCCCGCTCCGGTCGCGATCCTCGCTGCGGCCGTAGAGTCACTGCAGATTTCAGTCGACGCCGCTTTGCGAGTGGAAAGCCGCTATTTCGCTCAGGTGGCGACCGGCCAAATTGCCAAGAACATGATCTCAACCTTGTTCTTCCAACTCAATGCCCTTAAGGCCGGAGAGAATCGGCCCGCAGCGGTGGCACCGGTCAAGGTCCGACGCATCGGGGTGCTTGGCGCTGGTATGATGGGCGCTGGAATCGCCTATGCAGCAGCGAAGGCCGGTATCGATGTGGTGATTAAGGATGTTGATTTGACAGCGGCTGAAAAGGGTAAACAGTATGCCGTGAAGCTTCTGGATGAGAGGCTACGTAAAGGTCAAATCGACGAGGCGAGTAAGGCCGCGCTACTAGAACGGATCAAGCCGGTGGACCGCTATGAGGACCTCGCTGGCTGTGAATTGGTGATCGAGGCCGTCTTCGAGGATCGCCAGATTAAAAAGGACGTCACCGAAAAGACCCTGGCGCATTTGGCGAAGGGGGCAATTATGGCCTCCAATACCTCGACACTGCCGATCACCAGCTTGGCCCGTGCCACGACCGTTCCAGCCAATTTTATCGGTCTGCACTTCTTCTCTCCCGTCGACAAGATGCAGCTTGTCGAAATCATCCTTGGCTCGCAAACATCGCCTGAGACGGTCGCGCGTAGCTTTGACTTTGTCAGGCAGATCGACAAGATACCGATTATCGTCAACGACAGTCGGGGCTTCTATACCTCGCGCGTATTTGGAGCCTTTACGCAAGAAGGTATTGCCATGCTTGGCGAGGGCCAAAGTCCCATCGCCATCGAGCGTGCTGCGCTTCAAGCAGGCATGCCGGTTGGTCCGCTTGCAGTGAGTGACGAAGTCAGCCTGACGCTGTTCTCACTCGTGCGCAAGGCGACTGAGGCCGACCTGGCGAAGGCTGGCAAAGAGTTGCCGCACCACCCTGCAAATGCGGTGATCGATCGCATGCTCAATGATTTTGGTCGCCCCGGTAAGGCCGCTGGCGCTGGATTCTATGAGTACCCAAAGGATGGCA
>Ga0315284_10004192_pt1 | contig 20495 bp, 19 predicted proteins | sample YL17G09_16_MG_FD_203696 | JGI IMG/M metagenome (GOLD analysis project Ga0315284, IMG submission 203696) | Sediment microbial communities from Yellowstone Lake, YNP, Wyoming, USA - YL17G09_16 | ecosystem: Environmental > Aquatic > Freshwater > Lake > Sediment | place: USA: Wyoming | collected...
AATAAAAAAATTGAGGAAACCGGCGAAAGAAAGAAAAAAGAGGTTGCCGAATAAATATTATGATTTTTACCATCCTTATTGCTTTTTTAAGCATAATCGGCTTACTGGTTCTTCACGAATTCGGCCATTTTATCGTGGCCAAGAAATTCGGGGTAAAAGTTGAAGAATTCGGAGTGGGCTATCCTCCAAGACTGTTCGGGAAAAAAATCGGGGAAACGATATATTCAATCAATCTTCTGCCATTCGGGGCTTTTGTCAGGGTGCCGCAGGTTGACGGGGAAGAAACCAGCATAGAAGAATCCCAGGCCTTTGAGAAAAAACCGATGAGTCAGAAAGTCATGGTTCTTCTGGGCGGAGTTGTTTCTTTCTGGATAATAGCCGCAATTTTATTCAGCATTGTTTTCTACATCGGAACGCCTCAGTCCATACCAGACGAAGAAACTGGGAATTTAATTAATGTAAAAGTCCAGGTTTTAGCAATTGCCCCTGATTCGCCGGCGGAAACAGCGGGAATCCGTGCCGGCGATGTCATTAAAGAAATGAAAATTGTTTCAGCTGTTGGAGAAGAAAAGGTGGAAATTGAAAAAATTAAACAGATTCAGGATTTTACGGAAAAATACAAAGGAGAGAATGTTGTTTTAACAATTCAAAGGGGAAAGAATGCTTTTGAAATATCCATAGTTCCTAGAGTTTCTCATTCTCAGGACGAAGGATCAATGGGCGTAGCTTTGGTAAGAACAACTGACAAGCGTTATTCCTGGTGGCAAAGCCCCATTAAGGGGATGGAAGCCACTGTTAATATGACCTATGCTGTTATTGCTGGCTGGGGCAGCGTAATTTCCGGATTGGTTCAGGGTCAAGGATTACCCAAAGGAGTTCAGCTTGTCGGGCCGATAGGAATAGGCGCATTGGTTAATCAGGCCGCTCAGGTTGGATTAACGTATTTTTTGCAATTTATCGCCATGATTGCCGTTTATCTGGCTGTTTTCAATATTTTGCCCATTCCTTCTTTGGACGGAGGAAAACTGTTATTCCTGCTGATAGAAAAAATCAAGGGCAGTCCGGTTAATCCCAAAATCGAGCAAAACATTACTGCCGCTGTTTTCGGAGCATTAATCTTATTAATGATTTACGTGACCATAAAAGACATAATTAGAATTTTTTAAACATATGCTTCAATCAAAACTTTTCTGTAAAACTAAAAAAACCGCTCCCAAGGATGCCGAAGTTGTCAGCTATAAGTATTTGGCCAGGGCTGATTTTATCGAACAGTCTTTTTCCGGCGTTTACCGGTTTTTACCCCTGGGGCTCAGGGTTTTAAGGAATATAGAAGAGATTATCAGGGAAGAAATGTTGGAACTTGGCGCCCAAGAGCTCTATTTGCCGGCCTTTCAGAACAAGAGCCTTTGGCTGGAAACAGGAAGATGGGAAACCATTGATCCTCCTTTGTTTAAGTTAAAAGACAGGCATGATAAGGAAACTGCCTTGGGTTCTACGCACGAAGAAGAAATTACCGATATTTTCAGGGGCAGGATTAAATCCTATCAAGATCTTCCTTTGTATATTTTTCAGATTCAAAACAAGTTCAGGAACGAAATGCGCTACAGCGGCGGCCTTTTAAGGGTAAGGGAATTTTTGATGAAAGACCTGTATAGCTTTCATTCCAGCGAAGATGATTTGAAAAAATTCTACGAAAAAGTTAAAAAATCTTACTTTAAGATATTTAAAAAATGCGGCCTTGATCCCATTTGCGTTGAAGCCAGCTCGGGAACCATTGGAGGAGAATTGTCCAATGAATTTATGGTTCCTTCTTCCATCGGCGAAGACAGGGTTTTGGTTTGCAAAAAATGTGGCTTTGCTTCCAACATTGAAAAAGCCGGAGAAATTAAAAATTGTCCGAAATGCAAATCTCAACTGGAAAAGAAAAATTGTATTGAGGTGGGCCACATATTTAATTTGGGGACAAAATATGCCAAATCCATGAAAGCCGGATATTTGGATAAAAACGGTAAAAGCCATTTTCCTCTGATGGGATGCTACGGAATAGGCATTCATCGGTTAATGGCGACAATCGTTGAAATAAATCACGATGAAAAAGGAATAATCTGGCCAGAGGATACAGCTCCTTTTGATGTTCATTTGATTCAATTGGAAGACGCCTTAAAGGTTAAAAAAGCAGCGGAAAGCATTTACCAGGATTTACAGAAAAAAGAAATTGAAGTACTATATGACGACAGGGACAAGTCTGCCGGAGAAAAATTTGTTGAAGCGGATTTGATAGGCATACCCTTGAGAATTGTTATTAGCGAAAGAACTTTGAAGCAGAATTGTCTGGAAATCAAGAAAAGGGATAAAAAAGAAGCCAAATTGGTCAAGATAAAAGATTTGTCAAAATTTTTATGCTGAAAAAAATTCTTTCCAAGTTTTCGGACGACATTGCCATTGATTTGGGAACAGCCAATTCTTTGGTTTACGTCCGGGGAAAGGGGATTGTCATTACCGAGCCCTCGGTGGTGGCGGTGAATAAAAAAACAGGCCAGGTTTTGGCTATTGGAGAAGAGGCCAAGAAAATGGTGGGGCGGACTCCGGCCTACATTGTGGCCACCAGGCCTTTGGTTTCCGGAGTTGTTTCCGATTTTGAAATTACCGAACAAATGCTCAGGTATTTTATTGAAAAAGCCGGAAGAAAGAGATTTTTTATCGGTCCCAGGCCCAGGGTAATTGTCGGCATTCCTTGCGGAGTAACAGAAGTGGAAAAGAAAGCTGTTTGCGATGCGGCCAAAAATGCCGGAGCCAGGGAGGTCTTCCTGGTTGAAGAGCCTATGGCAGCTGCTATTGGCGCCAGATTGCCGGTTCAGGATGCCGGAGGCAATTTCATTGTTGATATCGGCGGAGGAACCACTGAGGTGGCGGTTATTTCTTTGGGAGGAATAGTCATAGCCAAAAGCATCAGGGTGGCTGGAGATAGGTTAAATGAAGACATAATTCAATTTGCCCAGGAACAGTACAAGCTATTAATCGGCGAGAGAACGGCTGAGATGGTTAAGATTAACATAGGTTCGGCCTATCCTTTAAAAGAAAAAAAACAGATGCCCTTAAGGGGAAGAAACCTGGTTACTGGCTTGCCCGAAGAGATTCTGGTTTCCGACGAAGATATCAGGAGGGCCTTGGATAAATCAATAAAACAGATTGTCACTGAGGTGAAGACCGCCATAGAAGAGACCCCGCCGGAATTGTTGGCCGACATCATGGCTTCAGGAATCCAGATGGTCGGAGGAGGTTCTCTTTTAAAGGGATTGAACAGTCTGATTCAAAAGGAAACTAAAATCCTCACCAAAATCATTGAAGACCCTATGACAGCCATGGTCAGGGGAGCAGGAATGGTTTTGGAAAACCTTGATGAATTGGAAGAGGTTTTGGTGGAAACAGAATATTTAGAACCGCCCAAATAAAATGATTTCAAAAGAAGAAGTCCAACATATTGCCAAACTGGCCCGTTTGGGAATAAGCGAAAAAGAAACGGAGAAATTTCAGAAAGAACTCTCTTCAATTTTGGATTACGTTGAAGAATTGAAAAAAGCTGACATTTCTAATATTGAAGCCATCAGCCATCCTTTTAAAATTGAAAACGTGGTAAGGGAAGACAAAACAAGCAAGGAAAAATTAAATGGCCAAAAATTAATGGCAATGGCTCCGGAAACCGAAAAAGGATATGTTAAAGTGAAATCAATTTTAAAATGAAGCTGCTGGAATTTACCATTAATCAGATTAATCAAGGATTAAAGAGAAAAGAATTTTCCGCCCTGGAGCTTTGCAGGGAATATTTTGATAATATACGAGATAAAGACAAAAAAATATCCTCTTTTTTAAGCACCAATGAAGAATCCGCCCTTTCCCAAGCCAAGGAAATTGACAGCTCTATAGCCAAAGGAGAAGAGATTGATCAGCTAACCGGCGTTCCCTGCGCCATAAAAGACAACATATTAATAGAAGGTCTTAAATGCACGGCTGGTTCAAAAATTCTGGAAAACTATATTGCGCCTTATGATGCCACGGTAATTAAGAAGTTGAAAGAGCAAAAAGCGGTGATGCTTGGTAAAACCAATTTAGATGAGTTTGCCATGGGGGCTTCAACCGAGAATTCAGCTTTTGGCCCCACCCGTAATCCGCATGATTTAACCAGGGTGCCGGGAGGCTCTTCCGGCGGCTCGGCAGCTGCTGTTGCGGCTAATCTCAGCTGCTACAGCCTGGGTTCTGATACCGGCGGTTCCATTAGGCTGCCTGCTTCTTTCTGCGGGGTAGTGGGTTTAAAACCTACTTATGGCGCGGTTTCACGCTACGGATTAATTGCTTTTGCTTCTTCTCTTGATCAGATCGGCCCCATTGCCAAAACAGTGGAAGACTGCCAGATTGTATTTAATGCTATCAAAGGAAAAGATGAAATGGACAGCACCAGCGTTGATTTAATTCCTCATTCCCGAACTCCGTTTCCTGATAAAGCTTCAAAACACAAGTTTCAAATTTCAAATTTAAGAATCGGAGTTCCTAAAGAATATTTTGTAAAAGGGATTGATCCTGAGGTTGAAAAAATAATTAAAGGAGCTATAAAAAAGTATGAGAAGGCGGGAGCCAGGGTTGAAGAAGTCAGTCTGCCCAATACCAAATATGCCAACCCCGCTTATTACATAATTTCACCTTCCGAAGCCTCGGCGAATCTGGCCAGATTTGACGGTATCAAATACGGTTACTCGGAAAAGGGAAATCAGGATTTGCTTGATGTTTACCTTAAAAGCAGAGGGAAAGGATTCGGACCGGAAGTCAAGAGAAGAATAATGCTGGGGACTTATGCTTTGTCTTCCGGATATTACGAAGCCTATTATTTAAGAGCCCAGAAGGTGAGGAATTTGATAAAGAACGATTTTGAAAAGGTTTTTAAAAAGGTTGATGTTTTAATGGCTCCGGTTTCTCCTTTTTTGCCTTTTAAAATAGGGGAAAGGATGGAAGATCCTCTTTCAATGTATCTGGTTGACATTTACACGGTTTCCATTAATCTGGCCGGTCTGCCTGCTCTTTCTTTGCCAATCGGAAAGGTGGGGAATTTGCCTGTCGGCCTTCAGATTATCGGCCGGCCGTTTGAAGAAGAGGTAATTTTAGAAACAGGTAATTTTTTTGAGAAAAGTTAAAAATAGAGTTAGAATTAATTAAAGCCATGGAAATGGGAAATTTAAAAGAAATAATAATGACATATCTTCTGTCTCCGCCGATGACGGGCTGGCTTTTTAATTTGCGTTTTGTCTTCATAATTATTTCTTCAATCTTTTTGGTTGGTCTTGTTCTTTTTCTTTTAAAGAATAACTGGCTGAAACGTCTTTTCATAGAAGATTGGATAGAGTTCTTTACCTGGCAGGCTTATGGAATTAATCCGGCAGACAGAATTTGGAAAAAAGTCAAAAAAAGATTAAGTAGCGGCCAGGAGCCGGAGTACAAGTTGGCTGTGATCGAGGCGGATAAATTGCTGACTGGTATGTTAAAAAAAATGGAATACGGCGGTAAAGAAGTAAACGAAATATTGAATAAATTATCTGCAGCTGTTTTTCCTTACCTTGAAGAAATTAAATGGGCTCATAATATTCACCAAAGCATTATTCATGACCCGGATTTTCGTTTAAGCCTGGATGATGCGAAAAAAGCCATAGCTGCCTACGAAAAATTTTTTGTTGATTCGGAGGTTCTCTAATCTTAGCTTCAAAATATCTTTACTTTTTTTAAAAAAAGGGTAGAATGATACCCGTAGGACATTTATTGCCTTAATATATATATCGCGGGGTGGAGAAGTAGTATCTTGCGAGGCCCATAAGAAATTGTGGCCCGGAGTGGTAACATTCCGTGGAAAAACTTTCTAAATTGCTGGGAACTCCAATGTTCTTGTATATTGGACAATCAGCAGCCAAGCCGAGCGCATAAAATATTGTGCGCTTGTAAGGTTCAGAGACTATAATGGAAGTTTCCTGTATTTTTTAAACAGGAAAATGGTATAGTCCATTCCATCTGGTAACAGATGGCTAATATTTAAGAACCTCGAGACCCTGGTGCAATTCCAGGCCCCGCAACAATTATTTCGCCTCCTTTAAAAGGAGGCGCGCCGGCGTAGCTCAGTGGTAGAGCAATGTCTTCATAAGACAGGGGTCGTCAGTTCAAATCTGACCGTCGGCATATAACACGGGCGCGTGGTGTAGCCTGGTTAACATATTCCCCTGTCACGGGAAAGATCACGGGTTCAAATCCCGTCGCGCCCGCAAAACTGAACGCATTTGTTTCTCTCTGTTAAGGCGGTGATTTGTTTGACAAAGTTATTTTTAAGATTTATAATATAAACATCTTCACGGAGGTGAAGTTTTGACAAAGTGGCAGCCAACTATTGGAGTTTTCGCCGGAATTTTTAATGAACATGGAGAATTACTCATCAAAAGGTGAAGATTCGAAGACAGAACATTCGTCGGCGACTGGGATTTACCCGGCGGAGCTATAGAGGCCGAAGCCATGGCAAAAGCAACCGACGAAGGCCTTATCGGAGAAGAACTGAGGCGCGAAGTAAAAGAGGAAATAGGCATTGACTTACCGATTCTTCAGCGCATGCCGGCGATGTATCCGGCCGTTATCGCGGGCGGCCAAGACATGGCGCTTGCGATAATTGTTGGTTTTATGAAAGAGAAACCAACAATAGGTGAATATGCCTATATTTCTCCCGATGAGCTGTGGAAAATCAGCCATAATTCGGAGGGAAACCGTCTCGTCAGTGGCTGGGGAAAGCGGATGTGCCGGATGTGCCTGCGAATGTTTGTTTCGCGGGACTGTCCGAATGGTGCTTACAGAAACCAAGCAGCAAAAATGCTGAAAGATATCCAAAAGGGGGAGAGCAAAAAAGCTTGAACCCTTTTTCTTTTTGGCCTACAAAGGTAAACGAAACAAACCAAAACTCCCTTTATGGTGTCTTATTTGTCTCATTTTAGCTTAAAAAGCCCCGACCCCGAGGCATCATTTGAGACACTTGAAAAGAGCCCAATTTTCCCTTAAAATGGTAGTACCAGACCCTAAGACACCGCAAAAAAATTTCTATCGATAGATAAAGTAAAAAATATGCAAAAAAACATTGTAATAAAGTACGAAAAAGAGAATGCTTTGATTGAAGAGTTGAATAAAAGAAATGACGTCAAGGCAGAAAGGATTAAGAAATTATTAAGTCTTCCCGACCTTACAAAAAAAGAAAATTCTCCTGTAAAAATTTTAGTTGACCAGATAATAAAACTGCCGAGGTTCAAAGATTTTACCTTGGTTGATTTCCCAAAAATAGTTACAGTTGAGGAAAACTTTGATGTTTTAAATACTTTAAAAGATCACCCAAGCCGCAGAGAGACTGACACATACTATCTTTCCGATGAATATATTCTAAGGACGCAAACTACGACCATGTGGCCTTTTTGTTTGCGAAATGCCGAAGTTATAAAAACCCTGGAAAAAGAAGGCCATTTTGGAGCATTATCAAGCGGTATAGTTTTTCGTAAAGACGAAATTGATAGAAATCATTTTCCGGCTTTTCATCAGATAGACGGCTTATATATTTGCCGTAAGGACCAGATGGTTATAACTCAAAAAGACTTAGAGGACGTTGAAATAGACATCGCTAAAAGTATTTTTGGCGAAGATGTTGAATATAGATTTTTAGTTGATTCTTTCCCGTTTACAGACCCTTCAGTGGAAATGAACATTAAGTTTAACGGTAACTGGATGGAGGTCGTGGGTTCGGGTTTGGTTCATGAACAGGTTTTAAAAAATTTCGGGATAGACCCAGAAATTTACAACGGCTGGGCTTTTGGATTCGGGTTAGAGCGATTAGCAATGGTGAAAATGGGAATTTCTGACATAAGAATATTTTGGTCGGACGATCCAAGAATTACCAGCCAGTTCAAAGACATAAACAGCAGATACAAGGAAGTAAGCAAATATCCGGAAACTTCAAGAGACATTTCTTTTGTGATAGATAAGAATATAAACCTAAATAATTATTACGAGATCGTAAGGGATTTTGCCGAGAACTTGATTGAAGAAGTAAAGCTTATAGACAGTTATGAAGATGAGGCGAAATTCGGCAAAGACAAGAAAAGCTATACGTTCCGCATAATTTATAGGTCGCTAGAAAGAACCTTAAAGAGCGACGAAATAAATAAAATCCAAGAAGAAATAAGAAATAAAACAAAGCAGGATTTAAATGCTGTTCTGCGCTGACATGTTAATGTTCTTGGGTCCGCAAACAAAAAACCGCCCAGAAGGCGGTTTTTTGACAAACTTTCGAAAATTATGTATTGATAAAAGAGGAACATTGTTCCTTAAAAAGGTGATTAAGATGTCTAAAAGAAAAGATTGTCATGTTCATTTCCGAGACGGAGAAGAAGCTCTCAAGCAAACAATAAGAGGCGGTTCGGAACAGGCAGCTGCTCAGGGAATAATCGCTGTTGGCGACATGCCAAATACAAAACCTCCCATCCTTTGGAAAGAGGATGTCATACTAAGATTGAGGCTGGCCGAAAAAGAGAAACCGTTGGTCAAATATTTCCTTTGGATAGGATTAACCTCTTATGAAGAACAAATAAAAGAGGCAATAAGAGTAGAAAGAGAAATTACGCAGGTAATCGGCTTAAAACTTTATGCCGGCCAGAGTACAGGAGAATTGGGCGTAACCGATGCAAATGACCAAAAGAAAATCTACGAAATCCTTTCAGGAATGGATTATCAAGGAGTCTTGGCGGTTCATTGCGAAAAAGAAAAAAAATTAAAGCCCAAACTGTGGAATCCGGAAAAACCCTGGACCCATGGAGATGCCCGGCCCATTTTGGCAGAAACAGAAGCGGTTAAAGACCAAATAAGATTTGCAAAAGCAGTTGATTTCAAGGGGAATCTTCACATTTGTCATGCATCTTGTAAAGAAACAATTAAGATTGTTTCTGAGGCAAGAAAGGCAGGTTTAAGGGTGAGTTGTGAAATAACTCCCCATCATATTCTGCTTACTGACGTACGAATGAGAGGGCGGGACGGATTAAGGTTTAAAGTCAATCCACCCTTAAGAGGAAAAGAAACGGTGGAAGGACTAAGGGAAATATTTTTAATTTTAAGTAGAAAAGATGCGGAATATATTTTTATATCCACAGACTACGCGCCTCATACGCTGGGAGAAAAGTTAAATCCAAGGATAGCCCCGTCGGGCATAGCTGATTATTCTTTGTATTCCAAGCTTCTTACTTGGCTTAAAGAGAGAGGCTTGTCCGATTTGCAAATAGACCGACTGACTTTCGACAATATCACAAAAACATTCGGAGGAAAATTCTAAACAGGGCCAAGATTATAAATTATTCTTGGCTCTTTTATTTGACAGGTTTTTCATATTTGATAGTCTTAAAATCAGGAAATTAGCCCTTTTAAAACATGATGAAAAGGAAAAAGATCCTAGAAGGGAAGTTTTATGATGCTTTACGGAAAAGAAATTAGTGGACCTTTTACTATACCTTCGGGCATAGTTACTACAGGAGTATCAACATTGGAAAGAATTGCCAGAGAAATTCCTGAGATTGGTATACTTACTACCAAAAGTATTGGACCAGAACCAAGGTCAGGAAACAGGGAGCCGATTGTAGGTAATTATGGATTCCTTTCTTTTATTAATGCCGTTGGTCTTACCAATCCAGGAGCAGAAGCCTTTGCTGAAGGACTCTCAAAAATTAAGATTCCAAAAGATAAATTTCTCTTAATTTCCATATTCGGAAGCTCCCCGGAAGAATTTAGAAGGGTGGCTGAAATATTATATAATTTTGCTGATGGTTTTGAATTAAACATTTCCTGTCCCCATTCTGAAAGATACGGTCAGGTCATATGCCAGGATAAAGAATTGGTGGAAAGGATAATAAAAAGCGTTGTTTTGCTGGGAAAACCAGTATTCGTTAAGCTTTCACCGAATTCAGATATCAAGGAGATCGCAAAAATTGCCGTCAGAAACGGTATTGCTGGAATAACGGCTATCAATACCAGGGGCCCGGAAACGCTTTTACATGATAATTATCCGGTCCTGTCTAATAGAGTAGGTGGTGTTTCAGGTAGGGAGATTTTCCAACTGGGAATAAAATGCGTAAGAGAAGTAAGAGAAATTACCAACCTGCCAATAATTGCTTGTGGCGGCATTTCAACCGCGGAAAATATCAGGAAATACAGAAAAGCCGGAGCAGATTTTTTCGGGATTGGTTCAGCATTAGCAGGAATGGACACAGGAGAAATAAAAGAATTTTTCCACCAGCTACTTTTAGATCTGGAAAACAATACCAGCAACGCGAACAGGTTTTTTAAAGTTCAATTGCCGATGAATTACATTAAGTATACAGTAATGGAAAACAGACCAATGGCAGGTGATTTATTCCTTCTAAAATTAGATAATAGTATAGAGGTAGAGTCCGGCCAATTCATCTTTGCCTGGTTGCCGCAAAAGGGAGAAAAACCATTTTCTGTGCTAGACGATAATCCTCTGTCTTTGCTTATCCAAAAAAGAGGATATTTCACCAACGAACTATCAAACCTGCAAATTGGAGATGCCCTCTATATTCGTGGTCCCTATGGGAAGCCTCTGATGAAATCAAAAGGAAGAACTTTATTGGTTGGGGGAGGAAGCGGTATTGCGGCGCTTCTCTTATTTGCCAAGAGAAATTATGATACTTTTGCCATCCTGGGAGCAAAAGATAAAAATCACCTGGGGATTTACAGAACTTTTGAGGACCTGTGTGAAGGCGTTTACCTCACTACTGAAAATGGCGAAATAGGACAGCAAGGCCGGGTAACGGATATTTTAGAAGCCGTAATAAAAGAAATAAAGCCGGAATATTGTATTAATTGCGGACCAGAGCCAATGATCAAGGCTGTTATCGAGATGGAAGGTAAATATATAAAACCAGAGAAAATTTATTCATCAATAGACTTTTTAACAAGATGCGGAATTGGTCTTTGCGGAAGTTGTGGAACTTCCAAAGGATGCAGAAGTTGCGTTGACGGGACCTTCTTAATGCCCGGTCAGATTTGAATACAAACATTGACATTATATTCAATATGTGATATTGTATTCAAGTACTAAATGTAAGTACTGGATGGAGGAAAGACATGAGATTGATGGAAAGTCTTATTTTGAGAGTTCTACAAAGCGAACAAAGAGACAAAGATTTCTTTGTACAATTGGAACTTTCAGAAAAGGATGGTTCTAAAAGTACAAAACTTGGGATAACGGTGCATGGAGCCGAAGTTACCGACGTCGAGGGAAAAAAAGGAATTATCATGGTGAAAAACAGCGATGGAGCTTCCGTGATAATCGGTTTCAATAAGCCAGCGGGGGGAGGCAACTTATTTTAGGTCAGAGAGTCAGATCTTCTGATCCCAGACGGGCTTTACTGCTTGTGAAAGCAAAAAGCCCTTTTTTATTTGACTTTATTATATAGAAGCATTATTCTAATTTAGAGGAGGGGAAACTCTCTTTTTAGGTATAAGGAGGTGATGATACCTAAAATTATTTCTTTAAAAAAATAATACTGATTGTAAAAATGTGTAGCTGTTTGAACAACAAAAGGGAGGAAGGAAATGGAACGTTTGGTTAGGAAACCAAGAAGCATAATCCCTGCCTTGGATGTTAAAACCTTGGAAGATGTTGAAGAGGTTGTTGGTGCAACCTACGATCTTCCCGGTATCGGAGGCTACAAGGTCAGCGGATTGACGCTGATTTCCAGGTTCGGACTACCAACGGTAGTCAAAATTATTCGGCGTTTAACAGATTTGCCGATAATTGTTGACTGGCAAAAAGGCGGAACTGATATTCCGCCCCTTGGAACTGACCTGGCTGAAGTGTCAAAATCAGCAGGGGCAGATGCAGTAATTCTTTTCCCGTTCGGTGGTCATGTAACTGAAAAAGCATGGATTAAGGCCATCCAAGAACAGGGCTTGGTCGTCTTGGTCGGTGGACACATGACCCAAGATGGATTCCTTGAAAGTGAAGGAGGTTTCATCAGCGACGCCGCTCCGGAAAGGATGTACACAATAGGAGTTGAGTGCGGAGTTACTCATTTCGTTCTGCCAGGAAACAAGCCGGTTATTTTCCCAAAGTATCTCAAGCTGCTTGAGGAATCACTTGGAAAAGGAAATTTCGTTGTTTTCTCTCCAGGTTTTGTCACTCAAGGCGGTGATATCACCGAAACTGGAAGACTGATCGATGGCGAATGGCACGCTATCGTCGGTGGCGATATTTATAACAAAAAAGGAAAAGCCGGAAAAAGGGAAGCCGCCATAAAACTTACTTCTCAGATCGTCCGAGGGTAGGAGTGGGGAGATAGAAACCAATCTTTTAGCGCTCAATCCACGAGATTTTGAAGACACATCTCTTCCACCCGAAGAAATACTTTCTTGGTTTACGGAGCAAGATGCATTCTGGCAATACCAAGAACCGCCGGATCCCAGAAGACCTCATGCAGAACTGACATCAGGGCTTTGTAGCAACGGTTTTATCGACACCATGCGGATATTATGCTATCCCAACGTTGCTCAAATTCTTGCATTCCAGCTTGCTGAGAAGGTAAGGCGTCATATTGCAGGAGATCCAGAAATACGACGCCAGTTGAGAGAACAAGGAATGGACAGAATAGATTGGGTCGTAAGCTCTGCTTATGCCGCCATTACCTTTGGCCACGAAGTGGCTAAGGCCCTTGGAGCAAAGTTCATGTTTACCGAAAAAGACCCAACCGACTCGAAGGGAAAGAAAATGATCTGGCAGAGAATAACTATCCCGGAAGGTTCGACTGTCTTCCAGGCGGAAGAGCTGATTACCACCAGCGGTACTTTCAAGGAAGTTCGGCGAGCAATTCAAGAGGGGAATTCTGAGCATGTAAATTTTGTTCCAATTATTGGAACATTGGTTCACCGGCCAGAAACGCTCTCTGTGGATTACGGTGGCGGCTTAAGAGTAGTTGCTCTGGTTGAAAAGGAGATCCATAGCTACGAGCCCGACCCGAAGAAATGTCGTTACTGTGCAGTCGGTTCCAAACGGCTTCGTCCAAAGAAAAACTGGAAAGAATTAACAGGAAAGTAATAATACAGATTTTTTTAACAAAAACAGCCCTACAAATTTTTGTCAGGGCTTTTTATTATAGTTTTCCCCAGTTTTTGGTTTGAATTTAGCTTAATTTTAAGGTATAATAAGCCTAGAAAATCTTGTTTTCGGTAAGGTAAAAATATAAATATGCGTCAGAAATAAGCTCAATAATATGGCTAAAGAAAAAACAAAATCTCAAAAAGGTTCAGATTATGAGGCAAAAGATATTTATGTTCTGGAAGGACTTGAGCCGGTCAGAAAAAGACCGGGAATGTATATCGGGACAACTGGTTCCGAGGGTTTGCACCACTTAATTTGGGAGTGTGTTGATAATTCATTGGACGAGGCGATGGCCGGCTATGCCAAAAACATCGAGGTTATTCTTTTGCCGGGCAACAAAGTAAAGACCATTGATGACGGTAGGGGAATTCCGGTTGATAAACATCCTCAGACAAAGAAGTCAGCTTTGGAAACCGTGATGACTACGCTTCACGCGGGTGCAAAGTTTGGCGGTAAGGCCTATCAGGTAGCTGGTGGTCTTCATGGAGTAGGAGTTTCAGTGGTTTGTGCATTATCCAAGGAAATGACAGCTGAGGTTTGCCGGGACGGAATAAGATACACGCAGGAATATGCCAAGGGCAAACCCAAGACAGCGGTAAAAAAAGACGGGAAGTGCAGACAAAGAGGAACAACGGTTTCTTTCGAGCCCGATCCCGAGATATTCAGCGAAATTAAGTTTGATTTGAAAAGAATTTTAAATCATCTCAGGCAGCAGGCCTATCTGACCAGAAAGGTAAGAATAGCGGTAGTTGACCAGAGGGAAAAACCGGAAAAACCCTACACTTTCTATTTTGAAGGCGGGCTGGCTTCCTATGTTAAATATCTGACCAGAGGATTGCCCGTGCGCCATAATAATATTTTTTACGGCGCAGGAGAAAAAAACGGCATCGCGGTTGAAGTTGCTTTTCAATACACTGAAGAATACGAATGTTTTGAAGAAAGCTTTGCCAATAATATTTATACCGGAGAAGGAGGCACCCACTTAACAGGATTTAGGACCGCTCTAACTCGTACCTTTAACGACTATGCCAAGAAAAACAGCCTTTTAAAAGAAAAGGAAGATAATTTAAGCGGGGAAGATGTTAGAGAGGGATTTACCGGTGTGGTTTCCGTTAAGATAAGAGACCCTCAGTTTGAGGGACAAACCAAGGCCAAACTGGGCAACCCGGAGGTTAAAATAGCGGTTGAAGCAGTGGTTTCTGAAACCCTGGCTGATTTCTTGGAAAGAAATCCCCAGGATGCCAGAGCAATCATTGAAAAATGTATTTTATCTGCCAAGGCCAGAAAGGCAGCCAAATCAGCCAGAGAAACTGTTTTAAGAAAGGGTATTTTGGAAGGTCTGGCTTTACCGGGAAAATTAGCTGATTGTTCTTCCAGAAATCCGGAAGAATCAGAATTGTATATCGTTGAGGGCGAGAGTGCTGGAGGTTGTTTTTCGGAAGACACTAAAATTTCTTTAGTTGACGGTCGGGATTTAACATTTAAAGAATTAATTAAAGAAAACAATGAGGGAAAAAGCAATCATTGTTATACTATTAAGAACGATGGTTTAATTGGAATTGGGTTAATAAAAAATCCTCGGAAGACAAAAACTAATGTAGAAGTTATCAAAGTTGTTCTGGATAATGATGAAGAGATAATTTGTACTCCCGACCACAGGTTTATGTTAAGAGATGGTTCTTATCAAGAAGCCAAAGATCTTACCATTAAAGATTCTTTAATGCCTTTAAGGCGTCAGATTTCAAAACTTGGCGAAAGAATAACAATTAAAGGATATGAATTGGTTTATGATAATAAGGAAAAAAGATGGATTTTTACTCATCTCTTATCCGATGAATACAATCTTAGAAATAATGTTTATTCAGAGAAAAATGGTTCCCATAGGCATCATGTTGATTTTAATAAACTGAATAATAATCCGGAAAATATTAGAAGAATGGAAAAGGAAGAGCATTTAGAATACCATCGTCATATGCTTGGTTTTACTATTCACAGAGAAGACGTAAAAGAGAAGCTGAGGAGAATGCGCAAATCTTCCGAATATAGAGAAAAAGTCAGATTGATTATGAGTACTCCAGAGATGAAAAAAATGCTAAGCGAAAGGGCAAAAAAACAATGGGAAAATGAAGGTTATAAAAATTACATGGTTGAGAAATTCATTGAATTTTACAGAAAAAACAAAAATTACCGAGAAAAAAACAGAGGAATTTTATATGAGAATCAAAAAAAATATTGGTCGGATAAAAAAAACAGAGAAAAACAAGCGATTAAAATTAAAGAATATTTTCAACTGCATCCAGAAGCGAAAAAAGGTCTTTCTCTAAAAGCCAAAACAGAATGGCAAAATCCTCAATTATTATCTTGGCGAATTCAAAGAACTAAAAAGCAATGGACACCAGAATTTAGAATTAAAAGAAAAATAACTTACAATAAAACTTATCAAGAAAAAGCCCTAAGATTAATGCGGGTAATTTTTGAAAAATATGGTGAGTTTAGTAAGAATGAATACAATAAAGAAAGATTGAAACTACAAGATAAAAGTCTTTTAAGATTTGATACAATTTGTCAACGTTTCTTTAATAATAATGAAGAAAAATTAAAAGAAGCAGTTTTAAATTATAACCACAAAATTAAAGAGATAAAGAAAATTAGAGAAAAGATTGATGTTTATGATTTGGAAGTACCTTTTACGCATAATTTTGCGTTAGCTTCGGGAGTTTTTGTCCACAATAGCGGAAAGCAAGCCAGAGACAGGAGATTCCAAGCTATTTTACCTTTGAGAGGTAAAATCTTAAATGTTGAAAGGGCAAGATTGGATAAGATTCTGGAATCAAAAGAAATCAAATCTTTGATAATTGCTTTAGGTACGGCCATTGCCGAAGATTTTAATCTGGAAAAATTAAGATACCACAGGATTATTATAATGAGTGATGCTGATGTGGACGGAGCCCATATCCGCACCCTGCTTTTGACGCTCTTTTACCGCCATTTCCCCCAAATAATTGAAAAAGGATACTTGTACATTGCCCAGCCTCCTTTGTATAAAATACAAACCGGGAAACAGCTTCAGTATGCTTACACCGAAGAAGAAAAAGACAAGCTTATCGCGGCGATAAAAAAATCTTCGCCCAAGCCAAAAACAAAAAAAACTAAAGAAGAGAGTGAAGAAAAAATCAGCGGAGTCAATGTGCAAAGATACAAGGGTTTGGGAGAAATGAATCCTGAGGAATTATGGACAACCACCATGAGCCCCGAAAAGAGAGTTCTTCTTAAGGTGAATATCGAAGACGTAAAAGAGGCAGATAGGATTTTTGACACCTTGATGGGGGATGAAGTTTTGCCGCGCAAAAAATTCATTCAGACCCATGCCAAGAAGGTGAGGAATCTTGACATCTAACAGTTTCTTGGTAGTATAAGACCGGAAGCCCGGGAAGGGCTTTTTAAAAACCATGACATCAATTGCTAATAAAATTACAACCTTTCTCAAAGAAGTAAGGTTAGAAATGAAAAAAGTTAACTGGCCGTCAAGGCAGGAAACCATCCAATACACTTTGATTGTTATTGGTGTTTCGGTTGTGGTGGCTATTTATCTGGGCGGCCTGGATTTCCTTTTCTCCTTTTTGCTTAATAAATTGATATTAAGATAAACTTAAAACAATGCCTAAACAGCAAATTCCCCAAGAAAGAAACTGGTACGTTTTACATACTTATTCTGGCTATGAAGATGCCGTAGCCAAGAGTTTAAAGCAGAGGATCGAGTCTTTAGGCATGGAAGATAAGATTTTTGATGTTTTGGTTCCCAAAGAAAAAAAGATTAAAATTAAGAACGGGAAAAGAAAGGTGGTTGAAGAAAAGATTTATCCCGGATACGTTTTGGTTGAAATGGTGGTTACCGATGATTCCTGGTACGTGGTCAGGAATACTCCCAACGTTACTGGTTTTGTGGGAGCCGGGACAACGCCGGTGCCTGTTTCTTTAAAAGAAATTGAGAGCTTAAAAAAGAGGACGGGCGAAGAGGAACCCCAGTATAAAATAGAGGTTAAGAAGGGGGATTTGGTTAAGATTGTTGATGGTCCCTTTAAGGATTTTGACGGTAAGATATCAGACGTTGACGAAGCAAGGGGAAAGGTTAAGGTTTTGGTTAACATGTTCGGCCGGGATACTCCCGTTGAACTGGATTCCTTGCAAATTAAGAAGGTATAGAATAATATATATTCATGAAAAAGGTTAAAGCCATTGTAAAAATTCAGATTCCGGCTGGAAAGGCAACTCCTGCACCACCAGTGGGCCAGATTCTGGCGCCCCACGGCATTAATCTTTCTGATTTTTGCCAGAAATTCAACGACGCTACTAAAAACAGCCAGGGTTTTGTGATCCCGGTAGAGGTTACGATTTTTGAAGACAGAAGCTATAGTTTCATTCTTAAGCAGCCCCCAGCCGCCGAATTACTGAAGAAAGCTGCCGGTATTGAAAAAGGATCGGGAACGCCCAATAAAACTAAAGTTGGCAAGGTTACTAAAGCCCAGCTTAAAGAAATTGCCGAAAAGAAAATGCCTGATTTGAATGCCGACAACATTGAACAGGCAATGAAAATAATTGAAGGCACTGCCCGGAGTCTGGGGATTGAAATTGAGAAATAATTATTTTGGCATCAAATTATTAATAATTTATAAAAGTAAAAAATTTTATGATTCTTTCTGACCGCGATATCGAAAAATACATTAAAACATCCAGAATCAAGATAAAACCAGCGCCTAATCTAAAAGAACAACTGGGTGCGGCTTCTTTGGATCTTAGATTGGGAAATGAATTCCGGATTTTTGACCATATGAAAAAACCGTTTATTGATACCAGAGACCCTAAAACTTTTCATAATATAACTCAATTGGTAAAAATTAAAAAACATGAACCTTTCGTTTTCCAGCCCCATCAGTTTGTCCTGGGCATAACCGTGGAAGAGGTTTTTTTACCCGCTGACATTAGCGCCAGGGTTGATGGAAGGTCAAGCGTGGGACGGATGGGAATAGTAATTCATTCAACCGCCGGCCATGTTGACCCCGGTTTTCAGGGGAAAATTAATCTGGAAATGGAAAACATTGGAATGCTGCCGGTTCTTTTGTATCCCGGAATGAGAATCTGTCAGTTGGTTTTTGAAACGCTTTCTTCTCCGGCCAGAATACCTTATTACAAGAAGAAAGGAGCGAAATATTTAGGAGCCAAGTCTCCGGAAGAAAGTAAACTAGAGAAAAAATGAGCCTAGAAAATTGGCCGCTAATAGAAGGAAGATATCAAATAGGTAATAAAAATTCTCCGATTGCCGTTTGTACCAATGCCAGCATTGACGAGATAAAGTTTGATTTAAATAAAGTGGCGATTGTGGGAAAATGCGTTACGGAAAACATCGGGATTGAAAAAATAATCCAGAACATAGTTTCTAATCCCAATATCAGGTATTTGATTCTTTGCGGCAGAGAATCAAAAGGACACTTCGTTGCCCAGGCGATGGAGAGCATAAAAGAAAATGGAGTTGCTGAAGACGGCAGGATTATCGGCGCCAAGGGCAATATGCCTTATTTAAGAAACATTGATAAAGAATTGATTGATAGATTTAGAGAACAGATTATTCCGGTAAATTTAATCGGTGAAACCGATGCTTTAAAGATAGAAAAGGTCATAGATGAAATTTTAAATACAAAACCTTCTGAGCTTAAGGCAAAAGAAATTAAGATTCGGAGTGTTCCGGAAATAAATGCTGTTGAAGCGGGTTGGGTTCAGGATCCCAACGGTTATTTTTTGGTAAATATCGATAAGGTAAGAAAAAAAATCATAGCTGAACATTATCAGAACGGAAAAATTAACAAGAGAATTGTGGGCAATAATGCCAAGGAGGTCTGCGATACAGTGGCTAAAATGAATTTAGTGGGCGAATTCGAACAAAAAATGGAACACTTGATGTATTTGGGAAGAGAGCTTGAGAAGGCAGAGATTTCTCTTAAAAATAATTTAAATTACGAACAAGATAAAGAATCAGAACTTTATAATAACGAATTAAATAAAAAAAACGTCGACCAGTATAGTTTTTTTGACTAAAAATAATAATTAATAAATTATGTACGAAACAAAAATCATCGAAGCCAAAAATTTAGGTGAGGCCTGGGAGAAAGCCTGTATTTTAATGATGAAGGAGGGTCATGATCGCTACGTTGAGGCGCCAGAATATAAGACGGAAACCAAAGACATGCCCTTAATTATTAAGGTTTCTGAGCCATTTTCCGAGCCGAGAATAAGCTCCAAGGCTGGTGCTAACCGGGAGCAGGCTGACGATTACTCCAAGAAATTTATTTTTGGAAGCGATAAAGCCAATGAAAATAGTTTTGATTACACGTATTATTCTAGATTGCGTTGCTATCCCGATTGCCGGGTCAGGGCTTTTTTGCCAAGCGTAACCGAATCCGCTGCCGAGCTTGAGGCAGAAGTAAGAAAAATTTCTCCTGAGGGGAAATGTGTTGTTGAGCGTATTGATCAGGTGGAAAAAGCCATTAATATTTTAAAGAAAGATCCTACCAGAAGAACCGTGGTTCTTCACACCTGGATTCCTTATCGGGATCTGATGAAGTTCGGACCGAAAAGAGAAAACACTTCTTCGCCCTGTCTGGTGTTGGCTTACCCTCAACTGGTTGATGATAAGCTCCATATGTTCGTTATAATGAAGACCAATGACTTGTATAATGCTTGGCCAGAGAATGCTTATGCTTTTACGAATTTACAAAAATACATGGCCGACCAAATTGGCGTTGGAATCGGAACATACACCCATTTTTCGGTTAGCATGCAGGTATACAAGGATATGTATGAGGAGGTTAGAAAGAAATTTAATCTATAGATTTCATTTAATGGAAGAAAAAGGCTCGAAATATTCGGGCTTTTTTCTTTGAGACAAATAAGGTATAGTAAAGACGATGAAAACAATCTTTAAGCCAAAAATAAATAAGATAATTGACCAAACAAATATCAGGCCCGAATCTAAAGCCAAAGACATTATTAAGACCTGTCAGGAAGCCGTTGAATACGATTTCAGGGGTGTTTGCATAAATCCCCGGTGGGTAAAATTGGTTAAAGAACAATTAAAAGGAACTGATATTAAGACCATTTGTTTAATTGATGCGCCAATAGGTGATGGTTCGCACAGAGAACGATTAAGAGCTTGTAAAAAAGCCAAAAGAAATGGAGCTGATGAAAATGATGTGGTTATGTCTTTAATTGATGTAAAACA
>Ga0315284_10004194_pt1 | contig 20494 bp, 26 predicted proteins | sample YL17G09_16_MG_FD_203696 | JGI IMG/M metagenome (GOLD analysis project Ga0315284, IMG submission 203696) | Sediment microbial communities from Yellowstone Lake, YNP, Wyoming, USA - YL17G09_16 | ecosystem: Environmental > Aquatic > Freshwater > Lake > Sediment | place: USA: Wyoming | collected...
TCAATTCGCGCCGCGAGATCACGGGGGGCAGCGGGAGGGGGCAGGTGACTTCATAGTCGATCACGAGTCGTTTCCGTTGCACCAGCCCTTCGAGCTGTGCTTCCCGGCAATTGGGCAGCAGGGCGGACAGGCGTTCAAGTTCAGCGGCCTTGCGGGGCAGTCGAAGCCGTTCGCGGCACACGGGTCGTATCTCGAACCGGACTGCCCCGGGACCGTAGGCCCACACGACCAGGTATCCCCGGTGGGGGCGGAAGCGGTCGATTTGCGCGTATCGCAAGCCGTGCACCTTCCGGGAGAAGCGGGGAGCGCCTTTCATGCGCGTGGGGGGAGTTGATAGCCTCCTCGGCTGAGGGCATAGGCCAGGTCCGTGCAGGGGTCGCAGTGCCGGCGTTCGCGGTGCTCGCGCAGGCCCCAAAGTTGCTTGACGGGGTAGAACAGGTAATGTTTGGTGCGGCGCCAGTAGCAGCCGCCGGGGAAGAACACGGTCCAGAGGGTTTCAGTTTTTAGGGGCATACGGGCGCGGGTCGAGGTCGGGGTGGTTGCAGATTGCTCGAAGTGCCGCAGACAGCTCGGCGAACTGCCGCCAGGTGCCCGGCGCTTCTTCGGCACTACTGGGCCTGACATAGTAGTCGCATCCGTGCGCTTTGTTGTCCCAGGAGGACACGTTGCGGAAGGTGGCGAGGAAGCCCCGGGATTGCTGCGAGACGCAGTATTCCCGGCAGCCTTTGCGGATGCAAATTGTTCCGTTCATATTAGAATCCCTCCAGGAATTCGAGCACCCAGCGGGCGGCCCGGGGATTGTATTGCACCTCGAAAGTGGCAGTGGAGCCGGTGAAGGCGCGCAAGAACATTGCGAGCTCGTGGAGATTTGCGAAGTAGATTTTTCCGTTCATATCACTAGGAAGGGTTGAAGGTTAGGCTGCCTCCGAGTTCATCCGGCTGAGTTGATAACCGAATTCCGACCGGCCTTGGACCAGTTTGTGATGGTAGTTGCACTGCGAGTGGAGCTGCACGCTCCAGCGTTCGGAACTGACGTGCTTGACGAAGTTGACGAAGAGTTGAGCCCATTCTGAGCCCTTTGCTTTGCCGAGTTGCACAATAATGCACCGCGGTTGATTCTGTAGGGTTCGGGAAACGTCAACCCGGCGATTCCAGCCGTTGCGCACGGCGTGGGCGATTGCTCGGGCTGCTTGGTTCTTGCTGATTCTGTTTCGTTTCATGGTGGGACGGTAATCCCGCTTCCTGGCGATTGCAACAGCCCTTTGGACGATTACAGGTGCGCTTTTTCAAACTATAAGCGCACCTGTAATCGTGTTTTGCGGGATTGCGCTCCGGTGCTGGGTGTGCGAAAGTGAGCGCATGAACAGAACTTTTGAAGCGTGTCGGAGTGAGTGCGGTAAGCGCGTTCATGCGGCGGAGCAGGAAGGCGCGTTGTGCGGGCAGACTCCAGGGAGCCGGGGTAGTTTCTTCCAAGTCGATGCGACGATCACCTGCCTGGCGTGTTTGAGGGCGATCACAGAGGCCACGAAGCCGGCGGAGGAGGTCGGTTGCGACTTCGAGGCCCCCGAACACGAGCAGTGCCCGATGTGCGGCGGCGAGGCTTTTGCCGGCGGGAGCCTGGGCAAGCTCACTCACTACAATTGCCGCCAGTGTGGCTGGTGGTTTCACAAGGAATGCGTATGAAGTTACAAAACACAAATTGCGATGAAGACCGCCTGGTTCGCTGGTTGCGAGACCAGGCCGCGGAGCAAGGTTCGAGGCAGCAATACTACCTCGACCTGTTGGCCCTCCTGAAACGGATGGATGACTTGGCGGAAAAGTGGAAAGAGCGAGCGGGATAGGAGGCGTATGATTCAGAGCGAACTGTTGCTGGATGATGTGCGGCGGAACGTCCGCAAGTCGCATCGGCCTTCGTGCGCATCGCCGCCGGTGCTGCAAGTCTCGGGGATCTCGCTGGTCGATGCGGACAAGTTCCCCGATGCTGCAATCCGGGCGTCGGCGTTCAAAGGTTTCGTCGGCATGACGTGCTTTTGCCCGATGTGCCGGGGAGTGCTCGATTGTTGCAGCGCCACGGGGGTTGATATCTTCGGTGTTCCCGGGGGCCAGATACTCCAGTCGATGATATTCTGCGACCGCTGTTTCGACAGCAAAGCGGCGGCCCGGGTGCCGGTCGCGCTGTTGGCGGCCAGGCGGACGCACCCGCAGGCGGTTGCGTTAATTGAGCAGGGCAAGCGGTATCACGAGAAAGGGTTGCTATGAGCATTGGAGACGGAGCATGCGGGGGTCGGACGCCGGCCGAATTGCCGGCGCCGTGTCTGGGTAAGACACTGGTGGAAGTGTTTGCCGGGGAAGCGAAGCCAGCGAAGCTGCGGTATATCTCCGCGAGCTGGATTCGCCGCACGGCGAAGGGCTGCAATCGCCGGGTGAGCCGGGAGTTTCTCGGAGCTCTCAACAGGCACGTGTTTGACCTGGTGGTCAAGTCGTGCGCGGTGCACAATGGCGGGAAGAAAACGCTGGACGCGCTGGTGTTGAACTACGCTGCCGGCAAACTGAGAGGATAGTTATGTCGAACGCGGGATGTAATGGACACGCATTGAAAGAGTGGAAGCGGGAGTATTTGGAGCGGATTGCGGCGGCGTTGGAGCGGATTGCGACAGCGATGGAGCGTGCGAATGCGATGCGGCCGTCGCCGATAGTGTCGCCGCCTGTCTTTCCGCCGCCGTCGGAGATCTTTCCTTCGACGTATCCTCCGACTCCGAACTGGCCGCGCACTGGCGGGCCTTGGTGCCAGGTGCCTCCAGGCGCGCACCAGCGGATCAGCGACGACGTTATTGACCGGCCGGAGGAGCACCCGATCAAGTCGAGTGACTTGACCGGACCGGCCTGTTAGGCAATATGAATACGTGACCGTATTCACGTTTTACGAACCGATCCCCGGGTTTGCAGGGGACGCAGAGTTGCTCGAAGTGTGGCGCCAGTCCTGGCAGAAAGCCGGCTGGCGCCCGGTCGTTTTGAACCTGGATGTTGCGCGAGCGCACCCCAGGTTTACGGAGCTGCGCCAGTGGTTTGGATTGCACTTTCACAAAGTCAACGACGCTCGGTATTCCTGGTGTTGTTTTTCCCGGTGGCTGGCGTTGGAGACGATGGGAGGCGGCCTGATGATGGATTACGACGTGGTCAACTACGGATGGCCGCCGCGGGCAATACTGGGGGACCTGGTGCGTTTCAACTGGACGACTTCTTGCATGATTCAAGCCACGCCGGCAGGGGTCGCCCGGATTGTTGAGCACCTTTGCCGCTGGGTCCCTGGACCGGAGGAATGGACTTCGGATATGTGGTCTTTGAACGCTCTTTTTCAGAGTTCGGATTGCCGAATGGAGGAGGGCGTTTTGTCGGAAGCGGGGAACGCGGACTGGGACAAGGCTCCGGTCGTGCACTACTGCACGCGGGGGGCGGATCTCCTGGGGATTCCGCGCGCCGAGAAAGCGGCCAGGATTCCGGGTTTGCGAAAACTATGAAAACGCATTTGTTCATTGTGACGTATGACGGGGACCTTGACTGGTCGCCGACGTGTGTCAAATCGATTGCCAAGTTTTTGAAAGGCGACGTGCGCAAGGTTGCGATTATCCCCCCGGAGCATGAGCGGACGCTGCAAGTTTTTCGGGACTCGGGGATTTTCGAGGTGATTCCGACGCCGCAGTGGAAGCCGGGGTATCTCTATCACATGGCAACCAAGTGCCGGGCCGACGAGTTGATTGGGGCGGCGCCAGAAGATTTGATTATTTTCATGGACACTGACATGAGCTTGGTCCGGGAGGTAGGTGCTGAAGCCTGGATGCGGGATGGGCTGCCTTCGCTGGTGGTTGAGAAGTATTGCGACCCGGTCACGGGGCAGTCCATCGGTTCGCATTGGGAAGAAGCGACTCGCAAGGCGTTGGGACTGAAAAGAAATGATCTGCGGGGACGTTTTGAGTGCATGCGGACGCCCTGGCGCGCCTTTTGGGCCTCTTCGGTGCGGGATTGTCGAGCGCGCATTAGCAAGGTGCACCGCCGGCCTTTTGAGGACTACGTGAAGAGCTGTTGGGAAACGTCCAAAGACTACTTGCTGCCTCACCGCAAGTTCGGATCTCCCGAAGGTTGGCCGACGTTTGCCGACATTACCTCGATCGGTCTGTTCTGCATGATCTACGAACCGGCGCGGTATTCGATTACGGAGTTGACGCCCGGGCACCGGCAGATTGTCGAGGGGCCGAAGTGGTTGCATTGTGGCTGGTCGCACGCGCTCCCCAAGGAGTCTGACCTGGCTTGCTGGCGCGCTGCGGGTTTGTGCTGACGCATGGAAACGCCGAAGTGGGATTTTTGTCCAGTAAGCAGCGACGAGCTGGAGGTGATTTTTGCAGACGTGTTGGACCGGGCGCCGACTGCGCAGGAGCGAGTGTTCTGGACGCCGTGGACAAATCATGCAGCCTTGTTGGACAACGTGGCGTTGTTTTCCCGGCCCTGGCGTCGGGGGTGGCCGCTAGCCGTGTTGTTTGCAGGCTGTCATGGCGTCCATTTCGTGAGCTATTGGCGCACCCGACAGGACATCCCCGACGTAAATATCGCGGTCGTCTTCACCCACAAATTGGAGCAAGCCGGGGCATCTGAGTTTCTTGGAATTCCGTTGTTGCAGGCGATGTTTAAGCAGGCTCGGTATTTTTCGGCGCAGCCGAGCAGCGGCGGTGTTTACACGTCGGATAACGTGGTGAAACTGGTGCCGGGCAGGGTTGGGTATTATCACAATCCAACAGCAGGCTGTTTCTTCCCGGTATGCGAGCACGCGGGGATGAAACCGGTAGCGGACTTATTGCGAGCCGGGTTTACACGCCCTCAGATTTTGGACGCTTTTAATCAGGGCAGCTTCGATCCGCAGTTTGAAACCCGGTATGCCGAGACGATGCAGATACTCCGGGAAAAGGACAAATTCTGTGCCACTCCTTTTGCGGACTTCGTGGCGCGGTATTTACGGAAACGGAAAATGTTTTCGACCTGGACTCACGCGACGCCGGTGGCTTACGTGCGGATCGGCGCAGATTTGTTGTCGTACTTGTTCGGTTTGCGAAAAGTTTCTGATGGAGAAGTTTTGGCTGCTTCGTATCCGGTGCTGGTGGAGTGGGGAGAGTGGCCGGAGACGCATTACGAGAGGGAGTATTACAAGGTGGAATATACATGCGCGCCGCAGTCTTATGACCCGGGGTATTATCGCTGGTGTATATTGAATGCGGAAGTGAGGAGCTAATGGACGCTCGTGACACATTGATCGCGGAAGTCGCGCACGAGTTGCGCACGAAGAGTTTTGTCAAGGCGGGCCAGTGCATAGCTGCGTTCTCGAAGCTGGAACGGCTGCCGCGGGTTGCTGAAGAGGCGATGCCGTTGCTTTACTCGCTCTTGCAGTGGTGCCTGGACCACGAGCGGACTGATCAAGCTGCGCGCTTGTTGTGGGATGAGGCGAAGTTTACCACGGACGCCCCGGGCACGAAGTTGCTTTGGCGCACGTTCGACCGGTCGGCGCTGATGCTGATCATGGGCGCGGCTTCCCTGGGGAAGTCGTATTCAATCGGGGGCCGGCTGTTGTTGGAGTGGGTGCGGGACCCGGAGAATACTTCGGTGAAGCTGATCGGTCCCTCCGAGCAGCATCTTGAAGACAACCTGTTTTCTCATCTGGTGGATTTGCATCGGGAATCGTCTTTGCCGTTGCCCGGCACGATCCAGCAGCTCTTCATCGGGCTCAACACCAGGCAGCGGTTTTCCTCGATCTCGGGGGTGGTGATTCCGATCGGTAAGACCAAAGCCGCCGGCAGGTTGCAGGGATTCCACAACCGACCGCGGAAGCACAAGCATCCTATTTTTGGGACGCTGTCTCGGCTGTTTATCTTCCTGGATGAACTCGAAGAGGTGCCGTTAGCGGTGTGGAAAGACATCGACAACTCCGTGTCGAACGTGAACGGGGTGGAAAACTTCAAGATCATCGGTGCCTATAACCCGCGCGACATGAACGGCAACACGGGCCAGCGTGCGGAGCCTCAGCAAGGCTGGCAGCTTGGCTTCGACATCGAGAAGTCGGAGCAGTGGCGGAGTAAACGCGGCTGGGACGTGGTTCGGCTCGATGCCTACCGATGCCCGAACGTGGTGCAGAAAAAGGTGATTTACCCCGGCTTGCAGACTGCTGAGGGGCTGCAAAACGTGATCTCGAATGCGGGCGGGATCGGAACGCCGGGCTATTTCACGATGGCTCGGGGGTGTTATCCGCCCGAAGGCGTGAACTTCGCGGTCATTCCGCAGGGGATACTTGATCGGTTCAAGGGGAAGCTGATCTTCTCGGAGCGGCCTTCGGGTTACGCGGGGGTGGATCTGGCGCTGACCGGGGGCGATGCAGCGGTCTATGCGCACGGGCTGTTCGGTATCGCGGTCGGCGTCGAGTTGCCTCCCTCAATTCAGCATCCCAAGGGCACGACGACCATGTTCCAGGATTCTTTGGGTAGATCCAGGCCCCGCTACGGGTTGCAGGTGGAGGCGATTTTCGAGTTGCCGAAGGGTGAGACGGTTGCCATGACCCGGAAGGTTCGTGAATTTTCTTTGCAGCTCGGCGTGCAGCCGGGGCACATCATGCTGGACAAGACGGGGCACGGGGCGGGGGTCGTTGATTTGCTGCGGGAGATTTGGAGCCCAGAGATCATGGCCGTCAACTACTCTGAGGCAGCGACGGAGAAGAAGATTTTCGAGGAGGACGAGCAGACTCCGAAGGAGGTTTACCAGAAGCTTGTCTCGGAGCTTTGGTTTGCGTTGAAAAAGTGGATCGAGTTTGATTTCGTGAAGTTGGCGCCGGCTATTGATACGGCGGAGTTGTATCGGCAGCTTGGCAAGCGGAGATACGCTCCGGGGAAGCTGGCCAAAGTGGAGGAAAAGGACGATTACCGCAGTCGGGAAATGGCCTCCTCCCCCAATGAAGCAGACGCGGTGACGCTGTTGGTTCACGGCATCCGAATGGCGGCGGGGGTGAGTCTGAGCATGAAGGGCGAACTGCTTCCGGCGACGGAATCGGGTCCGGGTTTGGACGACGGAGAGCCGGTCGTGGTATGCGACTGCACGAACCGTTTGGAGCGCGAGGACTGGGGGATTGCTTGACCAAAACGCAGAAAAAGGCAATTGAGTATCGTGACGAAGCATGGTTTACTTGGTTTACAGTTCCAATCCGTTATGAGCACATCCTCTCCGAAGTCTGGTCAAGGCACGATTCACATTTTGCCGTTGCGACCTCCGAACACGGTCCATAATTTGCCGTTGCGACTTCCGAAGCAACTTCCGGTGTCGTCCGCGCATAAGTCGGGCACGGGCACGTGCACCTCGGGCCGCTTTTAAGTCACTTATGAGCGGCGCGCAGCCAAAAGTTCTCAATCAGCAGCCGGTAAGTCCGGCGTGCATGACTTGATCGACTCCGCCGCTCCTTCTTTTTCATGGCCAGAATCAATCCGAACATCTATCCCTGCAACGGGTATTTCTTCATCGACGCCGAAGGTGTGCGGTTTACGGCCGGGGACTTTGACGGGCTGCTCAACAAGCTGGTTGAGTATCGGGTGCAGCGCCGGCTTGATACTTCTCCCAAGGCACTCACTGCGTTGGAACACCAGTTGACGGATTTCTTATGTGCGAACAATCCGGGGCTTTGTGGACAGGGGATGCCGGCCGAACAGCCGAAGATTTCCGAGAATGCGTCGCTGGATGGAAAGGTGACGGGATGGCTCGCGTTTACGTTCCGAAAGAGTGGCGAAGGCGGATTGAGTTATATTCGCGACGAAGAAGTTCGGGCGCGAGTGGAGGTGTGCGCCAAGTGTCCGCAGCAAGCCGACCTGGGCAAGAGCTGTGCGACGTGCTCTTCGGTGATCGACAATATCTCGGGAATTTTGCAGCGGGGAAAGAAGCTCGGCCAGGAGTCGTTGCGGGCTTGCCGGGCACTGGGCACTGATACGCGGGTTTCGGTGTTGCTTGAACGGCGCCCGATGGGATACCCGTTCTTGCCGGCGAACTGTTGGACTCGATGAAAGTCGCGCCACGCATGTTTTGGTATGCGGCGAAGGCCGGGATGTTGAATTTCCTGTGGTGGATTTTCAACGGGCACACCACGGTTCCGAATGACGTTTCATCGGCTCGAACGGCGCGGTGCGTGCGGTGTTCCGAGTTTTTGTGGGAGACCACCCAATGCCAGGCATGCTTGTGCATGTTGCCGGTGAAGGTTTTGTTTTCGGCGGAGCGGTGTCCTCGCGGTTACTGGGAGCGCGCGAAGTGGACCTGGGCGCGCTTTCGCAAGAAGAAGTGAGATTCTATGGCAACTGATAGCACGTATTCGACAGGTCTGGAGCAGAGCTACATTTCCGAGTATGCGGCCCAGGCGGGCATGATCAGGAGTCCCGCGGTCGATCCTGCGACGATGCAGCCGCGGCAGCGCTCTGTTCCCTCGCAAGCGGTCGCGGCGCAGATCATCGTCAAGCTCGTGCAGGATAACCGGCAGCGTAACATCATCGCGGCTCGGATCATGAGCAAGTATGACGCGGAGAAGCCGTGGAAGGATGAACTGCTGGAACAGGAGGGCCTCTCGTGGAAGGCGAATTTCTCGACCAAGCCACTGCCGACGCTGATCGACAAGGTGGCGCCGCGGTTCGCTGACGCGCTTGACAAAGTGAAGTTTCTCACCAGTTCGCAGTTGCCCGACTATGTCCAGGGCTCGACGGAGAAAACGCGTCGTTTTCGCGAGGAGATCACGAAGTTGATCCGGGGGCGCAAGGGGTGGAAGAACCTCGTGTCCGAGATTGCGCAGGAGAACGCGTTGTTTGGGTTTGCTGGAGTCGCGTGTCTCGATGAGTATGACTGGTGGCCGAAAGCGTTTCGGCAAGATGAGTTTTTCGTCCCGATCGGGACCAAGCAAAACCCGGAGTATGCGCAGCTTGTGGTGCTGAAAGAGACGATTTTGCCTCATGATTTGTTTGCCCGGATTAGGGACCACGAGTCGGCGAATGACGCAGGCTGGAACATCCCGAACGCCGTGAAGGCGGTCAACGAGGCCTCTCCGCAGACTATCCGTAGCAAGTATGCGGACTGGGCGCGCGTATATGAGGACTTGCAACGGCAACTGTCGCTGTTCGGAAGTTTTATGCAGGGGGCTTCGGTGATCGAGCTTTGGCATGTGCTCGCGGTGGAAGTTACGGGCAAGGTGAGTCACTCGGTTTACGCAACGAATGCGTTCTACCCGGTGTTTGGGCGGGCGGACCGGTTTGAGTCGATGGCGGACGTTGCGGCGTTTTTCAGTTTCCAGCAGGCCAATGGGACCCTGCATGGCAGCAAGGGGATTGGTCGCGAAGTCTATGCGATGGCTAACGTCCTTGACCGTGCGCGCAACGAGATCGTCGATCGGTTGCAGCTTGCGGGCAAGCTTGTGTTGCGCGGCGACGAGAAGCATTTCCGCAAGTTCCGCATGAACGTGTTTGGCAATGCGATTCTTGTGTCGAACAATTTCGAGGTGTCGCAGCAGAGGATTGACGGCGCGGTGGACCCCTACATCGCGATGGACTCGTGGTTGACGGGGTTGCTCGATCAGATTGCTGGCAGCACCACGCCTAAAGTGTTTCAGGGAGAGCGCGTGACGAAGGCTGCTGTGGACTTCTACGCGGCCCGGGATGACGAAAAGGCCGACGCGATCATCGGTCGGTTTCTCACCCAGATGTCGGATCTGGTGAGCATCATGCAGAAACGGATTTGCTCGGAGCAAGTGGATGACGAGCCGGCGAAGCAGATGCAGCAGCGGTTGTTGAAGGTTATGTCGCCGGAGGAGTTGCAAATGTTGGCGAATCAGCCGACGATCAACACGGTGTCCGACTTCACGGAGTTGCAGCGGCAGAAGATTGTGGTGATCGCCCAGGAGGGCCGCTCGAATCCGCTCTACAATCAGAAGATACTGGAACGCGAGAAGGTTTCGGCCTTGATTAGCGGGGATTTTGCGGACCAGATTTTGCTGCCGGACGAAGACCCGACGGAGTTGGCAGAGCAAGCGCGCATGCAGCAGCTTGAGAATTTCCTGATGGTGCACGGGCAGGAAGTGCCGGTGTCTCCTCGGGATAATCATCGCATTCATCTGGACGTGCAGTTGCAGGCGATTACGGCGACAGTGTCGGCAGCGATGACACAACCTGACGCGGTTGCGCTGCTGGAAATTTTGTTGTCGCATGCGGAGCAGCATCTAGGGTTTGCTTTGTCTCAGGGCGCGGACAAAAACGTGTTTGCTGAGGACATTCAGGCTGTGCAGCAAGCGAAAGCGGCGGTGCAGAAGATCAAAGCAATGGCAGCCCAGGAGCAAGCCGGCCAGGAGCCCGGGGTTGGCACACCGGAAGCGTTTGCGCCGCCGGAGCCTGCTTCACCTATGAATCCGGGACAGCCTGTTCCACCTGTTCCTCTGGCTCCCGCGCAGGTATGATCGTCTTCAAGAAACTAGGGCTCTGGACTTCCGACAAAGCGATCGCGTTACGCGAGCTGCTTGAGAACTCCGTCCTTCAGGAAGCCCTGTTGCATACGCACGCGATGCGGCCCGACCTCACGCGCCAGGGCTCGATCGCTTCCCGGCTCACCAACGCGGGTGTGGTGGCGGGATACGAGCTTTTCCTGGAGAACCTGGTTTCGCTCACCGTCGAAGAGTCGAAGGCCCCGGAGACCTCGATCCAGTATGCTTCGCTCGACGACGACTCGAAATGGCCTTCTCCTCCTCCAGTGCCGACGTTGCCTCAATCGCCTGATGAAGCCGATGTTGCTGTTACTCACCCGGATAATCCGACCAGTTAATTCTAACCTGTCAAGCCTATGCCTGATCCTGTCAAAACCCCTGATCCGAATACTGCGACTCCGCTGGCCTCCATCAAGAGCGGTCGTGGCGGCGACGCGCTGGATAAGCTGTTTGCCGAAGTTACGCCGGACCCTGCCGGCGGCGCTCCTTCTGTCGAGCCTGTGGAACTCCCCGGGCCGGCCGAACCTCCAGTGCCCGTTGTTCCAGTCTCGCCTCCGGCGCCCCCCGTTCCACTCGAACCTCCGACGGCGCCCGTTCCTGTCGTTCCCCCTGTCCCACCTACACCGGGTTCGCCTCCTGCATCACCGCCTGACTGGATGGACGAGTATCAATTGCCCCAGCACACCAAGCCCAAGACTGCTGAAAGTTTCGCGGCTCTGAAGAGTGCTGCGCGGACCAAGCTGCAAGAGCGGGAGGCAGCTCTCGCGGAGGCGCAGAAGTCGTTGGAGGACGCGAAGTCGAAGGCTGCCCAGGCCATGACGCCGGAGCAGAAGGCGGAGTTTGACCGGCTGGCGAAGCTGGAGAAAACTATCTTGGTTCAAACCGACGACTATTTCAAGACTAACTTTGACACGAAGGTTGTGGACGCCGAGCAGGCGGTTTACACGAAGTTGGAGCAAGTGGGGATGTCGAAAGAGAACATCGACAAGATCAAGAATCTTGGCGGCCCGGCGAAGGTGGATTGGGACCCGTTACAGGAGCACTTGCCGACGGCAGCCCGACGGTTTATCGACTCGAAGTTGGTCGAGATCGAGAGCGTGGGGATTGCGAAGGCGCGCGCGCTCGAAGAAGCGAAGCAGAACGCCGACGTGTTTCTGAAGCAGCGCAGGGACGTGCAGGAGCAGGAGCGCACGCACTGGGCGACGGACGTGCAGAAGGCGACGGAGGCGCATTTGTCCCAGCTCGAATGGCTCAAGCCGCGTGCGGTAGCGGCAGCGGCAAAGCCGGAGGAGCGCGTTTCTGCGGAGCAGCATAATAAGTTCGTCGTCGAAATGCAGGGAGCGGTCAAGGATTTCTTGACCGACAACACGCCGCAGACGAAGGCGCTGTTGATCCTGGGCACTGTGCAGGCCTTTCGCAGAAAGATGGAGCTGGAGGCCGTTTCGGCGGCTTACAAGGAAGTGGAAGCGCGCGCGACCAAGGCGGAGACGGAGCTGGAGAAGATCAAAAAGTCTTCCTCGGTGGCTCGAACCGGGCACGCTCCGCCGGCAGGACAGACTCCGGCGCCGCGGCAGAGCATCCTGATGCGGGGGGATGCGGCCCTGGACGCACTGCGAGCGTCGCAAACCGGGAGCTAAGTCTATGTCTTACCTCACGGATTGCGTCATTCGCAAGATTGACGGGATGGCGGACGCTGCTGAAGCGGCGGCGTTCTTCGGCGTTTCAGAGCTGCTCTTGCGGCAGTGGAAGAATGGCTCCAAGCCGATTTCGTTGTCTGCGATTGAGCGGGTGGTGAAAGCGCCGCTGATGGCTGAGCTCGTGCAGAACGAGCGGGCTAACTGGGACAGCAAGGATGTCGCCCTGCTGTTGCCTTTTTACAAGGCCACGAATCCGTTGACTTCTTTTTCGATTGCAGCGCTGTTGGACCGGGCCAAGATGTCGGTCATGCTGAATTTCGGCGATGCGTTCATCATCCATTCTCGGAACACGCTGGCCACGCAGTTTCTTGAATCCGGCTTTGATTGGAGCCTTTGGATCGACGACGACATGGTGTTGCCGTGGGGGAATGCTACCTGGTTCAACAGTGTGACGGGTTTTAATTTCCCGGAGCAGTTTGCCGGGTTGCACGCGATCAACCGTTTGAAGAAACACAACAAAACCGTGGTGGGCGGATTGTATTTTGGGCGGCACGTTGGAGGCAAGCCGATGTATTGCGAGGGGATCGCGAACCAGTCGGAGGAGGCCTTTGCGCGGTCGGGACCGCATGACACGGTGAAACCGACTCGCTGGATCGCGACCGGCTGCCTGTTGGTGCACCGGTCGGTTTATGAGGACATCCAGGCGAAGTTTCCAGAGCTTGCGCCGCGAGGGGGCGACGAGGCGTGGAACTTCTTTACGCCGTCAGAGCATGACCTCGTTCAAGCGGCCGCAGCGGCGAAGGGGGTGCTGGAGGACGACAGGAAAGACCCGCTAGTGCGAGTGGCTGAGGCGCTGGCATTGTTGGAGAGAGGGAAGAAGCAGTCGCGGGCCTCGAATTACCTGGGGCAAGGCGAGGATGTGACTTTCTGTATTCGCGCCGCCCAGGCGGGGCACCAGCCGTTTATCGACATGGGCTTGGTGCTCGGGCACCTGGGCACGTATTGTTTTGGGCCGAAGTCGTTATGAGCGCTCCTCGTCTGCTTGTCGCAGTGCAGTTTTGCCCGGACGACCGGGAGCATGCGATGAAGCTGGCCCGGTGCATGGCGGATCTGGAGCCGCTGTTCAACGAGAACACGGAGGTTTTGTTTGCCTCCCGGTTCGATTGTGAGGCAGATCCAGCGACGGTAGCTTACGTGTCGCGGAAGTTTCGGACGGCGAGCGTGCGGGGCTGGCAGCGCGCGGTAGGGTGGCCTGGTGGATGCACGGGGGTTTGGTTGGCGGTATTGCAGTGGACCTACGCGCATATTTATCAGGTGTCAGGCCCCAAGAGGCGCGATTACGCGGCGGTGTTTCCGGCGGAGGCCGATAGCATTCCTTTGGTGCGCGGGTGGACGGATCGTCTGCTGGAAGAGTGGGAGCGCAAGGAGGTTTTCGTGTTGGGGCACTTGATTGAGAATCCTCGGCACATAAACGGAAGCGCGATGCTGAGTTGTGAGGAGCCCTTTTTGCGCGCAGTCTTGGAGCGGTTGGCGGATCGGTCGAAGTGGCGGTTTGCGGGGTTCGACCTTACCCTGGCCCCGTTCTTCGAGGCGTGGGGCTGGGCGAACACGGAGCTGATCCGAAGCTACTGGAGGCACCCGACTTTTGATCGGGATTTGTTGGTGTCTTTGGTTGGCCGGGGTGCGGTGTGGTATCACGGGATCAAGTCGGACGCTGGGTTTCAGACGGTGCGCGCGTTTTACGGACTGGGGGCGGCATGACCCCGCGGCTGTTGTTGGCGTTGCAATTCTTCGAGGGTGACAAACCTTTGTCGATGCAGGTTGCGAAGCTGTGGGCGGACATGGAGCCGAAGTTGAACAAAAACGTCGATGTCTTGTTTGCGGCTCGGTTTGACTGCAAGCCGGACCCGAAGGTGGTGGCTTACGTGTCGCGCAAGTTCGGCGTGCACGAGTTTATCGGCCGGCGCCGGGCGCAGGGCTGGCCTTTCGGACCCAACGAGCTCTGGTTTGACACCATGAGCTTCATCTACGAGCGTTTGGTGGCCGGATTGTGGCCGAAATACGATGCGGTGCTGACGACGGAGGGAGACTCGATACCGCTCTGTCCCGGTTGGACGGATAAGTTGTTGGAGGAGTGGGACCGGAAGGGAGTTCGCGTGCTGGGCCATTTGACCACGCAGTATGTGGTGCATCACATCAACGGCAACGCGATGTTCTCGTGTTCGGAGCCGTTCATGCGCGAGATCGTGAAGATTGGGGGTTGCGATCCGCGGTGCGGCTGGGACGTGGCGATGGCGAAGACGTTCCAGAAGTGGGGTCAGGCCGACTCGGTGCGCATACGTAGCTTTTGGCGCGGTCCAGTGTTCACTCACGGGTTGCTCGACGTGTTGTTGCAAGGAGGCGCGGTGTTCTATCACGGGAGCAAAACGGGCGCCGGGGTGCGCACGATTCAAGAGCGGTATTTCAAAGTGCCGATACGGCAACTCGACAACGTTGCTTGACCATTTTCTGAAAAACGGCAATGTAGGGGTAGAACGGAACTCAATTTTCGGCCGCGTTTGTTCCTCGCGGCTATCGGCCTAAGCTCCGCTGGCCTGGAGTTGAAGCAACCCTCGGTATTCGGGTTAGTCCCGAAGAAAGGCAGTTCCATTATGAGTGATTGCATCACTCCAGCACTGGCCAGTGACATCGCGCTGAAGGACACTCAACGTCTCGTCGGCACCGTGGCAAAGGCACTTGCGGTCAACTCTCCTTACATCAACGTTCTCCGGGGCGGCACGTTCCCGAGCGGGGTGTCTGATGAAGTTCGGTCTGCGGTCCAGATGCCGGCGGCTCCTGGCGATTCCCTCGCCATTCCGACGTTTGTCAACGATACGCAGATTTGCGGCACGACTGGCTTGCAGGACAAGACAGGCACCGTGGAATTCACCTACCGACTGAAATCCAAGCGTGGTTTCGGTCCTCGGGTGTGCGTCAAGCAAGGCTACGCCGCGTTCAAACAGTCTTACCTGACTGCTGAAGATGCTCTGGCGAAGCTGATCACGCAATACATCAACTCCGATGTGCGCGCCCAGCTCTACCTGAACAGCGCCAGCAAGTTCGTGGCGGCTGCGGGTTACGCGTTCGAGGATCTTTTCACTGGTGGGTATGAGCCCGATGTCGGCATTCTGTTCGCGCCGGTCGCGCCGACGGGTCCGTTGTCGTTCAAGGCTCTGCATACCGTGGCTCGCTTCTTGAAAGAAGCGCTGTTCGCGGAGATGTTCCCTGCCAGCGACAAAGGCCAGCCGCACTTCAAGTTCATCGGCAGTGATGCCGCGATTGAACTGTTCCGTCAGGAGCTCGGTGTCAAGGAAGTCCTCCTGTGGGCCGAAGCGGGTCGTTACGAGGTTGGGGGCGAGGGCCTCCAGGGTTACTCGTTCGAGACTGCCCCGGCTTACCGTGGCATCGCGTTCGGCATTGACCAGCGTTCTTTGCGCGCTTCTGGCTTCCTGCCAGACGGCACACTGAACTTGATCGACCCCGTGATCACCATCGTCAACGTGATAAAGAACACTGCCTACAGCAAGCACAATCCTGCGTGGTTGCGCGGTGCGTGGGAAGTGGGCTTCCTCTTCGCCGATGGCAGTTACGAGCGCCAGGTGCCCGAGAAGTATGTGGGCGAAGGCACGTTCAAGTTCGCGCCCCAGTTGCACATGGGCGAGCTCGATTGGCACTATGTGATCGATAACGATTGCAATCCGTTCGGTGACTTCGGCTGGCACAAGTATCAGATCACCCGTGCGTATCGGCCCATTCGGCCGCAGCACGAGATCCCGATCCTGTATCAGCGCTGCACGGCGGATCTCGGCCTCGAACCCTGCACCGTGACTTCCTCGCTCCCGCTGACGGGCCAAGGCGGGCACGTTAGCCAGCTCTAAGCTAACGCGGCGCGCTCCCCTGGTGTTGATTCCTGCGCGCCGCTTCACTGGCCGCCGGAGAAGACTTTAGAGTCAACTCTGGCGGCCTTTCTCGAATGGACACGCAGGTAAAAACAGGCGATTCAGACCAGCAGTTGCTCCGGAAGATTGTCGAGCGATTGAGGGCCGTGATTCCCAGCGCTCCGGTGAGCCGGCAGGCGTTTGATAGCGATGGCGAAAACGTGCTTTTGCGGAAGTGGTTGCAGCTTTTAGGTGACGCAGAATGAGCGATAACGTCCCAAAGACTGGTGATTCCGACAACAGGTTGCTGCGAAAAGTGGCAACAGCGTTGAACGAAGGTTCTTTTGCGGGTGTGGCGGGTCCTGACGGTGCGCCGGGTCCTGACGGCAGCGCTGGTTCTGACGGCTCGAATGGCACGAACGGGGCGCCCGGTGCAAACGGCACCAACGGTACCAATGGCACGAACGGTGCGCCTGGGGCAAACGGCACCAATGGCACCAATGGCACTGACGGGGCAGCCGGCTCGAACGGGGCTCCTGGTTCTGACGGTGCGGCGGGAGCTCCGGCTCCTGGAAGAATTGAGACGTTGACGGACGTGTTGCCCACTCCGTTGATTTGGTTCAAGGCGAGTTCGCTTGTGTTGAACAATAATGACCCCGTTGCTTCGTGGACCAACGAGGGCTCGGTCGGGGGAAACTGGGTGCAGGCTACGGCGAATAACAAGCCGACGTATATCACGAATGCACTAGGCATTCAATCCGCGGTTCGATTTCGATACGCGAATCCGAACCACAAATATCTGGACGCGGGAGCAGCCGTGACGTTGCTTCACAATACGACCGGGACCTTGCCGAAGAATGCAACCATAATTTTGGTTATCTGCGCCTTGGCGCAAAGCCAGGTGTTAGGATTGGCGGGGGCAAGTGGTGTTGCGGATCGGTTGACGATTAACGGCGTGGGTGCCTTAAACAATTACTCGTTGAACTATTACCTCCAGACGAGTGCTTATTCGGCCCCGTCGTGGTGTGAAACTCGGTTTGGCGACTTTGCGATGATCGGAATAACGCGCAAAGCGTTTCAAGACGTGGTGTATGAAGGGCCGGGGCTTGTGCGAGGGCGCGTAGGAGATGCGTTTGGATTCTTGCCTCAGCGGATGGGGTATTCCGGCGCGGTGAGCATCAATGAGAATTTTGATTTGTGCGAGTTGATGGCGTGGTCGCTTGATCTTGATGAAAGTGCGATGCGCCAGATTTTCTATGGATATATCCGGGGGAAGTTTCCGTCAGTCAAGGGAGGAAACGGCGTGTGAGCGATCAGACCTACAAGACCGGAGACGCGAACAATCCGCTGTTGCGGAAGATTTTGAATTCCGTTCTCGCGGGGTCTTTTTCTGGAATCTCTGGGGCTCCCGGTCCTGATGGTGCGGCTGGTCCTGACGGCGCTGACGGCGCCAACGGCGCGAACGGGGCGCCCGGTGCAAACGGCACCAATGGCACTAACGGCTCGAACGGTGCGCCTGGGGCAAACGGCACTAACGGCACCAACGGCACGAATGGCGCAGCCGGCTCGAACGGTTTGCCCGGCGCCAACGGCAGCAACGGTAATCAGGCGACGGGATCGGTTATCGCCATCGCTGACTTTTTGCCTCTTCCTTTGATTTGGTTCAAAGCCGATTCTTTGGTTTTGAATAACGGGGACCTGGTTGCTTCGTGGACAAATGAAGGTTCTGCTGGAGGAAATTGGGTGCAGGCTACCGCTGGCAAGCAACCCGAATACGTAACGAATGCCATTGGCACGAAGCCGGCGGTGAAGTTTTTGTATGATGCGGGCAATACGGTGCATCGGTATCTGGACGCTCCGGCGACTTTGACGTTACTGGGGTCCGGGTCGGGGCAATCGCCTTTGTATTGCACGGTGATCGCGATAATGAAAGCGTCGAATGCGACCATTTTGCTTGGACAACAGACGGGGACGACTAGCACGAATCGAATCGGGTTTGTGACGAATGTCACGGCGTCAAACAGAGTCGCGTTATCGACTTATTTGACGAGTGGTCCTAGTTTTGCAAATCAGTATCATGACGCCGCTGCCGGGGAGTGGACGATGTTGACTTATCAGCGCGCGGGATTCATTTCGTCTTCTTCCAAAGACGAGACGAGTTACGAAGGACCAGGCTTGCTGCGATGTTTTGGTTCGGGGGGCGGTGGTTTTGCGAACGTAGGCCGGCTGGGTTGGGGCGGCACGGAAGCGATTTTGGAGAACATGCACCTGGCGGAGTTGATAGCCTGGACGACGGACGTGCCTACCGATATTCTGCGCCAGCTTTTCTTCGGGTATTTTCGGACGCGTTACCCGGCGTTGCCTGGAGGTAATGGTTTATGAGTCGCGAGGTTTACCAGACCGGGGACGGTAAGAACGCTCTTTTGGCGAAGATTTTGCGAGAGATCTCGGGGGGTTCGTTCTCGAAGCTTGGCGCGCCCGACGGGGCTCCCGGTCCTGATGGTGCGGCTGGTCCTGACGGCGCTGACGGCACCAACGGCGCGAACGGGGCGCCCGGTGCAAACGGCACCAACGGCACTAACGGTCTGCCTGGGGCAGCCGGCACTAACGGCACCAACGGCACGAACGGTGCGCCTGGTGCTAACGGTACTAACGGCGCTGCTGGTGCCAACGGTGCGGCGGGGTTGACGGTTCCTGGTTTGATTACTGATGTTGCGAGCATGTTGCCGCTGCCAGTGGTTTGGCTTCGGGCTAGTTCGCTTGTGTTAGCCGATACCGATCCTGTTGCCTCGTGGACAAATGAAGGATCTCTGGGGGGCGATTGGGTGCAAGCGACGGCGGCTAACCAGCCGGTTTATGTTGCTAATGCGCTGGGCACGGCTTCCGCGGTGCGTTTCCGGAATGCCGGTGGCAACCAGAAGTATCTCGATGGACCGAATCCGATAATTCTGAGGAACGGCACGGCAGGCACCACACCGATTTACTGGACTGCTCTTGCTGTGGTGCGGTGTGCCGCGGTTAGCGTGGTGCTGGGGGAAACGGGCGCGACGAATTTCTACATGACGTTGAAGTTTTTGAATGCTGGCACCTACGACAACTATTGCTTTGACGGCAAGATCAACAACAACGCGCGTGCTCCGGGGGGAGCTTTTGAAGGCCGCAAGAATGTTTGGGCGGCGTGTATATTGTCCCAGACCGCGGAGGAGACTTCGGCGGGTTCTCTGGTTCAGTTTGAAGGTCCCGGCCTTAACCGGGGCTATGTCGCGAATGTGGGCAAGGTGGAGACGTTTCAACGGATCGGCTACACGGGGGCGGGCGGACCTTCGACGACGGACATGGATCTGGCCGAGTTGATCGTGTGGACCACGGATTTTTCGGCGGAAGCGTATCGGCAGATTTTCTATCAGTATTTGCGGCCCCGTTACTCGGCTTTGCCGGGGGGTAATGGTGGATAACTTAGGATCAATAACGACGTGAGGGTGCGAAGGTGTGAAGGTTGATATTTTGACTCCAGAAATGTTTAGGGTTTTCGGGCTGGTGGCGGTGAATGTCGGCGGCGAAGTGACTAGCCGGGCTGCGATTATCGCAGTGCCAGGAACGAACTTCTTGTTGCACGACGCGCTGGTGCTGTTCCAGATCATTGCGGCGATTGTGACCGCGCTTTACGTGGCGGTGAAACTTGGCCAGGCGCGCGAGCGATACCGCAAGGAGCGGCTGATCCAGTTGTGCCCGCTAAACCGGCTGGAGCCGGCGGAGATCTTGGAGAAGTTGTCGAAAGAAGATGACGGTAAGCGCGCTTTGCTTGAAGAGTGCCCGATTAGCAAGATGTCCGAGGCTGAGCTGGCGCGAATCGTGAAGTTTTCCAAGGAAATCGAGGCGTGAAGTATTGTCACAAAAAGTGGTATGTTTTTCTGACAATACTGCTATGCGCGGGGTGCAGTTTACTCCCTAAGCCCGTAGAGCTTGGGGCGAAAAAGGTGAAGCCGGTGCCTGAAGCCTCGGTGGCAGACCAGGAAGTGTTCAAACAGGCCTCCGATCTCGCCTCCAGGAAAGCGGAGCAAACAGTCTTGGCTGCGACGCTGGAAGGGTCGTCTTCGACAGTGTTGGTGCCGGCGAAGGAAACCGCAGGGTTGACGCGATCGGTAGCGCTGAGTGTCGGACCGCCGGAGGCGCAGTGGAAAGCTACCGCAGATTCGCTTTCAGCGAGGCTGGACGCGATCTCGGGCCGCCTGGACCGCCGGGTGGAGGAGTATCGGCGCAAGATCGAGCCGATGGTCGGCAAGACGATCGAGGGCACGGGCTGGTTGCAGGTGCCGTATCTGGTTTGGGTCGGCGGGATGTTCGTGCTGGGGCTGGTGGTGTGGACGGGAATCAAGATTCTCGGGGTCGCTTATCCACCAGTGGGTGCCGGGGCC
>Ga0315284_10004196_pt1 | contig 20494 bp, 22 predicted proteins | sample YL17G09_16_MG_FD_203696 | JGI IMG/M metagenome (GOLD analysis project Ga0315284, IMG submission 203696) | Sediment microbial communities from Yellowstone Lake, YNP, Wyoming, USA - YL17G09_16 | ecosystem: Environmental > Aquatic > Freshwater > Lake > Sediment | place: USA: Wyoming | collected...
GTAGGATGGGAGACCCTTGATACAACGCTTCAGACATCGCCGTGGTAGTGTTGGTAACGCCGGGGCCGGCCGTGGTGACCACCACACCGGGCTTACCCGTGACCCTGGCATAGGCGTCAGCCGCGTAGGTTGCCGCGCATTCGTGACGAAAATCGATGATTCTTATCCCTACCTCACGGCAGCCATAATAGATCGGCATGATATGCCCGCCGGCAAGGGTAAAAATCTGCTCGACCCCTTCCCTTTTGAGCGCCTGTGCAAATAATTTTCCACCATCGACTAAAGACATTTTGAAGCCTCCTCAGCAGGTTATCTCAAGAATAATTATTTTTAGGAGCATTATATTACAAATTTATAAAATACTGGCAAAACCGCGCCTGTCAAATAAGAGGCCGAATCCGAAACAAGGTATTCATTTAATTGGTGGTTTTTAAGAGATATATTTCCATTTAGAGGCTAGATGTGAGAGAATAAAGGGGATAAACTAAAGGATCAATGGAGCCGTATGAGTAAGCTATTCATAGCCAGCACGAACCGGGGTAAGCTCAAGGAAATCAAGGCATTGCTAAGAGATTTACCGCTTACTCTCGTGACCCCGGATATGATCGGGCTTGATCTAGAAGTGGAAGAAAACGGAACCTCCTATAGCGAGAACGCCGCCCTCAAAGCAGTGGCTTTTGCGCGCGCCTCGGGCCTGGTCACCCTGGCAGACGACTCGGGTTTGGAAGTGGAAGCATTAGGCGGGCTGCCGGGGCTACGATCTGCGCGCTTCTCCCCTATTCCAGGCGCGACGGACGCCGACCGCCGGCGATACCTGTTGCAACAATTGCAAGGTCATCCACAACCCTGGAAAGCATGTTTCCGCTGCGTGGTTGCGCTGTCTGACTCCGAAGGGAATGTGAAGTTCGCACAGGGAGAATGCCCAGGGACCATCATCTCGGATGAGCGCGGCCGCAACGGCTTTGGCTATGACCCGATCTTCCTGCTGCCTGAGCTTGGGCTCACCATGGCGGAGCTGGATATGCGTAAAAAAAACCGGCTCAGTCACCGGGCAAGGGCAATCATAGCGGCGCGCCCGCTCTTACCTTTGCTATTCTCCGGTTTCGCGATATGATTTAGCCATGCTTGATAGTACCTTCGTCACGATCACCATCACTGTTTTACTCATAACCCTGGTGCTTGGTTTTTTGCTGGGATACCTGGGGCATTCATTGATTGCCGGAAGACGTCCGCGTAAGGATAAAACATGGCGCAAGACAGGGCAAGAGGAACATGAACATGCGCGCATGGTCTATCGCTTGGTGTCAACGCTGAGCTCCACCCTCAATTACCAGCGAGTACTTGAAACTGCCCTGGACATGGGCATAGAGGCTTTTACTGTCCCGGATGACTGCTCTGACCAATTAGTATGCGCCTTTTTATTGTTCACGGTCGATGAAAGTGAATCAGGGGGGACCAACCTAAAAGTAGGGTCAGCGCGGCGCTTCACCGCTGCCGATAAGCGTACCACTTTAGCGGGGAAGAAAGGGCTGATCGCCAAAGCGATTGAAGAGGGCGAAAGTCAACTCAGCAAGGAAATCAATCAAGACCCTGAAATCGGGCGGATCATTGCCTTGCGAGCGTGTAAAGCCATCTATTGCATTCCCTTACAAGCTGGCCTGGAGACGCACGGTGTACTGCTGTTTGCCCATCCAAACCCCACAAGTTTTACCACAGATCGCATAGAGCTATTGGATGCCATCGGTAATCAAGCCGTGATCGCCATGCAGAACGCCAGCCTGTATAGCAACCTGGAACAGGAAAAAGAACACCTCTTGGAGGTCCAAGAGGAGCCTCGCAATAAATTAGCTCGTGATCTGCACGACGGGCCGACCCAATCCGTGTCGGCGATCGCTATGCAGGTCAATTACACACGCCGCCTGATGCAGCAAGACCCAGCCGCGGCCGCTGAAGAACTGGCTAAAATCGAAGACCTGGCTCGCCGAACGACGGAAGAGATCCGCCACATGCTGTTCACACTGCGTCCCCTGGTGCTCGAATCGCAGGGTTTGGTAGATGCACTTCAGGCCATGGCAGACAAGATGGGCAAGACCTACGAGCAGAACGTCATCATCGAGGTTCAAGAGAGCATTGTACAGCAGATGGACTTGAGGAAACAGACCGTGGCTTTCTTTATTGCCGAAGAGTCCGCCAACAACGCCCGCAAGCACGCCCAGGCGCCCCATATTTGGGTGAATCTGAAACAAATAAAACCGGGGTTAGCACTACTGGAGATTAAAGATGATGGCGCCGGCTTTAATATAAGTGATGTAGACAGCGATGATGCACAGCGCGGCAACCTGGGGATAGTCAATATGCGCGCACGCGCTGAATTCGTCAACGGTATATTCCACATCGATTCAGCTGAAGGAAGTGGAACACGGGTACAGGTCGCAATCCCATTAACCGAAGAGGTCGCTGAGCGCCTGCGTAACCGCAACCTTTAACATTCTATAAATCCTGCTTGCCTTTTTTATCCTTTATAGGTATAATCGAAGAAAGTGGGCGGTTAGCTCAGTTGGTTAGAGCGTTGCGTTGACATCGCAAAGGTCGTAGGTTCGAGCCCTATACCGCCCACCTGATTGGACCTATCCCGAATCGCATCAAGTTGGTGTTTAGCAATACTTCCAAATGCTGCGTTTTGAGCAGCGCTTTAAATTAGAAGGATTGCCCGGCGCTCTCTTGTGAGGTCGGGATGTTTTCTTTTAGCCCTAACTTTTCTCCTGGTGTTTTGAACAGCCATGAGTCCACTGCAAAAACCCCTTTTAACCGCGAAGAGCGCAAAGAACGCGAAGGAAATTCAAAGATGTTTTAAGAATGTTAAACTTTGACGTAGATTAAATTAAAAAAAGATTCGTGATTTTGTTTTTTTCTTAGCGACCTTCGCGTGCTTCGCGGTGCAATGACCTTTTTGCACTAGAGTCAACCATTATATTTGTAAACCCTTCTTCTAAAAGGAGTGAAAATTGTAACAATTAAGTCTGGTAGGAATATAGACCAGGCGCTTTTAGGTATCACAAATGGGATGTGTATTAAATTTTATAAGGAACGCGAATACCGTCCCAATCAGGGTTGAAGTCTTTGTCGTTGCGCGAGACCAGCACTGCGTTGTTCGTTTGCGCGGTGGCCCAGATGATGGCATCGGGCAGGCGCATGTGATGAGCGCGCCGTAATCGCACGGCTGTTTCCGCCACTGCCAGGTCGAGCGAGATGATTTCAAAATGCGTTTCGAGAAAGTCACGCAACTGAACATCATCATCCTGCGCGCCGACCAGAACCTCCATCCATGTGATGCGGCCGATTTGTACACGCTTATAGCGGGCGTATTCGTCATCGGCTTCAGGTAAACCGTTCAGTGCGTCAATGACACGTGGTGTCAAAAACGGCAATCATGCGCGCTCGTCCCACTCGGAGCGGAGATCGTGCTGATATTTGAGCGCATCAATTTTGCGCCCGCGCCACGAACCGAAGGCGGGATGTTTGCGCAGGAAGCGCTGTTTGGCGCGCTGTGGCGCAACCGTCAGTTGTTGCTGTAAAAACGAGACGAAATCAAGCACCTCGCCCTGTTTTTCGAGTGGCAACTGGCGCAGTTGGTTTTGAATTTGCTCCAGCAGGGTCATTTTTTCTCCTTCCAGATCACTTATTTAATTATACACTATATCCCCCCATACAGACTCTTGAGACCCGCCGGCCCATCTCCCCCTCTACGCGGAAAATCGCTTCCGTCAGCACGGACGTTTCCTCGTGGGCAGAGGTGAAGGCGCGCAAGACTTCGGAAGTCTGTAAATAGCTGGCCATGTGAAAACTCCTGGACGTGGCGAGAACCAGCAATACGCAGATCCATGATAGTACGCACGAAAACTATGTGCGGGTTGATTCTTCCACAATGGCGATTTCTTCCGATGTCAGATCGTAGCGCGTAGGGTGCGCCCCCAACACACCAGCCTCAATAATAAACCATCGATATTCGGGTATCCAAAGATTATATGATGAGCGAAGGTGATGCGTTACGAACGCATCCTACGACTGCAGATTGCTTAAGTGATTGGCCAGGAATTTCTGAATTTTTGCTCTAAGTACATTCGGCCAACCACTCATTCGGTGAATTTTAATTATAGCTTAATAGGTGAGGTTATGTTTTGGAGAATATGGAAAATAAGGCAAAAAAATAGATAATCCCATAACAAATTGATTATTAATGTTTGACTTGTAAAATGATTTGGTGTATTATCTGGCTGCATTCGATTAGAGGAAAACTACATGACAATGTCATCTGACCTGACCTTCATTACGAATGAACCCGGTAAGAGTTTGCGTGAGCGCTTCAGTGTCTTGCTCAGGGATGATACGCGTTACTTCGACTGCCTGGTTGGGTATTTCTTTATTAGCGGCTTTTACAAACTTTATCCGTTCTTGGAAAAAGTTGAGAGGATCCGCATTCTGGTCGGCATTCAGACAAACTGTACCGCTTATGAACTCCTCCAGAAAGCCAAAGAACCAGGAGAGCTGGCATTGATGTCCCACGCCTCGGTGAAAGAGCAGGTTTCCGAAGATGTGTTGAGAGAGCTTGAAAGATCTGCCGACACCGCCGAGATCGAGACAGGTATTCACAAATTTGTCGAGTGGGTTCGCTCAGGAAAACTCGAGATCAAAGCCCACCCTTCGGAAAACCTCCACGCGAAAGTCTACATCATGACGTTCGCTGAGGGCGACCGAGATAAAGGGCGCGTCATTACCGGTTCGAGTAACCTGACCCAAGCAGGGCTTCAGGACAACCTGGAGTTCAACGTTGAGCTTAAGAATCGCTGTGATTATGATTTCGCCATCGACAAGTTCAACGAACTCTGGGACGTGGCAGTAGATGTTTCAAAACCCTACGAAGACACTATCACTAATAAGTCACTTTATGCCCAATTCACGCCCTACGAGCTATATCTCAAATTCCTGTACGAATATTTTCGCAACGAGCTCAATCGCCCATCTGAATTGGATGACATGTTTGTCCCGGCTGGTTTTAAGAAGCTGAAATATCAGGAAGAGGCGGTTCTCAATGCCCACAAAGTGCTCGATGAATATGGCGGTGTCTTTCTCGCCGATGTTGTTGGATTAGGCAAGACCTACATGTCAGCCTTACTGGCACAACAACTCGACGGCCGCCATCTGGTCATCGCGCCACCGCACTTGCTGGATCGAGACAATAAAGGTTCTTGGCCGAACGTATTCAGCGATTTTCAGGTCCGGCAAACGGACTTTGAATCTATGGGCAAGCTTGACCACCTCCTGAAGCGTGACACCTCAAAGTATACGAACGTCTTCATCGACGAGTCCCACCGTTTCCGCACAGAGACCACGCAGAGTTATGAGGCTCTTGCTCAGATTTGCCGGGGTAAACGCGTAATCCTTGTCTCAGCTACACCCTTGAACAATACGCCACGCGATATTCTGAGTCAGGTTAAACTCTTCCAAAATGGCAAGGCTAGCACCATTCCCAACTTACGTAACCTCGAAGCATTCTTTGCAAGCCTGGAAAGGAAACTCAAAGGATTGGACAGGCAACATGACCGTGAGCTTTACTTCCAGACGGTTCAGGATAATGCAAAGGCTACTCGGGAAAAGGTTCTCAAGTATCTTATGATCCGCCGGACGAGAACCGAGATCGAACGATACTATGGTGAGGACATGCAGGAACAGGGTTTTAAGTTTCCTGAGGTTAAAGACCCCGAACCTCTCTTCTATAAGTTCAGTAAACAGGAGAACGAGGTTTTTGATGAGACAATTCGTCTGCTAATTTCTGAATTTAATTATGCACGCTATAAACCTCTCACTAAATCCAAAGCCAGCGCAACCTGGCGAAATTTATGAAAATCCTCATGATCAAACGCCTGGAGAGCAGCTTCTATGCCTTCCGGTTAACTCTGAGTCGTTTCATTCGCTCTTACGAACGCGTAATCGACGAATTTCAGAAGGGCAACGTATACATTAGTAAGAAGCACATCAATAAAATTTTCGAAGCGCTTGAGGCCAATAATCATGAAGCTATTGAGCGTCTGCTGGAGGAAGACAAAGCCGAGAGATTGAACGCAAAAGATTTCTCGATCGATTTCCTGCACGACCTGAAGAACGACTTAATGATACTCTGTGAGATTCAGAAACTCTGGACGAAGATCGAGCGCGATCCAAAATGGGAAGCCTTGCGTGAAATCCTTACAGCGCAGCCCAGATTGAAGAAGGGGAAACTGATCATCTTTACCGAGTCGCAGGAGACAGCCTTCTATCTCAAAGACCAGATTGCCAAAGAGGTTGAACCCAAAGTCATCCTCTTCTCGGGGCAAGCTGGCGAAGAAGCTCATAAGAAGGTAATCGCCAATTTCGACGCCAACGCGTTCCACACGCGTGACGACTACCGCATCCTGGTAAGCACCGAAGTGCTCTCAGAGGGCGTCAACCTTCATCGTTCTAATACCGTGATCAACTACGACATCCCCTGGAATCCGACTCGTCTTATCCAACGCGTCGGGCGCGTCAACCGTGTAGATACAAAATTCGACACAATCTACACCTGCACTTTCTTCCCCACCCAGGAAAGCAACGACCTGATCAAGCTTAAAGAAGCGGCTGAGGCAAAAATCCACGCTTTTATCGAAATGCTTGGCGCAGACGCACGGCTATTGACCGAGGGTGAAGAAATCAAATCACATGATTTGTTTGCCAAGTTGACTTCCCGGAAAACAATTACGGGTGAAGACGAAGAGGAAGAGAGTGAGTTGGAGTATCTCACCGAGATCCGAGATGTCCGGGATAAGAATGCCGAACTTTTTGCCCGCATCAAGCAGCCTCCCAAAAAGGCCCGCTCTACCCGATTGCTCACGTCTGTGGCAAACACCGTGGTGAAAGAGTTCCCGTCGCTACTGACCTACTTCCGCCAGGGGCGACTCGACAAATTTTATTTGGCCCAATCAGGCACAACTCATTCAGTCGAATTGGATTTTCTGACCGCTGTCAAAATCCTCAAAACCGATGATCTTTTAGAGAAGAGACAGGTGATCGAACAAGGTTTTTATGATCTACTTAATAGGAACATGGATGCTTTTACCGTCGACACCAGCCCCGAAAATGATGATGCTATTCCCCGGCAGAAAGGGGGCGCCAATGACGCCTATATCTTGAGACGGTTGAAAGCTGTGGAAATCCGCCGTTATCACGGTTTCACCGAGGATGACGAAGCGTACATCCAGCAGGTTATCCAGCTTCTAACCGACGGTGCATTACCCAAACCCACAACCAAAAAGGTCGCTGAGGTATTGAAGAAGGAGATCGAGCCACTTAAGGTGCTGGGCATCCTCAAGCGGGATATTTCTTCCAAGTTTTTCCAGCCGACGCGTGCCCAGCAGACTTTCCACGCGCTAAGCCCGCGCGAAGTCATTCTCTCATCCTACCTCGTGGAGATACGATGAACCGCAATCAAGCCCATGCCCTCGTCCGTCAAGTATTTACCCAGGCCTTCGACAAGAGGCTTTTCCTGGAGTTCTGCCGGAATCTGCTCAACCGCATCGATGAGCAAAAGGCGCAATCCTGGAACAACTCGTACGTGAAGGATGCTTTCAAAGCCCACGTCCAGCGCTACGAGCGCATTGGCACGTTCACATCGCCCGCCAAAGAGAAGCTTGATGTTCTGATCGTTTACCTCACCCATGAATCCAAACTGGAACGCACCCGCACTGCCTTACGCAATTTTGTTGCCGACCATCTCAAGACCCGTGACGAAAAGGATGCAGCCCTGGTAGCGTTCGTCTCACCCTCGGAAAACACGTGGCGCTTCTCCTTTGTGAAGATGGAGTACGCCACCATCGAAAAGGACTCCGGCAAAGTAGGTGTGGAAACGCGCCTCACACCGGCGCGGCGTTTTTCCTACATCGTCGGCGCAGGTGAGAGTTGCCACACGGCGCAGACCCGCTTCCTCGATTTGCTGCAAGATACTGAGGCTGATCCAAAATTGGCAAACATCGAAGATGCCTTCAGCGTAGAAGCCGTCACCAAGGAATTCTTCAAGAAGTACGTAGAGCTGTTCGGGAAGATCCACGAGGCGCTGGAAAAATTGACCGCCACGGACAAGATCCTGCGCGACGAGTTCACGGCCAGGGGGGTCAACACCGTGGAGTTTGCCAAGAAACTCATGGGGCAGATCGTCTTCCTCTACTTCCTCCAGAAGAAAGGCTGGCTCGGCGTAGCCAGGGGACACGACTGGGGCAGCGGCCCGCGCGATTTCCTGCGGCGGATGGCGGACGGCGAGCACGGCCAATATGACAACTTTTTCAACGACGCTCTCGAACCGCTCTTTTACGACACCCTGTCCACCGACCGTGGCCACGAAGCATGGTGCGATCATTTCAAATGCCGCATCCCGTTCCTCAACGGCGGACTATTCGAACCGCCTGGCAATTATGACTGGCGTAATGTCGACATTGCCCTGCCCAACCATCTATTCACCAATGATGAATTCGTCGAGGAAGGTATCACCGGTAGCGGCGTGCTGGATGTGTTCGACCGCTTCAACTTCACCGTCAACGAAGCCGAACCATTAGAAAAAGAAGTGGCGATTGACCCCGAAATGCTCGGCAAAGTCTTTGAAAACTTGATCGAGGATAACCGGCGTAAGGGCCTGGGTGCTTTTTACACCCCGCGCGAGATCGTTCATTACATGTGTCAGGAAAGCCTGATCAACTACCTCGATACATCCGTCAACACGCGCCAGAAATCTCTGATTCCCACAGAACCAAAGCAAGTCAAGCTTTTTGGCGAACCCGATCCGGAGCAACCTGTACTCCAAATAGCAGTGTATGAGGAGGTTGTCCCACGTGCGGACATCGAAACATTCGTTCATCTCGGTGAGCAAATCTCCCATTACGAAGCGGTCGAGACGGAGTATCGCATCAAAATGCCCCAAAGCATTGAACAGCATGCCCGATTAATTGATGAAAAGCTCGCCGACATCACCGTATGTGACCCGGCGGTTGGATCAGGCGCCTTCCCGGTGGGGATGATGACCGAGATCGTGCGCGCCCGCGGTGCGCTCACCTCGTATTTCAACGACGTGCATGAGCGCACACCCTATGCCTTCAAGCGTCATGCCATTCAGAACTGTCTCTACGGCGTGGATACTGACCCTGGCGCGGTCGAGATCGCTAAATTACGCCTCTGGCTCTCGTTGGTCGTGGATGAAGAAGACGTGAAGCAGATCAAGCCGCTTCCGAACCTTGATTACAAAGTCGTGACGGGTAACTCTCTCGTTGGTTTTCCGTTCAAGTCACAAAGGCTACACCAGATTGAAACACTTAAACAACAACTTTTTGACGAGACAGATCACCAAGCAAAGACAAGGCTAAAAACCCAAATCGATAAAACACTCGAAGAATGTTTTGCTGCTTCAAAGAGAAGTCTTGGTTATGAGGTTAATTTTGACTTCGAAATCTTTTTCTCCGAAGTGTTCCACAAAAAAGATGGATTTGATGTAGTGATTGGAAACCCACCATATAATGCTGAACTTACCAATTCTGAACGAGCAGACTACAAGAAGCGTTACAAGTCGGTGAGTTCGGGACGCCAAGACACGGCGGCGATATTTGTTGAGGTTGCTACCAAGATAGCACCCTCTAGGTCTACGGTGAGTTATATATTGCCCTATCGGCTTTTTTCAAGAAAGCGTAATCATGGCCAATTTCAATTATGGCTTCTGAAGAACCACGACATTCGTGAAGTAGTCTATATCGGCCCTCACCCTGGTTTTACCGCAAATGATGAATTCATGTTATTGAGGTTATCTGTGGGTAGGCAAACTGAAGACTCAATTGATGTAGCTTTCAAGCCGCAGATAGCATCTGACCGTTCAACCATTCCGTTTACCCATGTAAAGCAATCACTGTTTCTTGAACTTGGTGAGATAAACCTGAGCATCCTCAAGTATGATCCCAGTCTGATGAGTAAGATTACAAGTGGTGCAATTCCACTTGAAAGTGTATGCAAAGTGCGCGACGGAATCGTGCCGTATATCCGCGAGAAGCTGATAAGTGACCGGAAACTGGATAATCGCTATGTGAAATTTGCAGGGATCGCGGGTAAGTACGAACTCCGACGATACTATTTCTCGTGCGATGAACTCTATCTCTGTTACGATATCAATGAAGCGAAAAAGCACATCAAAGACCCTATAGAACTCCGCAAGGTTCAACTTAGAGACATAAATATCTTTCTCAGTCGTAAGATCATAACAGCGCAAAACAGTGCGACACTAAAAGGTACTATCGATGAGGACAAGCTGTTTGTGTCGAACTCAATTCATTCTACATATTTGAGGCCGGAGTGGAAAAAGGATATTTCTCTAGAGTACATACTTGGTTTGATTAATTCAACTTTGATGAATTATTTTCACGATTCGATGCGTGTTAAAGCGACTGACTTGCATCCACAAATATTGGTTGCTAATTTAAAAAAGTTGCCAATCAAGCTTACTGATACGGATACGCAAAATATCATCGTGTCTCTGGTAAGGAAGATCCTCGCTACGAAGAAACTCGATCGCAAGGCTGACACGACTGCGTTGGAGCGGGAGATTGACCATCTCGTTTACCAGCTCTATGACCTGACGCCGGAAGAAATCGCCCTTGTGGAAGAATCAGCCCGTGCGAAATGAATTCCTAAGAAGGAAATAGATTAATTACAGAGGTATAACGATGGATGCAACTGCTGATAACAAAATAAAGTATTATATGGATATTATCGAACTGTATGGTAAATTTATAAAGGCATTAGAAAATAACGCCGATAAATTCAATGGTGATCAAAAATTACATTATATTTGTTGTTATTCAATAGTTTTATTTGACTATGGCATGGATATAGCCACGCTTAAACGATATAACCGGAATGCAAGTATAGAACCATTAAGTCGAGATTTGCTTGAATGTTACGCAGTAATAAAAAATTTAATTTCACGTTATGCAAATGACAACGAGTTCAACGAGTATGTAAATTTCCTTTTTTATGAAGATATGTCTCAAGACCGCTCAATATATTGCGAATTGAAGACCGACAACACCTTCATCGATGTTGAAACGAAGAATAAACAGTTAAACGGAATTTTGTTGCAATTTAAAAAGACTATAAGTGAATATTTTCCTGATGAAGCAAAAAATATCGCCCCAAATAATCTGGCTACCACCGTATTCGCTGCATTCAATAATATTAAAACACAATATTCAAATAAGTTTCAAGGAAATAAAACCATTAGGGTCGGCGATGCGATAAAAGATAATGAGGCTTGGACGAGGGAAAACAAGGGCATCTCTTATGAAGGTTCATTTACCGTGTATCGTACAATGTGCCATTTAACTCATAATACCATAAGCTCAATTTCGGAAAGAACGATTAGATCAGGCTATGCAATGTTTAATACTGAGTCTAGAAATATTCTTCCCGCACTATGTCTCGATTTTTGGTGTCTGAAAGAAGTATATGAAGAATTAGACATATTATTTCAATAATACTTTTGATGGAACCTGAGAAGCCAGTCGTAGGTTGTTATAAGCACTTTTCCTTACCCCCATCATTCCAAATGGGTTTGCGCATGGTATTGAAAGAATAGATTGTGTTTTACCTTTAGGATATAATAATTGTGGAGGAGTTGCGCAGATCTTAAGCGAAATAAGAGATGAATTGAGGGCGTTGAACTTAAAATGGGTATTTTAACTTGCCTTAATGCTGTTGATTTGGGGGATATATATAGAAAGTTAGAAGTAATCGATAATAGTTTAGGAGTTATCAATGCCGGTTTAGGAAATATCGAAATTAATACAATATAGGAGATATATATGGGTGCAATTCGTTGTCCAGATTGTGAATCATTTGTATCATTAAACGTCGATGCAGAGGTGGAAGACACCCAGTATGACGATTCTAGTAATTTCGTTGAAGTAGATTTACATCTCATCCTTACCTGTGCAGAGTGCGGCGCAGAATTGGGTGAATACAATGACACAACCGACTATGCAGCCACCGAGTTGGGAGAATATCTTGAGGAGCATGAAGATATAGATGCCAGTAATGTGGAATGTTATGATGCAGATATTGTTGAAACCAAAGTTGAGAAACGAAAAGGGCGTAAGCATTACATAGCTCTATGGTCAACACGATTGAAATGTAATGACGAGGTTTTTAAGGTTTCGGGTGAAATGGCTGTAACCCAAGATCAATTCGAACTTTTTAACTGATTAATGGAGAACAAATCAAGCCAACGCGGCGAAATGCTTCTAGCCATTTTCAAATATAAATATTCTCTCACCAGCTTGCAGGAAGATGGTGATGGGCTTTGAGAAAGAGAATCATGTGCGTGAAAAGCATGGCGGGAAGAGTGTGGAGTGGAGGAAGGTGAGATAGGATAGTCATGATCGAAAACGAGGATGTCAAAAAATACGAACTGTGCTCCCGGCTGATAGATGAGGGTAAGTATGATGAGGCATTACTTCAAGCCGAGTCTATACTCAATCCAGGATATCGCGCTTCTGTGTTTGTTGATGCCGGTTTCGCTTTGGGTAAATCGGGAAAGGTCCGTCAGGGAACAGCCCTGTTTGAGGAGCTAATAACCTCTGAAGAAGGAAAAGGGTTTGCCAAACACTCCCTTTTGTACAACGCGGCAAACGGGTATAGTTCGCTATACTCGCTCAGGAGGCAAAGAAGAAGCACAACCATCCCACCAAACGACAAGGACCTGCGTTTAGCAAAACGGCTATATCGGGAATCGTTGAAAGAACTGCTGCCCCCGAAGGGAGAGTTTGCATCACAGGTATATGTCAACTATGGCAACTGCCTGTCCAGCTTAGGAAGGTTTGCCGAGGCCATTGAATACTATCAGGCAGGTCTTGTGGCAGATCCGACAAACGGCATGGCAGCTGGAAATTTAGGAATCGGGCTTGAACATGTTACCCGAATTACCAGCCGGTATACTCACGAATATCTGGCTCAGGCACACGAAATGCTTACTCGCGCCTTGGGAGAATCGATGCACTTAAAATTCGGCTCGCAGCAGGCCATTAACAGCTTCCAAGAACACCGTGAAAACCTGACACGCTTTCTCCAAGCGCACAAGGAGCCAATTTCGGTTCCGGAACCTACCAGACCAGTGGGAAAAAGCAAGGCAAAAAAAGAGTATGTTCAATTTTGCATTGACAATGGGCTATTTTTAAACGCCTGGGTTGGTGATCCTCTACTCTCCCCCGGAATAACCGATGAAATCTCATATGGGCCGATTGTTACTCCGCTTGATGACAACCACCTTGTCCCTGAACTGCTACGTATTTTGAATGAAATAAAAGAGGCATTTGCGACGGCACGCTATCTGTTTTTCCTCTCTCAGCGAAAAAACAGTTTGCTTGATGATATTTCAGGCATGACACTTTACTTCGACAACTTGGATTATGATGTGAATGGAATATATACTGGTTTGTGCAAGACAGCGTATATTCGGGCTTTTGATATTCTCGATAAGGTCGCGCGAATTATTAACGTTTATTTTGGCATCGGCAAGCGAAAAGACTACTTTTGGATATTGTTTGCAGAAAAGCAGTCGCATGGAGAGGAACACGCTGAATGGTTTGCGGCGCGTCCGGCAATAGCTGCATCTGGAAACTACAGTTTGTTTGCGCTTGCCGACATTTGTATTGATTATTTTGAACGGGAGCAGGTTGACCTGACTACCATTGACACGCGCCGTAACAAAATTACGCATGACTACTTAGCTGTTCGACTCTTTCACTCGAAAAACGAAACCGATGAGGTGGTCGACCTAGACAACTTCGCCCAACAAACACGAAACGTCCTTCTGCTGGCAAAACTTGCGGTTTTATATGCAGTGAGTGCTGTGAATTTGGCAGAGGCACAAAAGAAAACTATCGAAAAAACAGGTCATCTTATATATGGTAGCAACCCAGGACAGCCGTTTATGTGATGTAAATTACATTCTTGACAACCGCTCGCGGCGGCTGGTGCTGGAAGCATGGGATCGGATGATTGAACCGCTGAAGCGCTGAGGGGGATGAGATCGCTGAAAAAAGGATTTCACGGGCGAATTCTCTTTTCAGTGTTCTCGTTTTTCTCAGCTTTTCAGTTGTTCTCTGATTGAACCACTGAAGCGCTGAGGGGGATGAGATCGTTGAGGAGATGCGTGTATGAATGATGCTGATCAGTCGCGGCCTTATGTGAAATAAGAATATCCGCAGTCTGAAATCACGGGGCGGATCATCGCAGCGGCGCAGCAGGTGCACCGCACTTTGGGGCCGGGTTTCGAGGAGGTTATTTACCAACGTGCGCTGGCGCTGGAACTACCCGGGCAGGGTTTGGATTTTAGCCGGGAAGTTTGGATCGATGTTCATTATCGTGATCGGGTGATTGGGCGCAAACGCGTCGATTTCTTGGTAGAGGGTGTGATGGTGGAAATCAAAGCCAGGGCGCAGATCGAAGACGTGGATGTAATTCAGACGTTGTCCTATTTAAAGGCGTCTAAGTGCGCAGTGGGCTTGCTGTTGAATTTTGGCGCAAAGAAGTTGGAAATAAAACGCCTGATCCATACGAAAGGAACAGAGCAGTGACAGGTCAGCGTCCTCATTTACTTCAGTGCCTCAGTGGTTCTCTGGCGAGATGTTCCGGGTGTGTAAAGAGAAGGAGATCAAGAAGTACGGGGAATATCGGACGAGGCGGTTGGTGCTCGAGGCGTGGGATAGGATGTTTGAACCACTGAAGCGCTGAGGGGGATGAGGTCGCTGAAAAAAGGATTTCACGGGCGAATTCTCTTTTCAGTGCTATCATTTTTCTCAGCTTTTCAGTGGTTCTCTGTTTGAACCGCTGAAGCGCGGAGAAGGATGAGGTCGTTGAGAAGATGCGTGTATGAATGATACTGATTAGTCGCTGCCATATGTGAAACCAGAATATCCGCAGTCTGAAATCACGGGGCGGATCATCGCGTCGGCGCAGCAGGTGCACCGTACTTTAGGGCCGGGTTTCGAGGAAGTTATTTATCAACGTGCGCTGGCGCTGGAACTACCCGGGCAGGGTTTGGATTTTAGCCGGGAAGTTTGGATTGATGTTCATTATCATGATCGGGTGATTGGGCGCAAGCGCGTTGATTTCGTAGTAGAGGGTGTGATGGTGGAAATCAAAGCCAGGGCGCAGATCGAAGACGTGGATGTAATTCAGACGTTGTCCTATTTAAAGGCGTCTGAGTACGCAGTGGGCTTGCTATTGAATTTTGGCGCAAAGAAGTTGGAAATAAAACGCCTGATCCACACGAAAGGAACAGAGCAGTGACAGTTCAGCGTCCTCATTCGCTTCAGTGCATCAGTGGTTCTCTGGCAATACGTTCCGGGTACTGAAGGAGAAGGAAATCCGGCAATTTGGCGAGTATCGCACGCGCTGGCTGGTGCTCGAGGCGTGGGATCGGATGTTTGGAGGAGAGGTATTGGTGAAAATTTCTATTACAGTCAACGAACTACCCCCAAAAAAAGACGGTGCCAACTCCATGTGGCGCAAGGGCAGCGAGCTGGCTCACCTTAAGGCGCTCCGCAAAGTAGCAATAGAAGCTATGCGGGGGCAACCGCTAGTGGATAATCAAGCAATCCATTTGATCGTGCATATATATGCTGAACCATTCAAAGGTGATTTGGATAACTTCATTACCGGAATTTGTGATGGCCTGATGGCAGCTCATCCACGCACACCGATTGACCATAAAGAATGGCTAGACCTGCCCGAAGCAGCCCGCCCTCACCGCCCGATTTGTTACAGCAATGACGCACTGATTAATAGTATTGCCGCAAAACGTTTGCCATCTGATGAAAAAGGGGAACATTATTATGTGGAACTGGAATGGTAACCAATAATTGATAGGAGTTATCTTCGGCGCGATAAATCGGCTTACCGAATTCACCTATCGGAAAATTCCCTCACTCATCATCCAACCCCGCTGCCTACTTTATTCAATCTTTGCCCATGCCCCAGGTAAAATTGAATGGCAACCCTTTAGGTTTAGTATCACCCCCAGCAGATAGCCACGGTGAAATTATCTGTGCCCTCGAAATTAAGCACCGGATGTTGCCTATCGTTTGTCCATTCTGGGACGACCTCACGAGCATCAGATTCCTTCAACGAATCGATCAAGACTCGGCCACTCTCTGCCTGGAGCAAGCTCAACACATCGATAGGATAGGGGGATTTGGTAAAATCAAGGCTATGAATTTATTGTCAAGCCAACGAAACCCGCCTGAAAATCGCCAGCGAATCTAGCCGCAAGTTGCTCAGTGCTTTGGCGCATGGTGAGGGATTTGGCGGTTCGTTGGTGCGGCTCATTGTTCTCTGTGCTGGAATATCTGGCTGAGTTGCGCCATGCCGCGCCTATGGCGCACTGGCAGAAGGATTCACACGCGGCCGGGTTGCCGGCCGGGACGGTGAAAAATGATCACATTTAACTTGACTGTATGCACGATTGTACATATAATCTATAAAAAGGATGGCCCATGCCTCAATTTGAATGGGATTTGGAGAAAGCACTGACCAATCAATAAAAACATGGGGTCGCATTTGCCGACGCCGTCACTGCACTCGAGGATGATTATGCCCTTACCATTGAGGATGACCATCCGGGAGAAAGACGCTTATTCACCCTGGGCATGGATGCGTTGAGCAGGCTGCTGGTGGTTGTGTATACCTACCGAGGAGAAACCATAAGGGTCATTTCGGCTCGCAGAGCAACCTCCGGGGAACGCAAGGAATATGAGGGAGGACGTTTATGAAAGCGGAGTATGATTTCAGTAAGGCCGAACGCGGCGCGGTGATACCGCTGCCGCCTGGAAAAGAGCGCATCACCATCCGGTTGGATGCAGATATCCTGGACTGGTTCCGCCAGCAAGCGAATGCCCAGGGTGGAGGTAATTACCAGACCATGATCAACCAGGTGCTGCGGGAGTACATCATGGGTCAAAAGGCGCCGCTAGAGGAGCTATTGCGGCGGGTGGTACGCGAAGAACTGGCACAAAATAAAGCTGACTAAGGTGTAATCCATTCACAAATCAACAACAAGTAACGTGGCTCCGATATCTGTATGGGAGCGATGCGGGTTCTTCTCATCGCTGGATACCAGGTAACTCATCCCTGGGTTGAGGGTAAACACCCGGCCGCCTTTCAATTCAGTAATTAACTGGCCCTTCAAAACAGATAAAACGTGACCTGTGCTGCACCAGCCCGCGGCTTGCTGCGCAAGATCAAACGCTTTAGCAATGCTTTGCTGGCAGGTGTTCCACCAAGCGAGCGGGATAAGCTGGAGAATGCCGCCGATCTGGCCGGCTGGGTGCGCCAATGCCACCGCAGCGGGTTGTACGAGCTGGGTCGCGTCATGTACAAAAAGAGCGGCTTGAGCTTCGACAGCTTGGAGGAGATCGCCCGGTTGGTGTTGGAAGAAGATTACCAGATGTGCGTGCGGCGGGGCGAGAAGAAACCCGCACCGAAGACGAAGAGCCAACCGGGGTTGTTTGACGATTTGGAGTGAAACTGAGGTACAATGGTTAAACTCGGTTTATGTAAGGAGGCTTTATGTTCCGTCAGTGGCCAGATCACATCATAATAGACCCGGATATCCACCACGGAGAACCTTGCATGCGAGGCACGCGTATCCCGGTGAGCATGATTATCGGCAGCCTGGCCGACGGAATGACCTTTGCTCAGTTCGAGGAGCAATATCCCCAGTTGAGCGACCAGGATATTCTTGCTGCTCTGGCCTACGCCGCCGAAGCCGTACGCCAGGAAGTCTTGTTGCCTCTCTCTGGCTAAATAGCCTATGCCAATCAGAGTAAAGGTAGATGAAGACCTACCCAAGGCTGTCCCAAACTGCTGCAAGCCAGAGGGGTTTCGGCCGAGGGAGTCTATGAAGAGGGGATGTCAGGATAGAAGGACCCTGACCTTTGGCAAGCTGTTCAGAGAGAAGAGCGCTTCCTGATAACTGCCGACAAAGGTTATACCGATCTCCGCAAATATCCGGCAGGCACTCACCATGGAGTGATGCTGCTACGGCCGGATCAGGATGGGATTCACCCAATGGTGGAACTGCTGGAGAAGGTGTTAAATCAGTATGACGTATCTCTACTAAGCGGGACAGTCACGGTCGTAACCGCGCGCAATGTCCGCATCCGGCGGAAATAAGCTGATCCATAATATCTGCTGAAGGTGCATATAAACCTTCGCTTCGAAGAGACCTTTGAATACGAGCAAACGACGTGATGCCAGGGTGGACATGACGGTCTTGGAACGCGAGATAGACCGCCTCGTTGACAAGCTCTACGATCTGACACCAGAAGAGATCAAGATTGTAGAGAAGGGCAGGTAGAAATGAAAATCAGCTATAATCCTGAAATCGACGCTCACTATATCCGCCTGATCGAAGGCAAGCACGAGTGCCGCACTGTGCGGCTTAACGAGGAAATTGCCCTAAACATTGGCATGGGCGAAACGCTCGTGGGCATCGAGATCCTGGACACCAGGGAAGTTTTGGGCGCTGGTAAGTTACCAGCGATAGTGTTGGAGGGCATCACTGCATCGACCGCGCCGCTGCCCGATCCTGTTAATCCAGAATCCAACACTGTCTGGGCCGCGCTTGCGCATGCTGCGCAGCAGGCGGTGGCTAAAGGGTTTTGTCATCCCATGGGCGACGAAGATTCCACACACAAACTTTATCCATCCTCAAATACATATTATCTTGGATAGTTTCAAACCGCCATCTCCAATTCCACTACAGGGACGGATATCGTTTGTTCTGGCTTCAGCAAATGAAGGCGATCAAGTTCAAATATTTTCTCAATTTCTTTGGCAGCAGCAACATCCATAAATTGATGCCCGCTTTCAACACATTCTTGAATGGGGACATTTCTAACGATCAAGAATTGACCGTCATTGGAGTCAATGTAATCGATGCGCTTGACGATAAGCGCACTGCCGCAGATAGCACACACTGAGGTTTCGCCTGGATTTTTCATTGCTATTTTCACTTTTTATACTCGTCTCTACTCCAAGATTCTTCATCAGGAAAGTACACAGTTACCAACATAACTTGCGGGTTTAATGAACAAACCACATGCAAAGATTCGCCTTTGATCAAATCTTCACCCAGAAAGATACACTTTGGGTATGGTTTTGCTTTCGGATTACGCATAATGATTTTACCATAAATTATCGCATGTTCTAGATCAGCAATAGCTAGTTGGCGGCTTCTCAACCGCTTGGCTGCGTGAACACTAATTTGATAATCTCCCGATTTGACACGTTCACGAATCAAGTCAAAGTCGATTTTAGAAACTGGCATCTTCTATCCGCTTATCCCATACACGCCGTGACATCTTTGATAAAACCAACCTTCGATCAACACACATCAATCTGCTCTAAAAGCCAAATGAACGCCCTGGGTGAAGGGTATCGGAGCGCGCCCCAATAACCTGGTTACTGTCGCCTGCGTACCAACCGGCGCAAATACCGGCGTGGGAATATCCCCACAAGGTGTGTGCTGTACCCCTGCGCGTGCCTGTCCATCCTGCGCTTGTAGGTCAAAGGTGAACGCTTGGCTCAAAATGAGAAGCCTTCCAAGAAGTACGACGCGTGACCGGATCACAGCACAACTGAGCTGATGGAGTGGACTCTGATTAGCAGACAGCGCGATCCTGATACCGACACGACGGCCTTGGAGCTTTACAAATCCACAACAAATAACGTGGCTCCGGTATCTGTATGCGAGCGATGCGGGTTCTCCTCATTGCTAGATACCAGGTAACTCATCCCAGGGTTGAGGGTAAACACCCGTCCGTCTTTCAATTCAGTAATTAACTGGCCCTTCAAAACGGATAAAACGTGACCCGTGCTGCACCAGCCGGCGGCTTTGTAGCCGGGCGAATACTCGGCCGTATGCACGTGTAATTCACCAATATCATAATCGCGCCGCATGGAATGTCCTGTTTCGCCTTTATGCTCATTTGGAGTTACTTCACTCCAATTGACTAAAGTAAAGGGTATATTTGCGGGATACATGATTGACTCTCCTAATTTAATTATTTGGTTTTACAATCGAATGCAATACCTTAGCTTTAATTTGATCGCCAGGGTTATTCTAAGATATCACGGGGAAGAGGATTTTGTCAAGAAACGACTCCTACAATATTACCCATATTGGGATTATTAAACAGCCCTACGACATCAGACCTTTGTACTTGCGGATTTTTGCAAAAAGGATTATAGTTAAGATTATTTGAAAACTTGGATTCAAGTAGTAAGTGCAACAGTAAGCCCAAAGAATACCTCATAAGGTGTTCTAAAGTCAAGGCATTTTCTAGGGCGTAAATTAAGGCAATCCATAATCATGATCTCTTCTTCGGCAGTG
>Ga0315284_10004197_pt1 | contig 20485 bp, 13 predicted proteins | sample YL17G09_16_MG_FD_203696 | JGI IMG/M metagenome (GOLD analysis project Ga0315284, IMG submission 203696) | Sediment microbial communities from Yellowstone Lake, YNP, Wyoming, USA - YL17G09_16 | ecosystem: Environmental > Aquatic > Freshwater > Lake > Sediment | place: USA: Wyoming | collected...
AAGGAAATAAAAAACAGCGAAGTAAAAGGGAAAAGCCTTATCTTTCTCTCTTCAAACTCAGAACATAACGGAACTCAGAACATAACAGGAGTTCTGAACCTGGATCGGCAGGATGGCGTACTGAAATCCGGAACCATAGGATAGTCAGGAACAACTCCTGCACATCTGAAATCGGTTTGGCGGACATTTGCCAAGGGGCTGTTTGGCGGGCAGCTATCTTGTCGCAAATTGACGAACATAAAATTCTCGTGCATGCTGAACCCGCTTGCGACGCTATTTTTGATACGGGATTACTCCGCTCCCAGCCTGGCCGGCCAATGTACGGTTTCGCCGTTTTATGTCCGGAATGGGAAATTCCGGAACTTCCATTGCGCCAATGCCGGATTTCGGCTTGGCGTAGAGCACAGTCGAAACGTCCTCCCAATTGATTACAACAGGATTCCGCGATCTCTGAATCCGCTTCCCAGATGCACGCTCTTGCGGCAGGGTATGAAATTGACGTATCCTTGTGGCATGCTTGATTGGACAAATTGTACTGCCGTCGAACGAGAGCCGGGAAAAATCAGCGGTGCCTGGGCGTTCAAGGGCACACGTGTGCCTGTTAAGGCGTTTTTTGAGAACATCGAAGATGGGGCATCCGTGGATGATTTTCTGGAATGGTTTCCCGGCGTAACCCGCGAACAGGTTCTGGCTGTGCTCGAATGTGCCCAACGCAGTCTGATCGAAGTCTGAGCGCAAAGGAATGTGCGGGCAGAGGTATGCGAATTCTCCTGGATCATGGCACTCCCGCACCCCTACGTCATAAATTGCCCGGTCATTTGGTATCTACCGCTTATGAAATGGGCTGGGCAGAGATTGATAACGGAACCTTGCTCACAACCGCCGACGGATCTTTCGATATCTTCATCACCACGGATCAAAACCTTCGGTATCAGCAAAATCTTACTGGAAGAAATCTCGCCATTGTCGTGCTGCCAACAACCAGTTGGCCGAAAATACAACGCCATCTGCAGGCTATAATCGCAGCAGTTGAGGCCATGCAACCGGGCAGTTTTCATGAGGTTGTGTTCGGAGACTGAAGGTGGCAGGATGTCGTCACCGCTTTAGTTATAGCTGGAGAAAATCGGAAACCAATTTCACGACGCCTGGCGTACGTTCCAAATGTACGGTTTACCCGTAATACGTCCGCGATGCTGGCGCATGCTGAATTCTCATGCGGATTCAGCGGCAATTTTCTGAGAACCGAGGTAAAATGATTGCCGGAGGCGCATTAAATGACGAGAGAATTTAGCGTGATCATCGAGCGTGATGCCGAGGGGTATTATGTGGGCACTGTTCCGGCATTGCGTGGATGCCATTCGCAAGCGCGCTCTTTAGACGAATTGATGATCCGGATTCGAGAGGCTGTCGAGGTGTGTCTCGAAGCACAGGGCGACAGCCTGGAACTGCTCGATTTCGTCGGTGTGCAGACGATCAGCGTAGCATCATGAGCCGCCTGCCGAGAATAACCGGAAAGGAGATCGTTCGCGCTCTTGCAACAGCCGGATTTGAGATTGCCCGAGTAAAGGGAAGCCACCACTTCCTTCAACATGCGGACGGTCGCGTTACCGTTGTTCCTGTGCATCCCGGGGAAACCATCGGGCCCGGCCTGATGGTGAAGATCCTCCGTGATTGCGACATGAGCAACGAAGAATTCGAAGCGCTCCTCTAAAAATCCGAGCGACGCCGACGCTACATTCCAGCAGCGATCTCTGAACATCCTTGCTCGAAAAACCGCCTCGTCGCAAAATGCGTCATGTCCGGGATATCCGTAATACGGCCATGTGCCTGGGACCGCGCGCGTCCCGCGCGCAAATGCGTGGAATTCTGCTATCCGACCATAAACTGCCGCATCGCCTAACATTCTGCTTATGTTGCCTCGCTCATAACCCGGTTATTGCGCGCGGGACGCGCGCGGTCCCAGGGCGTCCCGGTCCCAGGACAGCCTGGCCCAGGGAGGACGATTTTTGAAATATTTAGCTGGGTCGCGAAACTACCTGTGTGATCTTAATCGCGCCGCCGAAGCAGACTGCGTTGAAACAACCAAACAAGGGCTGGCACAGCCGCGGCTATTTGCCTCACTTCGACAGCGAGAATGAGATTCAGAGCCTTAACTTTCGCCTGTACGACGCCGTTCCCATGCGGCTAATCGAAGAGTGGAGGTGCCAGCTCGGCTGGAGCAGGAACCTCAAGCAAAGCGATCCGAGGGCCGTGGCATTGCGGCAGCGCATCGAGACTCATGAGGATGCCGGATACGGCCAATGCTTCCTGCGCGATTCACGAATCGCTACATTGACCGAAGACGCGCTGCAATATTTCGACGGTACGCGCTATCGACTGCTGGCGTGGTGCGTGATGCCCAACCATGTCCACAGCCTGATCGAGATGGTTAAGGGCTATTCCCTCGGAGGGATACTCCATTCGTGGAAATCGTACACCGCGAAGAAGGTCAATGGGGTGTCTTGCCATGGCATAAAAATGATAGAAATCCCGTTCATACTTGTCTCGGATTCGCATCAATTCGATCTCTTTCTCATCGATACCTGGCACATCTACTTTGATGCCTTCAACTGCCAGCCTCCGCGCTTCCTCCTCCCCGATTTTTTGTGCAGCGCGTACATAACTCACAAACATCGTTACCGTAATAAGCAGGAAACTTAGTGATCTCCTCGCGCAAATTTTGGGCGTCATGCGATTCTCATGTTCTGTCATTTTTCACAGTCTAACATTTGAACAAGGGTTTTGCTCGTATCCGAAACATCCTGTGCAAAATGTTACCGGATTGCGGTATTGACAAGCAGAGGTCTCTCTGAGCTGGTCATCGCCATAAGTAGTTGTATATATGAGTTTAATATCACAATAGCCAACTCAATGGCTGGGTAGTGGCGTATATGCCATCAGACCGTTCGGGGGAGCTGGCCCTCCGTACGGTTGAGCCGTTCTCGCAAGCTGACGGCGGGTACGTAATACATTCCTGACTTCGCCCCGCTGCTTTGCCGACTTGCGCATATATCATCAGGAGATTTTCAGTTTTGCACTGGAGTGTGCAACGATCCTCCACGCAACCATGGATCATCGCCGGATTCCGCTAACGGGCCACGCGCGTCGGATCTTTTTTTTTGTAGATCGGCACCAGCGCATTGCCTTGGAGACCGAGCCGGATTTCCAGGCTGCCACCTGTGGGGCAGCATTCGAGATCGCCATCCTCCATGGTAATAGGACGTTGAACTGCCGCCTCCTTGCGCTAGTTATTCGCGCCGTGCCAGATGCGAACCTTCAAAAAGCACTCATTCTCGATGCTGTTCTCCTCGGCAGGGTACTGGAAGCCAAACCCATGGGCCCTGTCTCCGGATCATGGAATCCAGACGGGGAGGCTAATATGCCTGCGCAGGTGCGTATCCACAATTTTTGGTTTCCTCGTGGCATTTACAGAGCAACTCTACAGGAAACTGCGATATGATGGATATAGGACGCTCTGTTCTTGAGCCTCCGGAATTCAACAGTCATCCGTGATTTATATGAAGCGATCAAACCGGGAGTGGCCATGAAAACCTGTCCTGTTTGCCGGCGTAGCTGGGCTGACGACTTCCGCGTCTGTCCCATCGATGGTTTGCCTCTGCAAGATGTCGGAGCGGGGACTGAATCCGATCCCTATATCGGCAAGAACTTCGGCAACTGCAGGGTGGTGGAAAAGCTTGCCGACGGTGATTTGGGACCCGTATACAAGGCAGAAGATCCTGTGCGAGGCGCCATCGCGCTGCAAATCATACCCAAGGACCGGGTGGCCAGCCCGGTCCTGCTTGAAGCGTTCAGCAGCGCCGTCAAGCTTGCCGCGCAGCTCAACCATCCTCGTGTTGTCCGTGTCTACGGCATGGAAATGGGAGCCGATGGAGCTCCGGCCGTCAGCATGGAATTCGTTGCGGGCACTACACTGCAGAAGTACCTCCTTGGCCGGCCCGGCATGACTCCTGCCGAGGCTTGCAGTCTGGTACGCAATGCCGCAGAGGGGGTTGCGGCGGCCCATCGGCTTTCGATGCTGCACGGCGCGATCCACCCCTCGCGAATATTGGTAACGCCGGATGGATCGGCCAAGATCTCCGGTTTTCATCGCAGTGGCCTGCGCGAAGGCAACGATGTCTTCACTGCGACACCTGAGACATTGCCGTATCTTGCCCCCGAACAGGTCGGTGTGGTGCGTGACATGGCTGCTCCTGACTATCGCACCGACCTCTATGCCCTGGGCGTAATTCTCTATGAACTGCTTGCCGGGCGGTTGCCCCATGAAGCCAGGAATGCCCAGGACCTGGCTGCGATCATGGAGAGCGCTCCGCCGTTGCCGCCCAACTTTGCCAACCCGAATGTGTCGCCACTGCTGTCACGCGTCACATTGAGGGCATTGTCGAAGCATCCCTCGGAGCGGCAGGGTTCTGTGGAAGAATTCATGCGGGAATTGGACGCCGCGGGCCAGCCAGCCCGGGAACCTCAGGCGCCGCTGCCCCAGCCGTATGAACCTCAATATCCGCCCAAAGGACAGGATTCGGGTTTGTTTGCACCCTCGGCGCCTGCCCACGACTCGAGTCTGTTTGCTGCGCCTTCCTCTGCGCCGCGCAAGGAGTCAATCGACAGCCTGTGGCCTGATGCTCCCCAGGAGAAGGGTGGCTCCGGTGAGGGGAGTGTATTCAACTGGTTCAAAACGCGCGTCGGGCCGAAGAGCAGCGGTTCACGCCCGGCTTCGAGAAGGGCCGAATCTGATGATGACACCTTCCAGGGCAAGCCGTCCGGGCGGCGCGAAAGCGCTGAGTTAGAGGAACGCACCGTGGTGGTTTCCGGCGGGGACCGCAAACGGAAGAGTTTCCGGGACACTTTCGTCGGTTCCAGAAACCGTGACATGGACATGACAGGCACCGGCGCTCTTCCCCGGCGCCGGTACTCGAGCAGGTTTTATCTTATTCTTGGAGTGGCCGCGGTGCTGACGGTGACCGTCATTTTCGTGCTGCTTTACATGTCGATGACCTCCTCCGAGGGCAAATTGACGGTCGATTCGACCCCTCCCGGAGCTCAGGTCTACATCAATGACGAGTACCGGGGAACCACGCCTCTCCCCTATGCAAAACTTAAAGCTGGTGCATACCGCATCCGTGTGCAGGCAGACGGATATGAGACCAAGGTGGATTCAGTCGATATCGCGGTGGACGCCGATGTACAGCGTGCCTATGTGCTCGCGCGGCAGGCTCCCTTGCTGACATCCGCAGTCGCCCAACAGCAGGAACCGGTGCGGGAAAATCCTCCCCCAGCTCAGTCGGTGGCTCCCGCCAAGCTTCCTCCTTACGCAAGTATGGCCAACGCAGCCCTGAGAGCCAGGAACTTTTTCCCGCCCGCGCCGGATAACGCTTTCGACATTCTGCAGCGATGGCAGCAAACCCCCGGGGAGGAGGGATCCCAGGCATTGGACCAGGCGCGGCAGAGTTTTTGTCGTGAGCTCGAAGCGCTCTGCAGGGAAAAACTGGACCAGAAGGACTTCGCCGGCGCGCGTACGCTTCTGGATCAGCTCAGAACTCACAGTCCTATGAACAGCTGTGCGGCCGGCATGCAGGCAGCATATGAGAAAGCCGTCGGAAGCTCTCTAGGGGATTTGCGCATCAGTGCGCGCGCGGCGATGGACCGCCAGAACTTCATCACGCCCGAGTCAGACAACGCTCTCCGTTATGTGCGTCTGATGCTTGCCATCGATCCAAAGGATAACGAAGCCAGGGTGCTCGACACAGAAATCCTCAACCGCGCTCTGGACCAGGCGAAAGCCAAAAGTGGAGCGCGCCAACACCAGGAAGCGCTCGACATTTACCTGCGGATCAAGGAGCAATACCAGAATCCTCCGATGGGCGTTGCCACTCTGGACCAGGGTATCGAGCGGGAAAAGGGCAAGCTGACACTTCTGAAAGCCATGATGGTGCCCTTCAACGTGCAGGTCCGGCACGACCATGGCCGCAAGTATTTAATCTTTGGCCAGCGGGAGTGCACCGGAATCTTGCGTATCGACGGATTTGGCATGAAATACGCCAGTTCGGGGGAACATTCTTTCCAGTTCGCATTCGATGGGCTCAAGTCCGTCAATGTGGAGAAAAACAAAATCACCATTCAGGCCATAGGTGTTCCGGAAGGAAAAATCGAACTGGAAGGTGTGGATAACGCTGCCAATCAGGCGTTTGCCCAGCTCTCCGGCAAGATCGCCGAGTATCGTCGCCTTTATGCCGACTATATGAAATGAAGCGTGGAACGGGGGCGTCAATGCGAGGGTTATTGCCCGCGGCCACAAGGGTCTCGCAAGTTGATTCCTTCAAGATCAATTCCCTGGTCGCTCACCGGATGGGAGATCAGAATCAGCATTGCGGCGGCATGGGTTTTTTGATCGAAGGAAGCACGGATGTACTGATTGGGGACTGAACTGCCGCTGTCACCCGGCTGCATGCTGTTTATATTGATGAGTCAAGGAAGCGCGTGCCTGCACCTCAAGCCTCAATGATGAAGGAGCTCGCGAAGCTCCAGTTTCGCGCTGCCGGCCTGTTGCTGCCCGTCGACTGGCAGCAGCCCTCCGGGGAAACGGAGGCGAAGCAATACCTGGATGCTTTCAAGCCCGAGGAGCTGTTTTCGCCGCCCCCGCCCGTGCCTCCCGGCCTGTTCCTGGCCTCCTCCGTCAACAAGTATCACTGCGATACCGCCAAAGATATTTCAAGCCGATTCCAGGCCTTCATCGACGGCATCTGCGACGCGATCTGTTCGGCGTGGGGCCAGTGGCAGAGTTCAGCCTCTTTACTCGGCGTTATCATCAACGCGGTCACAGCGGTTGGCGGCCAGGTGCTCGGACCGCCTCTGACTCCTCTCATCATGTCGACCGCTCCAAAGTCCACGCCGCAGGAATTGAAGTATTCCATCGCCGTCGCGCAGGCGATCGGCCTGGGTTGGACGGCCTATACCGCGACCATAAAAGTACCGGGGCTTCCCTGGTATCCGGCTTTTGCCGCTGTTCCCTCCCCGGTTGCTCCGCCCATGCCTAACGTGCCGATGCCGGTCATAGCGCTGACGCAGGTGACGGTTCCCGTTTCCAAAAATGTGCTCAAGGCGCAGATGATCGGATTCCTCGGGGATCCAACAGCACTCCATCATGTAGAGTTGTTCGATTGCATCGCCGATGCCTTTGAGAAGTGTTTCCAGATTTGGCAATTGGCCACCCTGGTCACCAACGTGCTGGGCACCGGACCGGTGCCGTCTTTCGCTCCTCCCGTGGCTCCCGTGGGACCGGTGGTGGCGGGTGTCGGCAATATGATTCCCGGAGGCTTTGTCTGAGGGCAGGAAATGGCAGAGTATGAAGTGAAGCGGGGAGACTGGTTCGCAAAGATCGTCAAGCGCGAAGGCTACGGCAATGTCTGGCGGCCGATCTACAACGATGCCGACAACAGCGACTTCCGCAAGGTGTGCCCCGATCCCAATCTGCTGATTCCGGGGGAATTCTGCAATTTGCCCGATGAAGGGGGAAAGGAGGAATCCAAAGCCACCGACGCAAAGTGGAAATTCGAAAAGGCGCCTTCCAAGGCACAACTCCACGTAGTCATTCTCAGGCCCAACGGAACTCCTCTCAAATCGACTCCCTACACGCTGGTTTTTCACGGCCCCGAGGTCGAGGGGCAGACCATCAGCAAAAAGACGGACGGCGCTGGAGCGGTGAAGTGTGAGATCACAACCGGTGTCGAACAGGCGACGCTTAGTATCGATGGGCAGAGCCTCGAACTGCTCATCGGCTGCCTGGAACCCGTGTCTACACCCACGGGCGTCCAGGCGCGCTTGCAGAATCTGAATTACAGCATCGAGACAATTGATGGCGTGGAAGGGCCGGGAACACCTGCCGGAGCTGCGATCAAGGCATTCCAGAACAACTACTCCGTCAAGGATCCTGAGGGTCTTGCGGCGAAGGCGACTCAGGCAAAACTGAAGGATATCTACGGATGTTGACCCCGCAAGGGGATCGGAGGGAAAACGCTGAGTCATGGCAGGCCTGGAAAGATGCGTAGCCCCGAATAACAAGAATACGATTGCACTGCCGGATTACGCTGTCGAACTCACTTATCTGGGTGACAATAAGATAGCCAAGGACGCAGGCTACCGCTGCACGTTCGAACTGGTCGAGGATGTGGATCCGCCGGCCGCCGTCGCAACCGATGCCTCAATCCCCGCGGCAAGCGCCGGCAAGAAATATCGCATCCTGATCCACGACAACCACGCCGCCATGTCCACGGAAACCGCGAACACTGGACTCTGGATCCTGGGTCCCGGCGGCAATTTGATTTCGAAGCCGTCCTGCTACGAAACCAACAACTGGATGCGCGACATCCGCCCGGCCGTCGCCTTTCGCGTCACCGTTAAAAAATGGGCGGCCGGGGTGCAGGTAACGATGTCCCCGGACGAAGTGTTCGTGACCTGGAAAGTGCAGGACCCCGAAGAGGAATTTGACAAGGTCGATGAATGCCGCAACGGCGCCCGGCCCAAGCAATTCCTCAAGGATTTCTTCAAGTACTTCAAGCGCAAAACCAACGATGCGTCTTCCAAGGTGGATGATAACTGCTCCGTGATGTTCGGCGGCGTGCGTCTTCGTGACGGTGTCATTGATGCCCGTGATGTATTGTTCGAGACTCCATTCAATGCCCCTATCGCCCGGGCCGGCGGCGGCAACCTCCCCCGCCTCGAGGATCCGCCTGGCACGCCCTTCAGCGATCTCTACCGCGGAAGGCGCGCCAAAAGCGGAGTGAAATCCGAAATCGGACCCGACGGCAAGCCCATCGGGGCCTCCGATGTCGTTTTCTATCCTCCCGCGATTTCAGGCGACAACTATGTGTTTTCCATTGGATTGGTGAGCCCTTCCGGTTCCAAGCTCGATTTTGTCGACCCGGACGGCAACAGGGTGAAATCGTACGAGACGGGTCCATTTACGATCTGGCGCAAGATCACCATTGACCTCATGGCGACCTTCGACAATATCAACGCCAACGCCATCAACTGGACGGATGTCAAAAATGCCTACGCCGCGGCCTTTATCGAGGTTGTGCCTCCATCCGACGCATCCACCGTCAAATTCGATGAGGATACCTGGAAGAAGGTGGTCAAAAAATACCTTGCCGATATCGGCAAACCTGTTGCGGTCGTCAATGACAACACCCTGTACGATTACGCCGCGTACTTTCTGCCCGACCTCCCCGGCTTGACCCGAGCCGACTGCAAGAATTACGGCACCCAGCTAGCCATGAGGTTTCTCGATCGCGCGTACAAAGACAAGAACAAAACTTCGCCGCGGACCGATCTCCTCCAGGATGAAACCCCCGGGTTGTATGTGTTTCTCTCCAAGGATATGCAGACAATCTCCAATGTGCTCGGAAAGTACATGGGAGATAGGGAGTTTTTCATGGTGACGGTGGGGGATCTTACCTGCACATTCGCCCATGAAATGGGGCACGCGGTCTATCTGAGGCACTCCCTGACCAGCTTCGACAATTCAAACGACGACCCGACCAAGTGGACGACCAAGGATGTCGAGCACACGCGGGGGGCGTGGCTCGATCACGATCAGAAGGACGCGATCGCTTGCACGATGTCGTACGAGAATGATTACTACGGTGCCGACGGCGTGACGCCCCGGGTGGGGGATGGCGTCGAGTGGCATTTTTGCGCTGTATGCCTGTTGAAGCTCAGATTCTGGGATGCCGTCAAATTGCAGGGCAACGCCCAGTTCCGGAAGTTCATCTATTCCCAGATGAAACCTCTGAAGCTGGCCAGTCCGATCGACGAGGATCTTGCGAATTTCGCGATCCCGGCCGGCACAAAAGGATACATCTTCTGCCTCGCGCCGGCCGAGGCCACCGTCAATAACCTGGGAGGAACATTCCGCAAGGAAGTGACCGACATGACGGAAGGAGATTGGAAGAGCAGTGTGCCGGCCCGGGCAGATTTTGTCTCTTATGTTGTCGATGGCACGACCTATTATGGTTGCCTCCAGGCCGATGCGGCGAAGAAGGGAAGCACCCAGATCAGTTTCGAAGTCGTGAGCCATGATTTGAAAAGCAAATCGGTTACCGGCAAGATTACCTGACATCCCGAGGTTTGAGCGTGCGGCCTTGGCTGGGCCTTTCGACCGCATGCATGACATGGATTAAATCGAAATTGGAGATGGGGAGAATCTCATGGAAGGTCTGAAGCTGGACCTGGAAGTACGCAAAACGGCAGTGATCCGGGGAGAGTCGATCCGCTTTACCCTGACTCTTGCCAATACCGGCCGGGCTCCCGCCAGCCTCCTCGACAATAGCGAGGAGAATCGAGCCTTTTCCATCCACGTCAAGAACGTCTGGGGGGTCGATGCCTGGGGCAACCAGATGTCCCTCGAGGCGCGCGAAGGCGAGCACATCGATCAGCCTCGCACCCAGCCCCAAAAGCCGCTTGCGCCCGGAGAGAAGTGGCTTGTCCAGGGGGATATCACTGCGTGGATCGGCGATCTCGAACCTGGAGACTACTCGCTCCAGGGACACTACATGCACTCGCAGCAGATCAAGGCTGAAACTTCCGTATTGGAGATCAAGGTTGCGGAAGCGGCGCCTGTTTATGCCGGCTCGGCCACCCGGAATCTCCCGCTTCCATTAAGTCCCCGGGTCACTGCATGGCTGCACCGGGCCGGATCCGCGTACCAGCTCTTCGTTCTCGAATCGAGTCCAAAGCATCCGCCCGTCACCTATGCCAATGTTCCCCTGGCGCAGCTGGAGATCCCCGCCAATGTTATGCCATCTTCATATAACGTGGCTCCCGCGGCCGTCCAGCATATGATCTGGTCATCCGCCGATGGCAACTTGCGGGTGCTCAGATTCCGCAGCGACCTTCCCCCCGAAGCACCCATGGTAATTCCTTTGCCGAACGAGCACCTGGAACCATTTGCCACGCCGTATTCTGATCCGAAAGGGAATCTTCACGCATTGCTGGCAACCCCCGGAGGCGAGACCGCATGCCTGCTCCAGTGGATCGGCAAGGCGAAACCGGTTTTTCACCCGGTCAAGGCCGAGCCGCCGATGTCGGGACCCAAATGCGCGCTCTGGTATCGGGATGAATCGCTGGCGTTTGCATGGGCTGAGCCTGAGGACGGAATGAATGTGTATGCAGCCGTGGTTTCGCTGGCTGCCCCTTCAGGCCCGATCGCCGGCAAGCGCGTGTTTACGGCGGATCATCCGATAATCAATCTTCAGCTTGCGCAGGTATACAACGAGGGAAGTGGGAAGCACGACCGCGTGCTCTACGTATTGGCACATGATCAGGTCAACGACATTCTCATGCGGTGGAAAGTGGATCTTGCCAACGGCAACGTGCAACCGGATGGACGATTCGTGGTGGATGGCGCCGGCAGGCTGAAGATCTTCCAGTCCGTGCTGACCGATGATCTGGTCCCGCTTTATCTTTTTGCCCAGATGGACGGTTCCGTCGTCTTTGCGGATGCCGTCTTTTCCAAGCTCCAACCGGTCAAGGACGCGAATTACCAGCCGATCAAGGCGGCTTCGTTTCCCCAGATTGTCGTACCCTCAAGCTTCAGCCGAATTCCCGGACGATACGTCCGCTACATCGACCAGGGGAAACGCTTTGCCTACGTCAAACTGCCCTGATTGCGGTCCTGCACGCGCGGGCTAAAGCCCGCGGCCACTGTGCATAAGATCATGCCGCAGTCCTTCGCAACGCCTAATTCTCCATCCAGTGGCGGCGGGCTTCAGCCCGCCTTCCCAGGTTCTGTTTTCGGAGCAGTACGATGGCGATCTCTCGAATGCCATTTATATGTCACAGCGGACTACTCTGCTCTTGGATCCAGAAACCAGGCAGGCTGAGAGGCTCCCGGCTCTGCGATATGACTGCTCGACTTCCGAAGCCATACGGCGAGCGGTGCTTCATCCGCTGTGGAATCCGCCGGGTGCATTCTTGCGGGCAACGCGAAAACTCACCCTCCCGAGGCCGTGTCCTGAAGTGGTGGCGGGATCAGTAGTCGTAGGATAGCAGCTTGGTCAGAGGCCGGACGGGGATTTGTCTGCCCTGCCATCCCTTTCCGGGTGTAGAATCCTGCCAGAGCAGCTCACAGCTGTGATTTAGAGAGGCCTGGAGGATATAACATGCACTTGGCAATGCTTTCACTGCTTATCGCCGGACTGACGATTCTGTCGCCGGCGGCAGACACCCATCCGTTTTCCGTGCGTGACATGCTGGCAATGGATCGCATATCCGACTGGCAGGTGTCGCCGGACGGAAGGCGAGTCGTTTTTGCTGTAAGCGTGACCGACCAGGAAGCCAACCGGCGCCGCTCCGATCTCTATCTGTCGGGACTGGACGGATCCGACCTGCGACGCCTGACCACCGATCCAGCCAGCGATGCCCAGCCGCGCTGGAGTACGGACGGAAAGAGCGTATTCTTCATATCGAGCCGTTCCGGATCGCCGCAGGTATGGCGGCTGCCGCTGGACGGAGGGGAAGCCCAATCCGTCACAAAACTTCCGCTCGGGGTGGATGCACTCAGGATGTCGCCGGACGGCACATATCTCCTGTTTTCCGTCGCTGTCTTCCCCGGGAAGTCCCTTGAGGAGACAAAGCGAATCCTGGACGAAAAAGCAAAAACCAAGTCCTCCGGGATGATCTACGACAAGCTTTTCGTGCGCCACTGGGACACCTGGGAGGACGGCACCCGCAATCACCTGTTTGCCTATCCGCTCCCTTCGGGGCCTGCGCGCGATCTTATGCCGGATATGGCCGCGGACTGTCCAAGCAAGCCGTTCGGCGGGGCCGAGGAGTTCGGCATCTCACCCGACGGCAGGACGATAGTATTCACCGCAAAGGATGCAGGGCGCGAAGAGGCATGGTCCACAAACTTCGACCTGTTTATGGTGCCGCGGGATGCTTCTGCCGCGCCGAGGAAGATGACCACCAATCCGGCGTGGGATGGGCAGCCGCTATTCTCGCCTGACGGCCGGACCCTGTCATACCTGTCTATGAGCCGCGCGGGTTACGAGGCAGACCGGTTTGACATCGTACTACGTGACTTGGCCGGCGGCAGCGAGCGGAAAGTCGTGCTGCGTGCCGATGATTCCCCTCGCGGAGATCGCTCCGCCGGTGAACTCGCATGGTCGGCGGATGGGAAGGAGCTGTTCTGCGCCGCCGATCACTTGGGGCAACACTCGATCTTCGCCGTCAATATCGCGACCGGGACGGCGCGCATTGTGGTCGAGCAGGGAACGGCCGGAAGCCCGCAGGCATTGCCGGACGGCGGACTTCTCTTCGGCATGCATTCGCTCCTGGGCCCGACCGAGCTTTACACTGCAAGCCGGGACGGCAAGCAGGTGCATCGTGTCACCCGCATAAATGATGCCAGGGTGGCTGCAGCAAAGTTCGGTAAACCCGAGCAGTTCACATTCACCGGCGCTAAGGGTGATCTTGTCTACGGCTACATTGTCTACCCGGTGGATTTTGATCCCGCAAAGAAGTACCCGGTCGCATTCCTGATCCACGGGGGACCGCAAGGCTCGCTCGGAAACGAATTCCACTACCGTTGGAATCCACAGGCTTACACCGGAGCCGGGTATGCAGTTGTCATGATCGACTTTCACGGATCGACCGGGTACGGCCAGGCTTTCACCGATGCCATAAACAACGACTGGGGCGGGGCGCCTTTTGAGGACCTCATGAAGGGTCTCGACTTTGCTCTCCAGAAATATTCCTTTCTGGATAAAGATCGCATGGGCGCCCTGGGCGCATCGTGGGGCGGCTACATGATCAACTGGATCGCCGGACACACCGATCGCTTCAAAACCCTGGTTTGCCACGACGGCAACCTGGACGAGCACACGTCTTATTACGACACCGAGGAACTCTGGTTCCCCGAATGGGAACATGGGGGCCCTGCGTACAAGAATCCGATCGGATATACCAAAGACAGCCCTCTGGGCTCGGTTCAGAACTGGAAGACGCCAATGCTGGTCATCCACGGAGGGAGAGACTACCGCGTCGTAGACACCCAGGGTCTTTCCACCTTCACGCTGCTGCAGCGCAAGGGAATCCCTTCGAAACTATTGTACTTTCCGGACGAGAGTCACTGGGTGCTCAAGCCCGCCAACAGCATCCAGTGGCACGAGACGGTGATCGCTTGGCTGGATCAGTGGCTGAAAAAGTGATGGAGGAATATCGGGGAAAGATCCTTGCCGAGGTCGGCCACTGCGGGAAGATCGAATACGGGGCTTGTCCTTTCCATCCGCCGGGCGCGATTACTTGATCTTTCTGGCCTTGATTGACTGCCCGCCCATTTGAACCTCCATCTCGACGACCGAGCCGGCCGGGTCTTTGCTGAAGCCGATGCTCAGATTGGTGGACGTGGCAAAGAACTGCCCCTCCGATTCCGGAAACAGTTCCGTCTTACCAAGTCCGAGGGCTTTTTGTCCGGCATTTTCCGGGATTTCACTTCTACGGTAAGCGCGTTAACCAGGCAAGTGACTGGTCATCAGTTAATTTCACAAACCTATTTATGGTCTACGCAACGGCTTACGGGTACCCACAATCCTGGTAAGTGCTACTGATTGAGCTTTCTCGATCTCTGTCATCTGACTTATAATGACGATCATTCCAGTTGATGTCATTGCAGTGGGTGTATCATCTTTGCGGAGGCCCGCATGCCCGAAACCGGCCGAACCATCTCGCATTATCAGATTCTCGAGAAGCTGGGTGAGGGTGGGATGGGGGTGGTCTACAAGGCCCGCGATCTCCACCTGGAGCGCTTCGCCGCGATCAAGATGCTGCCGCCGGGCAGCGTCGCCGATGGGGATCGCCACCGGCGTTTTGTCCTGGAGGCCCGGGCTGCCTCGGCCCTCAGCCAACCGAACATCGTGACCATTTACGACATCGATAGCGATGCCGGACAGCACTTCATCGCCATGGAGTACATCGCCGGCAAGACGCTCGCGGCAGCGATCGGCCCGGAAGGGCTGCCGGTCGGGAAGGCGCTCGACTACGCCATCGAGATCGCGGGCGCGCTGGCAGCCGCGCACGCTGCCGGGATCGTCCACCGGGATCTGAAGCCGGCCAACATCATGATTTCGGACCAGGGCAGGGTCAAGGTGCTCGACTTCGGCCTCGCCAAGCTCGTCGAAACGTCTCCGTCCGAGGACGAAAGCACGCGGACCGGTTCGCACACCGCTATCGGTACCATTCTCGGCACCGCAGCGTATATGTCGCCCGAGCAGGCGCTCGGCCAGCGCGTCGATGTCCGGACGGACGTTTTCTCATTCGGCTCCCTGCTCTATGAGGCTCTGACGGGGAGTCGGGCATTCGCGGGCGACTCGACGGCTTCGATTCTAGCGGCCATTCTCCGAGACTCCCCAGTGCCGATCGAAACGCGGAAAACGGGCATTCCTCCCGATCTTGCACGGATATTGCGCCGCTGCCTCGAGAAGGACCGGGAAGCGCGCTATCCGTCGGCCGCCGAGTTGCACTCCGCCCTGATTGCCTCTCGCCAGCGTCTGATACGGCATGACACCGGATTCGGCGCGCTGGCCCGTCGGCCCCGGTTCGCGATTCCGACCCTCATCCTGTTGCTTGCGCTCCTCGCGGCGGGAGCATGGTTCACGGTCAGGAGTTCGCGGATTCGATGGGCGCGCGGCGTCGCGCTTCCCCAGGCCGAACGCCTGATCGGCGAAGAGAAGCCTGTCGAGGCCTTCCGCCTATTGCAGCAGGCCGAGCATTATGTTCCGGGCGATCCCGAACTGAAGCGGCTCCAGAACCAGTGCGCGACAGCGCCGGAGATTGTCACCAACCCCGCCGGCGCCGACATCTCATGGAAAAACTACCGCGACATCCAGGCTCCTTGGGAATATCTGGGCAAGTCGCCCGTGAAAGGTCCGCTCGTTCCAAGGGCATACCTGCGATGGAAAATCGTCAAGGCAGGGTACGAGTCCAGGGAGTTGGCTGCAGTCAGCGCACCGCGGATTGATGTCGCGCTCTATGGCGCGCCCGCCGCGCCGGGGATGGTACTGATTCCGGGCGGGACTTTCCCGTTCCAGCCGATGCAGAATGTGAAGGTCGATGACTACTGGCTCGACCGGTACGAGGTCACCAACAGACAGTACAAGGAGTTTGTCGATCAAGGAGGGTACCGGGACCGAGAATACTGGAAGCACGACTTCGTGGACAACGGCCGGAAGATCCCCTGGGAAGAAGCCATGAAGTTTCTTCGTGATTCGACCGGGATGCCCGGCCCGGCCACGTGGGAACTTGGGGGATACCCGGAAGGTCGCGACGATTTTCCCGTGGGAGGCGTCAGCTGGTATGAAGCCGCGGCCTATGCCGAGTTCGCGGGCAAAAGCCTCCCTACGATTTACCACTGGCGTCGTGCCAATACCGATAGGAATTTTGAAATCGTTTCGCTCAGCAATTTCGGCGGCAACCCGGCACGAGTGGGAAGCTACTCGGGATTGTCGCCTTACGGCAACTACGACATGGCCGGCAATGTGAAGGAGTGGTGCTGGAACGAGACCGGCGGCTTGCATTACCTGCTCGGAGCCGCCTGGAACGAGTTGAACTACCTGTTCATGGAGCCCGACGCCCAGCCGCCGCTCAGCCGGATGCCAAACAATGGTTTCCGCTGCGCGCGCTACACCGCTCCGGTCCCCGCACCGCTGCTTGCCGAGTTCCGATTCCGACAGAGAGACTACGCCAAGGAGAAGCCGGCGTCCGACGAAATCTTCCGTGTGTACAGAAACCTCTATGCCTATGACCGCACGGAGCTAGAATCCTCGACGGAGGCCGTTGATCAGTCTCCCCGGTACTGGCGTCGCGAAAAAGTCACATTCAACGCAGCTTATGGTCGCGAACGGGTCATTGCCCTTCTGTTCATCCCGCGCAACGCGCAGCCACCGTTTCAGACGGTCGTGTACTTTCCCGGCGCGAGCGCATTTATCCCTAAGCAAACGAGCGATTCGATCACCGGGAATGACCTGGATTTCATCATGCGAAGCGGGCGGGCGCTCATGTTCCCGATCTATAAGGGGACGTACGAGAGGAGCTATCTACGAGCGGGGAAGCCTGAGGCCACTTCCAACGCCTGGCGCGATATGATTGTCGCCTGCTCCAAGGACCTGGGACGCTCGCTGGATTACCTGGAAAGCCGACCCGACATCGACCGCTCGAAGCTGGCTTACTACGGCAGCAGCGCCGGCGCCCTATGGGGAAGCGACTTCCTGGCGGTGGACACACGCTTCCGGGCCGCGGTGTTTATCGTCGGCGGGCTTGCGTTTGAGCCATATGTGCCCGAAGCGGATCCGCTCCATTTCGCGCCCCGCGTGCACACGCCGGTGCTGATGCTCAACGGCCGATACGATTTTTCCTATCCGCTCCAGATCTGCCAGATCCCATTGTTCCGTCTCCTGGGTGTGCCCGACGCCGACAAGCGTCACGTCCTCTTCAACTCGGCACACACGATCCCGAGGGGACCCATGATCAAAGAAACGCTCGACTGGCTCGACCGCTACCTCGGACCAATCACTCCGGAGGCGGGATCGGTCGGCCAGGTGATCCCGACCGGGCCGGCGCGGTGACCAATTTCGAATGAGCCGGACCCGGAACCCGGCATAAAACCGTTAACCCTGTTGCCGCTTGCCTGCTGGCCCACGTCGGCTTTCTCTGCGGTTGGTCGCTAACTTGCGTAGGTCACGTGGGTCGGCGACCACACCCAGCTTTATGTCCATAATATGTGGACTGCCGAAACCAAACCCGTCCGAGGCAGCGAGGACGCCCGCGGCCCGTTTTTTCTCCCGACGGCCAGTGGCTCGGCTTCTCCGCGGGGAACAAATTGAAGAAGGTCTCCATAGGAGGGGGAAAATTCCTGGCCAGCAGTTGCGCCAAGCCGTCCGGGGAGATAGCTTCATGATATGCCGTAATTCAGGAGTAAACCGCCTTCTGATCGGTTAAACTTAACTGAATCCTGTAGATGCCGCTTTCAACGTGCGACAAGCTCGGTCACTACGAAATCCTTACGCCCCTCGGCGCGGGTGGTTTGGATGAGGCGTACCCCGCACGCGACATCAAGCTCGATCGCGAAGTCGCCATCAAGGTTCTTCCTGCCGCTCTGGTGCAAGATCCCGAACGGCTGGCGCGATTCGAGCGCGAAGCGAAGGTGCCGGCGGCACTCAATCATCCGAATATCGCGCACATTTACGGGGTCGAGGAATCGGGCGGCGTCCGTGGACTGGTGATGGAGTTGGTGCCTGGGACCCACTTTTAATGGGTACTGGTGCGGCTTCCGGCAATGCGCTGCTAAAACTTGGGTCGCAGCTCAGGCGATTGCTGTATACTACTCCAACCTGAGAAGCCAAAATGGAAATCCCGGGTGAAGCCCATACACATAACTACGCAACCACAACGGAGACCATATGACCAGACGCTTACTGACCGCACTTGCGGTTCTCTTCGCAATCAGCCTTGCCGCGTCCAACATCGGGCACGCGCAAACGTTCAAGGTTGAAAAGTTTGATATCAAGGGTGACGGCGGTACGGACTATGTAGCCGTCGAAGCCGCCACAGGGCGCGTGTTCGTTTCGCGTTCCAGCCACATGATGGTGATCGAAGGCGCCACCGGTAAAGTACTCGGTGACATTCTGAACACGCCTGGCGTGCATGGCGCCGGCATCGCCACCAAGGCTGGTCACGGCTTTACGACCAATAGCGGCGACCAGACCGTCACCATGTTCGATTTGAAGACGCTGGCGGTGATCAAACAAATCAAGGTTGGCCCCGGTCTCGACGGCATCATGTACGATGAGCCCGATGACAAGATCATTCTGACGAATCACAGCCGCCCCGGCACTCTCACCGCGATCGATCCAAAGAGCGGTGACATCGTCGCCACCGTCGAGCTCGAAGACACGGCGCCCGAAGGCGCCGCGGCCGATGGCAAGGGACACATCTTCGTCAACAACGAAGGCACGAACACGATCCAGGTGATCGACGTCAAGACCTGGAAGGCGACCGCTTCCTGGCCGCTCGCGCCGTGTGAAGGGCCAACGGGCATCGCGTATGACAAAGCATCGAACCGTATTTTCTCAGGTTGCAGCAATACATCTGTCGTTGTTGATCCAAACACGGGCAAAGTCGTGGCGAGCATCAAGAACGGCACGCGCGTTGACGCTCTGGGATGGGATCCGTCGAAAAAGCTCATTTTCATTCCGAATGGGGGCGAGGGCAACGTCACAGTCGTTCACCAGGATTCGCCCGATAAGTACACGACGGTTGCCACGGTCGACACGTTCGCCGGCGCGAAGACGATCACGGTGGATCCAGTAACGCACAACGTGTACCTCTTCCAGCCTGAGCGCGGTCCGGCTCCGGCGCCACCCGCTGGTGCGGAGCCACCGGCGAAGGGTGCGCGTGGTCGCGGTCCACAGGGTCCGATCGTCGCTGCGTGGTTTATCGTGATCAAGCAGTAGCTATTGCAGTTGCTCACGACGTTGAGTTCGCGCGTTATCGTGTGTGACGGCTTTCAAGCCGACAGTCGATTGTTGAGGTTTGTCGTCGTCCTTTGCGGCGATAGGCGGTTTTCGGCTTTCAGAGCTGCAGTCTCAAGCTTCGCGATGCGTGGCGCGGGATTCATCGCCCGCGCCCACCGTTCGCCTCTTGCGCGGGTCGTTCCAACTCGCTTACGCGCGCTTCAATGTCTTCGAGCTCGATCGCGTAATGTCCAAGGAATTGGAACTGGTTCAGAATCCAATCGGTTACGGACGGTGTTGGGCGAGTCCGGTATCCAAAGTAATGGTCAGTCGGCATCCCGGAGATGTGCCTCAAGTCGAATGGCGGGCAGATCAAACCAACGGATGCGTGATACGTCCATGTGCACCAGTCTATCCGGCTTCGAGAAGAGGATTGCGATTGTGGTGCATTTTGGTGCGCAGTGGTGTAACATAGGATCATGACTAGATTGGAAAGACCGGTTCGTCAAAGCATATCTCTTCCACATCGCATTGCAAAACACGTGCATGCTATCGCCAGGACCCGGAAGACCAGCGCCAATCGTGTTGTGATTGATTTGATCGAGGCTGGCATCCAGGCCAAAGAAGCCGAAAAGCGGCGGTTTTTCGCACTTGCTGATCGAATTGCAGAATCGGATGATCCCATCGAGCGGCAGCGGATCAAAGAAGAGCTTGCGCACATGACTTTCGGAGACTGATGCCTAAAATTAAGTGGACGAATCTTCCACCTGCCCTCCGCCAGCACCTTTTTGACCGCCTGGAGGAACGTCAAATTACCGTCGAAGACCTCTACAAGCTGAAGCTTTGGAGGGAATCGGAACCGGAGGCGCCGGATGGGCCGTGGTACAAGGACTTTGGATCATTCAAGATCTGCGGGGAGGGCA
>Ga0315284_10004198_pt1 | contig 20483 bp, 20 predicted proteins | sample YL17G09_16_MG_FD_203696 | JGI IMG/M metagenome (GOLD analysis project Ga0315284, IMG submission 203696) | Sediment microbial communities from Yellowstone Lake, YNP, Wyoming, USA - YL17G09_16 | ecosystem: Environmental > Aquatic > Freshwater > Lake > Sediment | place: USA: Wyoming | collected...
TTTTTTCTAAAATATGAATTGCATTTGGATTAGTTGATAAATAAAACCAATATACTTTATCTAAATTTTTTTCTAAAAGTTGAATTGCATTTGAATTAAATGATAACTGACTCCAATCCACTTTATCTAAATTTTTTTCTAAAAGTTGAATTGCATTTGGATTTCCAGATAACTCACTCCAATTAATTTTATTCAAATTTTTTTCTAAAATATGAATTGCATTTGGATTTCCAGATAAATAATGCCAATTAATTTTATCTATATTTTTTTCTAAAATATGAATTGCATTTGGATTTCCAGATAAATAATGCCAATTAATTTTATCTATATTTTTTTCTAAAATATGAATTGCATTTTTATTTTCAGATAAATATTTCCAATACACTTTATCTAAATTTTGTTCTATAAGATGAATCGCATTTGGATTAGATGATAATCTATTCCAATCTATTTTATCCAAATTTTTAGATAAAAGATGAATTGCGTTTGGATTAGATGATAATCTAATCCAATCTATTTTATCCAAATTTTGTTCTAAAAATAAAATAGCATTTGGATTAGATGATAAATAACACCAATTTAAATAATTATTTTTAAAATTTCTTTTATATATAGGTTGAAACATTATTGTCTAAATAGTTGATTAAAATAAATAAATTGAATAAATTGAATAATATTTCAATTTTATTAATTATTTTTTTTTATTTTTTATTTTTTATTTACATGTTTTCTCAATTACTAGGTACAATTTTCAATCACTTTCATAACGTTCTTCTGATATTACAATTTCTTTTATATCATCCCATGTTTTGTAATCATTATTTATCATTACAAAATCTATTATTTTTTTATATTTTTTTGATAGACAAATGTTGTTGAATATGTGATTATTATATATTATATAAGGTTTTGCTCTAGGCGTTAAATTATATTTCTTTATTTTCTCCCATTCTGTCAAATTACTATTTTCAATATTTATATCAATAATAAAATCATCATAAATATCGCTGTAATAACCTCTTTCTCTATTTAATTTTATACGATAACAACTATTATCATTATAATAAATAGATAATCTTTCTTCAATATAATAATCACACCACATAAATAATTTATTATGGGTTTTATGATTAACATAACTTATAATTTTGAATGAATTATGTAAATTTATAAAAAATAAAAAAAACAAACATTTAAAAAAAATCATATATTATACTAATTGAAAAATCTATCTTTAATTTATTTTTATATACTATTACCTAGGTGTTTTATTTGTCTATAATTGTAATATCTTTTATAAACTTTTCTAATTCATTAATATTTATATCAGGTAATTGAACATGTGCTTCCCAAAAATATCTACAATAAGCCCAAACAAATTCACAATCACTTTTATACCAATCATTATGTTCTTTCATTAATTTATTGTAAATATCTTCAGGTAGCATTTGTAAACTCTGTCTCGGAAGTACGTAACATAATTGAACAAATTCTGTTACTGGTTCTGGTTTTTTATTTTCAATAAATTCTGTATCAAAATATGGAATATAATGAATTAAATCACAAAGTAATGGTGGATAATTATATTTATAACACCATCTCCAATCTGGACAACCTGTTGTATAATACTTCATTGTCCATTCCAAACCCTGTAAATAATTTGTACATATCTCTTTTTTGATATCATCATTTATATCAACATTAAATAAACATTTGTAATATCTGGTTTGCCAATTATTATTATATGGATTAATATATTTTTCAAGGTCTCTTTCATATGTTGGTATTGAGTCAAATTTTTTAAATTTATCTTCAGCTGTTTCATCTGGTAATCTATATTTTTCCCTCTTATCACGAACCTTTGTTTCTTGTTTAAAATTATTTTCTTCTGCATCAACTAAAAATTTCACCATTTTTCTAACATTTTTCCAATATATTTTTTTCCCATCTGTTAAATTATCATTTGTACCACCAATAGTAGCTTTGTATGCATTAATCATTTTATCAACTCCACCAGTTCTTATGTTAATGGAAGGAAAATGAGGCATGAAATCATTACCAAGAAAGAAACATATGAAAATATAATCATAAATTCTATTATGATGTATTTCACTTGTTAATGGTTCATTATTATTCATGTTTAATGTAATAATTTTTGCCAATTCTGGAATATCCATCAAATATGTTTCATTTGGTTCTAATTCTGAATTAATAGATTTGATAAATTCAGGCGTTTCTCTGAAAAGATATATATTTTTACTAATTGGTAAATGATTGATAGAAAGCATAATTAAATCAGCATCTAAACCATATATAACAGTTTTATTAGTTACATGTTCTTCTGGAAAATCTCTTATATAATCAAATATCTTGTGTTCACCTTCACCACATGTATCACTAGTTGATACAATAATTTTTTTAATATTGTATTTTTCGTCATTATCTTTTTTATCAGAATATCTTTTTTTAATTTTATCATTTAATTTTTTCATAAAAACTGTACCTGGTGTAATACATGTAGTATTCCATGGATCTGGTTTTGAATTTTTAAAAATGGATTTTGATATTTGTGATTGATAAAGTGATTTGTATCTTCTTTGTCTTTGTTGTTCAAGTTTAGCAACAGGAGCTACACCATCAAATGCAATGATAAGGTTATCTGTAGGTTGAATAATTTCTATATATTCATCTATTTTTTTGATAACAGAATTAATAATTGTATTAACATCCGAATCAACCAACTTTGTAAAATCAATAGTATGGACTGCGTCATAAACAATAGAATTACAATCCAAATAAAAATTTTTTATTTGCATCGTATTTTCATTTTTTTCATCTTTTTCATCTTTTTTATGTTTATCGTATTTTTTAATAATATTAGAGTGATTTTTTACTATATATGAAAAGTAACTTGGTATTCCCATTTTGCTGTTACATTATATATGTTTTTATATTTAATACATTATGATATATATTATTTTTTTATAATAATATATAATATTTAATAATAATATTTAATAATAATAATATTAAGAGAAATGATAAATCAAATTGACTTTGTTATACCACTTCATAGATATCATTATTTATTAAGGACAGTATTAGAAGCAATAGATTTATTTTATTCACCTAGAACAATTTATATTATTACACCTAAAAAAAATATTGAAAAAATAGATTTATTTTCAAAAGAATGGTTAAAAAAAAATGTAATTATAATTGAAGAAGAACATTTTTTTGAAAAAAAATATAATTTAAATTATAATGATATTTATGAAATATTTAACAAAACAAAAGATGAAAGGGCGAGAGAATTCGGTTGGTGGTATCAACAACTAATTAAATTAGCATCTGTTACTCAAATCTCAAAATTATCTGATCCATACGTTGTATGGGATTCTGATTTAATTCCATTTATAAAATGGAATATTTATCCAGATGAAAAATCAAAATATTATAAATTTGCTATTTTACAAGAAAATCCACGTAGTGAATGGAATAATACTGAGTATGATAAATCCATTTATAATTTAACAGGATTACATATTGATAAACCGGATATTGGTACATTTGTTGCTCATCATTTTGTTTTTCATCATAATATTTTACACCATTTAATTAATCATATTGAAAAAATGAATAATGAATGCTGGATAAAAAGTATAATTAATTTATCAAATAATTATTTTAGATTTAGTGAATATCATATGATTGCTTCGTTTACGAATAAATATTATCCTTCATTTTTACACTATCATTGTTATAATGATTATGGAAAATACGGTGAACGAATTAGGGAACCTAAAGATTTTTTAATAGAAATGGAAAATTTTTTACAACAAAATGAGAATTTAGATTTATCAAATGTAAATAATATTTCATATGTAAATTTTTCAAAATTTGTATTAGATAAATACAAAACATTTCCAAGTTATTTACAAATTGAACATATATAATAAATAACTTAAATATATTTTTTGTAACTATATAATGAATTATATTGTTTTAATTATTTGCTCTATTATTTTACCAATTATTTCTGTAAAACAAATTAAACCCAAGCTATGTATTAATTGTAAATATTTTATACCAGATACTCTTACTGATGCTGGTACATTTAGCAAGTGTTCTTTTTTTCCAAAAAATGAAGGAAAAATTAATTTAGTTAATGGTATTATTAATACTTATGGAAACTATTATTGTAGTACGGCAAGAGGCTCTCATGATATGTGTGGTGAAGAAGGGAAATATTACAAAAAAAAGAAGATAGTGTAAAATAAGCATTTCGTAAACTTGTGAAATAATAAATAATATTGCAATATGACTTAAAGAACAAATATTTAATCAGCTTAAAGAAACATGAAATAACAAAAATATTATAATAATAACTTTATTATAATATATAAATAGAATGAATGATAAAAAAAAATCACTTAAATCCCCAAAAATAATAAGTGATCAAACTACAGGTGTTACTGTATTAGCAAATAAAAAAATAGATTTTTTTAAAAATATAATTCAAAAAACAATTCTTCATGTACAAAAAAATAAATTCTTAGATATTTTAGGAATTAATGATGTTTCTATTTGCGTTGATAAACTATGTGAATTGAATAATAAGATTAAAGATATTTATAATGATGATGCTGATAAATTTATTGATAATTTACAATATATTAATAATGAATTATCATCTTTACTCACCAAATTTGGCACTGATTCTTTAGAAGATTTGCTATTGATATGTTTTGGAAATAACAAAATAACTGAAAATGAATGTGAAAATGAATTGTTGAAATTAGATTTATTACAAAAGCATTTTCATCCAATTAGTTATAAAGTATTGTATCAAAAAGAAAATAAAAAGGTGAATTTTAATGATGAACAAATAAATGAAAAATCAAAAAATTTAGATTGTTATGATGTACTTGATAATTTCAAACAATTTCATATGAAAACATATGGTTTAAAAATATATATTAATCATACGAATTTAAAAAAAAAATTAGTTATTTTTGGTTATCTAGATGAAATTATTATTGATTGTTTAAATGATAAATATGTATATTTAAAACAAATTAACATCAATGAAAATCTACCAGCAAATCCAGAATTTCATTCTGAAATATTTAAAAATTATTTGAATACTTTGTGTTTAAAAGATTATTTAATCCATACTTATAGTGATATTTACTCAAAATTTATCGGATATATAAATCAAAATAATGTGATTAAACGAAAACAAATGACAAATATTATTAAAGAATTTATTTCCGATAATATGTATGCAAAACGAAATACATTGATTTATTTATTGATTGATACGACAAATTATGAAAATCAATATTTGGCTTATTTATTATATGATCTTCTTTCAAATGATTCAAATGGTGTTATTGATACACAAGAACAAACAATATTGTTTGATAGTTTACCAAGATCAATAAAACAATATTTTAAACAGGCAATGAAAAGAACAATTCAATATACAAATGAATTAACAAATTTTGACATAAATAAAATACCTCTTGAACAACAAATATGTTTGTTAAAGGCAAATGATAGCGTGAAAGAAAAAGCTATGGTAAAATTAAAAGAAATAAAATCAAAGACTGATGATTCTTGTTCTAAAGCGCGCCAATATTTAGAAGGATTATTGAAAATACCATTTAATATTTATAGAAAAGAACCTATTTTACATGTAATGAAAAATATAAAAATACATTTTAAAGATCTTTGTGAAAAATATGATTTGTTTAATTTAATGACAATACCACTTAAAGAAAATTATACAAACATTGAAATTATAAAATATTTTAAAAGGATTAATGAATATACATCTTTGAATAAAAATAAACTAGAAGATCTTGAAAAAATTAAAAAAAAAATAGTATCTGGAGAGAGAAAAACCCTTGTTAATAACATATCCTTAGTAAATAATTTATTGAAAAAAAATGATTTGTGTGAAATTGATTCACTCATTGAAACAAGTAAAAAAAATAAAAGTTTTTATATAAATAAATTAGAAGAGTATATAATATTATGTAAATCGGTTAATAATAAATCTTTATTAGATGATACAATAGATTTTTTTACAGATTATTATGATATAATTAAGAATACAAATAACACAAATAACACAAATAATACAAATACAAATAATAATAATAATAATAATAATACAAATAATACAAATAATACAAATAATAAATCAATGAATATACAAAATAATTTGATTACAATCAATGATAATATGAATAAAATTGTAAATTATATAGGTGATATTAAAAACACCTTAGATAAAGCAGTTTATGGTCATGAAAATGCAAAAAAACAGATAGAAATAATAATAGGACAATGGATTAATGGAAAACAGGATGGATATTGTTTTGGGTTTGAAGGACCTCCGGGTGTAGGTAAAACATCATTAGCAAAAAAAGGATTAGCTGATTGTTTAAAAGATGAAAATGGGGTTAGTAGACCTTTTTCTATGATTGCATTAGGAGGTGATAGTAATGGTAGTACATTACATGGTCATAATTATACATATGTAAGCTCTACATGGGGATCAATTGTTCAAATATTAATTGATAAAAAATGCATGAATCCTATTATTTTAATAGATGAAGTAGATAAAATTAGTAAAACAGAACAAGGTAAGGAAATTATTGGTATTTTAACACATTTACTTGATCCAACACAAAATGATTCTTTTCAAGATAAATATTTTACTGGAATTGATTTAGATTTATCAAAAGCGTTATTTATTTTATCATATAATGATGTGAATGCAATAGATAAAATATTATTAGATCGTATACATAGAATAAAATTCAATAATCTCTCTGTTGAAGACAAAATAATCATCTCAAATAGACACATTTTACCTGAAATATATGAAAAAATGGGTTTGGAAAATACAATTGAATTCTCTGATGATGTTTTGAAATTTATAATTGATGAATACACATGTGAATCTGGTGTTAGAAAACTCAAAGAAATATTATTTGAAATTATCGGAGAAATCAATTTACAATCTTTAAAAAATACAAATGATTATGAACTACCTATCATATTAACAATAGATGAAATAAAAACTAATTATCTTAAAGAGAAGAGAGAAATAATTACTAGAAAGGTTTTTGAAAAAGAAGAAATCGGTTTCATAAATGGCATGTATGCTACAACATTAGGAATAGGTGGAACTTTACCAATCCATGCTAAATTTTTCCCATCTGATAAATTTTTAGACTTGAAATTAACTGGAATGCAACAAGAAGTTATGCGTGAAAGTATGCATGTCTCTTTAACTGTAGCATGGAATTTAACAAACAGCTCTAAACAGATTGAATTAAGAGAAAAATATGATACTAAATTTAATAGATGTGGTATTAATATTCATACTGGAGATGGATCTGTATCTAAAGATGGACCGAGTGGTGGTTGTGCAATAACATGTGCAATTTATAGTTTATTAAATAATGTACCAATTAAAGCTGAATATGGTATTACAGGTGAAATACAAATGTCTGGTGAAATAACAGCTATTGGAGGGTTACAACATAAAATTTTAGGTTCAATAAAATCTAATGTTAAAAAATTTATATTTCCAAAAGAAAATGAGAAGGATTTTAATGAGTTTATGAATAAATATAAGAATAATATAATATTAAATGGTATTGAGTTTTATCCCATTAGTCATGTTAATGAAGCAATAAAGTTATTAATGGAATAATGAATAACAAAATGAATATTTTCAATTTTTTCATTTTTTTACATTTTTTACATTTTTTACATTTTATAATATTTTATTATTACATTGTATAATGAGTAAATACACTGCGACAGCAACTGCTAGTGCATCAGCAACTTCTATTGCCAGCTCTACTGCTACTGGTAATAGTTTAGAAGAAGCGTATAATAATGCATATAATTCTGCTTTAACTTCTGCTAAATATTCCTTAACTACTTTAGAACAACCTCCTCCTGAACAAAAAACATGTGAACAATTTTGTTTATCTTGTATTGATTTTAGATTTGTGAATGATGTATCTTCTTATCAAAGTGTTAAAGGAAAAGTTAATAATTACGACCAATTTATTTTAGCAGGGGCTAGTTTAGGATACAATGGAATTTCAGGTTATGAAAATTGGATATTATGTTGTGATCAACATATTAATATTTCACGTGAAATACATGATATTACTGAAGTATGTTTATTTGATCATTTAGAATGCGGTGCTTATAGATTGGTTTATACACCTGAACAATTAGCTGGTGATGGTGCATTTAAATTACATGTTGAAAATTTAAATCAAGCAGAAGCCAGTTTATTGAAAAAATATCCTTTTATTACAAAAGTAAATAAATATATTTTTGATTTAAGTTATAATGCAATTCCTATACCTTAAATAATGATATTTCTATTTAATAAATATTCAAGTGTATAAAAATATAATATTATTATAAATTAATATTATATGAGTGAAATAAAAACTATAAATCAAGATAAATCAGTATCAAATTCGCCATTTTTAATACTTCAATTATGGAATTTAATCATTTTATTTTGTATAATGTCTCCTGTTTTGTTAGCAGGTTCTATGATATTATTATCTTTCGTATTTCAAAATTTTAAAGGATTTATATATTTAGGATTTCTAATTGCTGCATGTGTTGTTAGATTTTTTGTTTATACATTTTATGGAAATAAACCACTACAAAATGAAGCTAAAATATGTAATGTTGTTCAATATAGTAAATACGCAAATGGATCATTTAGTTGCTTTGTTTTTGCTTTCACAATAACTTATTTATCAATTCCAATGTTCTCTAATAATTCCGTAAATTATTCATTATTTTGCGGGTTACTAGTCTGGTTCATTTTAGATATGTTTACCAAATTGTATAAAAATTGCGCTTCTTTACAACGTGATGTGTTTTTAAATTTATTATTGGGTGTAGCATTATCATCCTTTTTTGTTATATCTATGTACGCAGGTAATTCAGGAGAATATTTATTTTTTAATGAAGTATCTAGTAATAAAGAAATATGTACAATGCCTAAAAAACAAACATTCAAATGTGCTGTTTATAAAAATGGTGTTTTGGTTAGTGGAACACCTTAATTTTTTTATTAAATCTATTCTTCTACAATTTGAATTTGTTCTGGTTCTTCTATTACATTTTGTATTTCTTCTACAATTTGAAGTTGTTCTGGTTCTTCTATTACATTTTGTACTTCTTCTACATGTTCTTTTATATATTCATTTAACTTTTCTTCTACATTTTCAACTTCATCTGGCTCTTCTTTAATATATTGATCTATGTCTTCTTCTTCTTCAATAACTTCTTTAAATTTCACCTTTTTTTTTTCTTTATTACCCTCATTATTATCTTTATTATCACTTTCTTTATCAGTTTCTATATTTTGTACTTTATTAAATATTAAAAAACATTTAATATTTTGTAGAAACCATTTTTTAAAATCAGTAATTACTAATTTTCTTTGAAATGATTCTGTTAATAGATTCATATTACCATGTGTATTGTAAGCTCTCATAAAATTATTGAAAACATGAATCATATCATATTTCTTATAAATATTAATATTAGAATAGTTGTACATAGGTTTTCTTTTTTTTGAATTTACATAATTATGGAATATGTATATTAATTTTTTAAATTCAGTTTTGTTATCTATTTTATTTATGTTTATTTTTCCTAAAAATAAAGATGCATCTCTTGAACATTCTGGACAAGGTAAAAAAGAACAAATTCTTTTTATATAGGAAAACAAATCTATTTTTAATTTGTTAAAATGATTTTCGTTAACATTTTCTGCTAACTTATGGAAAAATGTCCAAATAGGAGGACCCCAAACTTCTGGTGGTGACATTGATATATCTCAATATAAAAAATATAAAGATATAACTTAATTATTATATTATATGAACTATACTACAGAGGATAATATTGATTTTTTTTCTGAATTGTACAAATCTTTAGATATAGATAATGATCAGAATAAAACGGATGAAGATTTACAATGTTGTTTGATTACAAATGATTTACTAATAGATCATTTTGTGACAATGAAGTGTGGACATAAATTTAATTATGTTCCATTATATAAAGATTTACTAAATCATAAAAAAATATTTAATAATATGGAAAGTTCAAATAGTTTTTTAAAAAAAAATGAAATTCGTTGTCCTTATTGTAGAAAAAAACAAAATGAGCTTTTACCTTATTATAAAGAATTGGGTCTAAAAAGGATAAATGGAGTAAATAATTATTATACATATGTTGTTCCTGTTGATGATAATGATAATGATAAAAAATGTCAATTTTTAATTGAAAATGAACTATTTAATACAACTATTTCAGAAAATGAAACAACAAATCCAAAATTTGTCAAATGTAATAAATTTACTTATATAAAATCTAATTTTACAAAATACAATGATACTAACTGTTATTGTTATACACATAAACCAATTGTTTTGAATAAATATAAATTAGAAGAAGATGATAAAAAGCAGAAGATAAAGGATGAAAAGCAGAAGATAAGGGATGAAAAGCAGAAGATAAAAGATGAAAAACAGAAAATAAAGGATGAAAATCAAAAGATAAAGGATGAAAAGCAAAAGATAAAGGATGAAAAGCAAAAGATAAAGGATGAAAAGCAAAAGTTAAAAGATGAAATACAAAAAATAAAGGATGAAAAACAAAAGTTGAAGGATAAATTGAAAGAGGAAAAGCAGAAGAAGTTAAAGAGTGGTAAAGATGAAATTATACATATACCTGATGAAAATATTATAATGTCAAACAATAAATAATAATAATAAATAATAATAATAAATAATAATAAATAATAATAAATAAATAAAACAATAACAATATAAATAATTTTATATAGTAAGTACATGGAGACAAAAGATCAATTAGTAAATAATATTAAAGAATGGATTAAAATAGATAATGAAATTAATCAAATGAAAAAGGAAATAAAGGAAAAAAATTTAAAAAAGAAAGATTTAACAGAAAATTTAGTTGTTGTTATGAAAAAAAATCAAATTGACTGTTTTGATATAAATGGTGGAGCAATTATATATAAACAAAATAAAGTAAAGAAACCTATAAGTAGTAAAACATTATTATCAGCTTTACAAGATTATTATAAAAATGACGCTAATATAGCACAAGAAATAACGAAACATATTTTAGATAATCGTGAAGAACAGATAAAGGAGACAATTAGGCGTAAAATTGATAAATAAATAGTATTATAATTATAATAAATGGAATTTACTAATGATTATATTAGCAAAAAGAAAAATTATTATAATTATAAATCTGTAATGAATTTAGATGATATAGAAAATGTAAATGAAGTATACTATAAAAAAATATATTTATGTCCTTATACTGTTAATAATGATGGACTGTATCCATTCATAAATTATTTATTATATAAAGAGAATAATACTATTATAAACTATTTAACTAATAATAGCGATAATGAAAAATTAAATTTTCTTGAAATAGATAATTCCATTTTCCTAATGGATACTGAACAGTTGTTAGCTTTCTCAAAATTATCTTTAATTAATTTATATAATGAAAGTTTTTCTGAAAAATGTGAAAATTTCCAAGATATGATTAACTGTAATGGTATTAAACATTTTGAAAATGATATTTACATGTTTTTTGATTTAACAGATTGTAATATTAAAATGTATGATGTTTATAAAAAAAATAAATTATGGATGTGTTTAATAGATGAAATTCTCAATGTACAACAGGTTTGTAATATAAATATTGATAAAAAAGTAACCGATTTTTTTATAAAAAATATTGATTTTGCATTTTTACATGATTTACAAGATAATAAATATATTACTCCATCTGTAGCTTATGTAAGTAAAAATAATAATTTAAATTTTACATATGTATTCGGTGTTTCAAAATCTAAGAATGATGCTATTTTAGGTCCTTATTATTACTTTACAGATTTTTATAATTCAATAGATGAAGTACAATTATACGAGAATAATGATGAAACATTAGGTATAGTAAGATTTGCTATTTTTACAGATAATTTATTAGTAAAACAAAATTTTATTACTGATTCAACTGATAAATCAAAAATAAAACAAGAAAGATTAAATGACACAAAAATAGATAAACAATATGAAATAATGACTATGCGAATTTCTGATTATGATGGAACATGGAGTGATAATTATGACAGTGTATATTTAGCTAAATTGGAGTTAGATAATGGACAATATTTAAAAAATACACCTATTATTGTTTTAAAAAATTATGAACAACAAATATCATTAAGTTATCATTTTATAAATAAAAAATCGTTGAAAAATGGGATGATAAGTGAATATTCAATATTATAAACTTACATATTCAAAGGTATATTATCAAATTATTAATTATATAAATAATTAATTTTTATTAAATAATTATATATATTATGAATATTATAACATTAATAGGTTTTTCAATCATTTTTTTTTATAGTTTAACTCAAATACTTAAATTTTATGGAATAGGTGATGACGTTTATGGAGTATATATTTTATTTTATATTTTTATAATTATCACAATTATTATTTTACCTAATAATTATCCAAAAATTTAGAATAATTTTTATTTATTATTTATTATTCATTATTCTCTCTATACATTTGACATCATCTGAATATTTTTTGATGATAAATTATTTTCAATAATCTTAGTTATTGTTTCAACCGGTACTTTATCTTTTAAATTATCTATTACTTCACTTAACATTGGTTCTCTATTATTCAAATTATTAAATGATTTTAAAAAATCTGTTACAATTCTATTATTTTCTTCAGATATTCTTTTTATTTTATTTTCTTTTGATATTTGTAATTTAATTGTTTCATTTATAGCCTTATTTTTATTTTCTTCATTTGACCATTGATTTCTATAATTATTTGTTGGTATTAATATATCGCAAATTTCCGGTTTAACTATTTTACTAAATTCTTCACTCTTAGAAAAAGATTTTTTAAACGCATGTGTAATTTTTTCAGGAATTCCTGGACTTGTTTCCATTAGTCTATCAAATTCTTCTTTTGACATTTTAAGCATATGTGATACTTGTATGCGTTCATTTGGATGTTTAGCCAATTCAATCTTAACATTTCTGTAAAATTTATCCCAGGATATACTGCTTACGCGATGTGCCTCGTTTAATTGTGTTATTTTTAAAAATTGCTGGATTGTACTTATGATTCCACCTAAAATATTTACTCCTCCTACAACCATAGTAAATAAACCTTGATATTCTTCAGGTACACGTTGCTGAGCAAAATTTGCTGTACCTGCAAGTGTAGAAATAATAATACATGGTATTGTGTACCATGCGTTTAAATTTGCGTATAGAGTGTTTGCTTTTGCATGTAACCATCTATAACACATTGCTTTATCAGCCCATTCAATTAATATATTTTCGTGTTCAACAGTCCAATCAATATTTAAATTGTCAACTGTTTTTTCATCATTTATTGTTGTTGTTTCTTTTTGGTCTGGTAGTAATTTCTCGTTCTCCATTGCTATAATATTATATTATATAAAAATTAAACGTAAAAGATTTTTTATAATGTATATTTTTATGAAAAAATATTAAAATATTTATATTTATATTATGGAATCCAAAGTTGGAAAACTTAAAATAGATTTTAATAACATTATTAATATTAGAAATAATGTTAAAAATATTTTTGATATATTACAAATAAGAATAGATAAGTTAAAAAATTTTTATTCTGATTTTATAAAAAATAACAAATCTCAATTATTTATATTTGGGTTAGATTCATTTCATTTTCAAAGTAAATTAATTGATATTGAATATGATGATATGAAAAGATTGTTTCTAGCTATTACTAACAGAATGTATTGTGAATATTTTAAATTATATAAAATTATAGTATCTTATATTTCAGAAAATGTAACAGATAAAAAAATTAATGAAATAATTAAACTAAATAATTATCCTATATATAAGGATTTAGAACCTTTTAAAGAATATAGTTTTGATACTATTTTGGAAATTCATGAAAATATATTACTTTTATTAACTTCAATTATTAGTAATTTAAATAATAAAGAAAATGATTTGAATTCACATAAAAGTAAAAAGGATATTGGATTAAATATTGATAATTTTATTACCACTTTTAATTTTGATATTACAATGATGAGAGAAAAGATTATGTTGTTTTTAACCTATATTGAATTTTTTCATAAAATGCATACCAAATATTTAAAAAGGTTTAGTAATAAAATACAACTCATGTACAATCACATAAATAATGATATTAAATTTGATGAAAGTATTGATATTAGTAAAACAAGAAGAGCAAATAGTGATGAAATATTATATACAAATAGAATTTCTGAAACCCCTACTACTCCTTCAACTGTTTCTTCAAATAATTCAGATAATTCACAAGATAGTTATTTCAAGAAAAAAAATATGAAAATTATAAATCATGATGAAATTATTGAATCAGTTAATTCTCATGAAGATGTTTGTGATGTTTTTTCAAGTATAGAATCTAAATGTGATTTAATTTTGAACTATGATAAAGAAGAAGAGAGAGAAGTTACATTTGAAGAAGTTGTTGAAGAAGAAGTTGAAGAAAAGCAAGAAGAAGTTAAATTTGATGAAGAAATAAATATTAAATTAGTTTCACTACTTGAATCTTCTGAAAATATGAATTTTGAATTGAAAAGTGAAACAAATAGTATTGATGATGAATAATATTTACATTTATTACAAGGTAAACATTATTTAACACATTGAAGATTTAGAGCAACGCGATAAAATTATATAAAATTCAAGAATCATATACAAATAAAGAAAATATAAACAATTTAAAAATATAATAATATATAAAATACAATTATGACAGATGATTATATTTCAGTTTATGAGTATGAAAAAAATGTAAACCCAACTCTAAATAATATTCCTTTTTATGAAAAAAATATAAATGAATGTAATTATGGTATTAATATTATAGATTTTTCAGATATATTCAATGTATCATACAAATCAACAACACCAAATTTATTGGCTTCATTTATAAAATTATTAAAAAAGGATGCTATAGAATTAAATATTATTCAATCTATTGAATTTAATGCAACATCTCATCTGTTTTATATAATAAATGGAAAAGCATCTATTCATATTGATGATGATTCTGAAAAAGTGGTTTGTTCAGGTGATATCTTAGTTACTCCTTGTTTTAATTCAATAAAAATAAATAATTTAGGTGAAGAAAATTTAGAAATTTATTATGTAAATGATAGTCCATTAGTGAATTATCTCGGAAGTAAAGTGGAAAAAAAAATATTTAAAACTGCTATTTATACTAATGAGTTTCTTATTCAAAGTTTGAACAAATTATCAAACAAAAATAATAACAGAAAAGGCATTTTGCTAAGCAATAAAGATACAGAAGAATTAGGAATAAATACAATTACACCAGTATTATGGGCATTGTATAATGAACTTCCGCCTAATATTACCCAAAAACCACATAAACATAATTCTGTTGCTTTAGATTTGTGTATAAAATGTAGTGATAGTGAAAATATTTATACTTTAATGGGTGATAAATTGGATGAAAATGGTAATATTATAAATCCGAAAAAGGTATATTGGAAAGAAGGATCAATGTTTATCACACCACCAGATTTATGGCATTCTCATAGTAACGATGGAGATACATATGCTTATGTTCTCCCAATTCAAGACGCAGGGTTGCTTTTATACCAAAGAATTTTGGGAATCGTTTTAAAAAAATAATTGTAATTTTAAAATGTTCAATATGATTTCTTTAAATTGTATTTTTAATTAATAAAAAAATTGAAGTAAAGATAATGTATATATTAATACAGTATAAAGAGAAATGGAAAAGCGTTTAAATAAGAAGCTAGATCAATATATTTTAAATTTTAAAGATAGTATACGTGAAAAAACAACTCAATTGGATTTAAATAATAATCAAGATGTAAACAATCTTCTTCAATTTGTTTATGATTTTGATCGTCTATCTTTTACAAAGGAAGATTTCCAAAAAAGAAAAAGGGTTAAGAATTTTGTACCTATTTTTGATAGATGTTGTGCAAAGCGAGCCACGAATGAGCAATGTACAAGAAGAAAAAAGGATGGGATGGAATATTGTGGTACTCATACAAAAGGGACACCGCATGGTATCGTTGATAATCAAGAAGTAAAAGTAACTAATCAGAAAATTGAAGTTTGGGCTCAAGATATACAAGGAATCGTTTATTATATTGATAATAATTTTAATGTTTATCAACCTGAAGATATTATTATTAATAAAACAAATCCAAAAATTATTGCAAAATATGTAAAAAATGGTGACGTATATAGTATTCCTGAATTCAATATATAGTAATAATATGGAATGATATAAATATGGAATGATATAAATATGAAAAATTATAAAATGTGAAAAATATATGAAAAATAATAATATCAAAAATACAAATAATTATGTTTATTTTATATAATAAAAATAATTATATTTTTTAATGGATGACAATTGTAAAAAAATATTTAATGTAATTGGTATTTTTTTTGAAAACTTAAAAGAATTAGATGGTCTATTAATACCAAGAGAACAACTATTATCAGATGTAAAATACAATCAAGTTATACAATTTATACCAGAACTTAAAAAAATTTTTAGTTCTTCTATTATGACGTCTTTACAAAAAACCGCAAATATTTCACAGAAATGGCCTTTACTTAATTTAGTACGACAAATTTTAAATGCATTTAATTATAAAATGACTCCTATACGTAAAAGTGATGGTTATACATTAGAAGGTGTTAAAAAATATAAACGGTTTTTCCAAATTGAGCTTATCAATAAATCAATAAAAAATGATAAAAATACTAATAATGAAACTAATAATGAAACTAATAATGAAACTAATAATCATATTAATAATGATGATAATGATAACAACTAATTTATTTAAATAAATGGGTAAATCATTAATTCATTTTTTCCAAGTTGAAGATTTTTAAATGGTCCAGAAAAACAGTTTTCAGAACCCCAATATTCTCCATAATAATCAATTGATGCACCCATATTAGTACTTAATACAAATTTATTGAATATTGGAAATGTTTTTAATTCATCAGTTAATTCAAGAATCAATTTATACTGATTTAATTTTTCATCATATATCATATTTGCTGTATTTTTTGTAGAAATCATTTGACTTTTTTCATCATAATTCATTCCATTCAAGCTGTAACTTTCTAAAACATATGTCCATGGTTTATACCCTCCTGTTGTTTTTGATTTTGAATCTATTGTAATTTGAAATTTTGGATCTATATATTCCATAGCATATGTATTATAGTTTAAGAATCTTGAAGATAATGATGTAGGATTATTAGTTGGTGGTGTTATTTGAATAAATTGAGGTGAACCAAAAAACATATTGTAATATATTTCAACATTTAATGAATCCCATTTATCTGATGGTCTATTAAAAATAATTGTTTGAATATCACATGTTCTTGATTTTATAAATAAATTATGTGTTATCAAAACACCACCAGATGTAACATATGTAACTCCACAATCATTATCATAAAAAATATTATTTACAACTTTACCTGATGTGGTTTGACCTATTTCAAAATTAATTCCATTACCTTCGTTATTTATTATTATGTTGTTTTGAAATAAACTATTAATACCAGCACCTTGATCTGACCAAATACCATGACAATAATTATTTCTTATTATATTTTCATATATAACGGAATCTGAAGGACAATGTATTTTAAGCCCAGCGCTTTCCCATCTTCGCTTTCCATAAAAGTGTAAGTTATTATTTCGTTCTACTATATTATTTGAAAAATTGAATTTTTTTGCCATATATGCAGCAGTTCCAGCTGCTCCATTATCACAAATAATATTTTTATTAATTGTATGGCCATAGGAACCTGTTACAACACCATTATCACCAATTTCTAAATCTTGAGCTGAACTACCTTCATTACCCCAATCAATTCCAATACCATTAGCAAAACGGATAATATTATTTGTAATTGTCCAGTATTTACCAGAACGTGTTCCTATCGCACCTGCTTGTTGATTTGCTGCTGATACCCAAAATTGATTTGGATATTGATTACCACAACGTTCCAAAACAAATCCATCAACAACTATGTATTTTAATCCACGTTTATGTGGCGCAAATAATCTTCGTTGATTTGTAATTTCAATTGTTTTGTCTTTAGTTTCTCCGTGTACATATAATTTATTATTTATAGGATCATAAAACCATGAATTATTTGTATTTTCCATTTCTGTTTTATAAGGACATTGTTTATACATTTCATCATTTACAAATACTTGACCTAAACAATATTTCATATTTGGGTAGGCATTTGGTATATCTTTTTTTAATGCCTCTGGAGCTCCTTCCCTCTTGTATGGTGTTACACATGAAGATACTAAAAATGGATTATTTCCATCATTATGTGAAAAATCAGTAAATATAGAAAAATCTATGTTACCAACTGAGATTTTGGAGGTTTCGTCATAATTTTCTGCTTTCCAAGGGATTGATCCACGTATAATAGCAGCATTTTTTATTATTGAACGGAATATTATTGCATCAGTTGAGGTACCAGAATTTATAGGAGAAACGCGTTCTCTATAAATACCTGGTTGAACAAGAACAGTATCACCAGCTTTTACAATAGATGCAGCATATTGAATAGTTTTGAATGGCGATGATTCCGAACCATTATTTGTATCAATACCTAAATTTGTACAAACATAATATATTGGCATTTATAAAATAGTAGTATATTTTTATATTGTTAAACATAAATATAATTATGATAATTATTTAAAGTTTAATTATCATGATTATTATAATGTATTTGAATTCGTTATTTTTTTTCTCTTTTTTATTAACTTGTTGTAGTTCTTTTATACCATTAACAATTATAAAAAATAGTAGAAATATTTTATCTATGAAAAAGGAAAAGGAAAAGGAAAAGGACAATAAATACAAAAGAGTAATTTATAGTTATTTACCAAAAACTGAAAATCAACAACTATATGTGAATTATTTAAATGATGAAATGAATGATATTATTATTGTTAATGGACCTGCAGGAAGTGGAAAAACTATGTTTGCTTGTTTAAAAGCAATACATTTATTGAAAAATGATATGATTGATAAGCTTGTAATTACCAGACCTGTTGTTACTGTTGAAGAGGATATTGGTTTTCTTCCGGGTGATATAGCAGAAAAAATGGACCCTTGGACAAAGCCTATTTTTGATTTATTTCTTGAATATTATTCAAAAAAAGAATTAGATGTCATGATAGAAAATGAAATTATTGAAATAGCTCCTCTTGCTTTCATGAGAGGTAGAACATTTAAAAACTCATTTATTATTGCTGATGAAATGCAGAATAGTTCTCCAAATCAAATGAAAATGTTAGCAACAAGAATCGGAGTAAATACTAAAATGGTTATTACTGGTGATTTAAAACAAAGTGATATTCATACACAAAATGGTTTATGTGATTTTATAAATAAAATTAATTATTATGAAAATAAGAAAAATAATAGTGATTTCATTAAAATTATAGAGTTAGATATTGATGATATAGAGAGAAGTAGAATAGTTAAAAAGGTAATTCAAATATATGATTTTAGAGAAAATTATGTTAGGAATTCATATGAAGAATTTCATGATAAACCACTTGAAATCATGGATATTGATGAAGAAGAAAAGGTTGAAGATATAATTGTTGTTGAAGAAGAAAAGGTTGTTGTTGAAGAAAAGGTTAAAAAAGAGGCAAATGATGATGCTGCATTAATCCCTAGACATTTAATGATAAATGAAAATAATGCATTTGGTTTTTATTGTTAATCTTTTGCATTTGGAAATATTAATTTATCAATAGTTGTTCTTACACAAAACATTCTATGTAATATTATTCCCACTATAAAAAGTGATATTATGGTGTATAACGGGTTGTATTTGAAAAAATATGATATTAATATACCACCTATTATTGTCATTATGACATCAGCAATTGCAACACCCATAAACCTATATGAATGTATTCCTTTATTTAGTACACCCAAAGCATTTTTATATTTACATAAATCCATTATATAAATATAAAATATTTTTATATTTATATGAAGAGTAAAATATATATTAAAAGTAGTAAAAATAGTAAAAATAAAACTAAAAAAATTAAAATTGGAAATAATTATAAAACTAAAATCAAAATAAAACATGTCATAAAACGTGATAACACTAAAAAAAATAAATATAAAAAATATGGTGGTAAAATCACTAGTAATGATATTTTAGAAAAAATAATATCTGTAGG
>Ga0315284_10004199_pt1 | contig 20482 bp, 13 predicted proteins | sample YL17G09_16_MG_FD_203696 | JGI IMG/M metagenome (GOLD analysis project Ga0315284, IMG submission 203696) | Sediment microbial communities from Yellowstone Lake, YNP, Wyoming, USA - YL17G09_16 | ecosystem: Environmental > Aquatic > Freshwater > Lake > Sediment | place: USA: Wyoming | collected...
ATTGATGATCTGAGCTGAGAAAGCTGAAGGTCGTTCACATCAACACCGTCCATAAAAACCATTCCGCGGGGGACGCGGTAATTACCCGACAGAATATCGAGCAGAGTACTCTTACCTGAACCGGTTCGACCGGTCACAGCGACAGTCATACCCGGTTTGACGGTGAATGATACGTTCTTCAAGACATCGTAGTCCCCGTTATAGGAAAAATTCAGGTCCCTGACTGTTATAGCTCCGATGAGCCGTTCGTGTACTTCTCCCCCATCCCCGGGTTCAGTTTCCTCCGAAAGTATTTCCTGGATACGGTGCATTGAAGCGATTCCACGCTGAAAAATGGCGATTACCCAGCCGAGAGCTATGGACGGCCAGACAAGCAATCCGATGTACATGATAAGCGACACGAGCACACCGATCGTCGTCCCACCCATCGCAACCTTCCGGCCTCCAAGCCATAAAAGAAGAATGATACTCGAACTCACCAGCATATTCAAAAGCGGGAACATGATGGATTGCAGGCGGATGACGAGGCAGTTGTTGTCCACATAAGTCCGGCTCAGTTTCCATAATTTTGTTAGTTCGCTCCGCTCACGCACAAAAGCCTTTATAACACCGATACCATTGAAGTTTTCCTGAACATGGGCGGATATGTCGGAATACGATTCCTGAACGGTGATGAAATTCTTGTGAATTTTACGGCCGAGGATATTCATCATCAAAGCGATAAACGGTAACGGGAAAAGGGAATACAAGGTGAGCTCCGCGTCTTTGGAAAACATGAACACGACGGCCAGGGGAACCAGTACGATCACATTCATCGAATACATCACCGCCGGGCCGAACATCATCCGGGCAGCAGTCAGGTCGTTCGTAATCCGGGCTATGATGTCGCCAGTCCGCATTTTCGTGAAATATGCGGGTGGAAGGTGCAGGAGATGCCGGAACACATTCTTCCGGATATCATTCTCAATATTCCATGATGCACCGATGATGGAGTAACGCATGAAGAACTGCGCTATACTCTTGAGCGCTTCGAGGACGATGATAATCACGCAAATACGATATAACGCGCCGTATGAAAACCCCTTACCGAGAAGATCTATCGCCTGGCCGATAAAAGAGGGGAGAAACACATGGAGCAGATTGGATATGACGAGAAAACACGAACCGACTGCAATGCTTTTCCAGTACGGCTTCATGAAAGACCGGATGATGTCGAAACTCTTCATCGTGCCGTCTGTCCTTAAAGAGGCTTGTGATAAACCTTTTACTTTTATTTAAACACTGTCAAGGGTCGGTGCGAAGCGCCGATTTACATGCCCTTGACAGTGAGAAAGCACCATATTTCGAGCACGGGGTATGTGAAAATACTATTCACAGCCCCCTTAAATCCTTCGAATAATTTTCGGGTTAAATGTATATGTCATCAGGGCTATCGCAGAACGGTTATTTCAACTTCCTGAACGCCGGTCCCCAGCATTTTGAGCTCACGGGCCGCACCATACGAGAGATCGATAATCCTGTCCTTGACAAAGGGTCCGCGATCGTTGACCCGAACGATAATCGTTCGTCCGTTCGCGAGGTTTTTGACTTCGAGCCACGTATTGAAAGGAAGGGTCTTGTGAGCGGCGGTCAATCCGTACATATCGAAAACTTCGCCATTCGCGGTTTGTTTACCATGAAAATCCTTCCCGTAGAACGATGCCAACCCCCTGAACTTTTTTCCTTTCAGAGCTGCGGGAGGAATTCCCTCGGGAGGTGTCTCTTCCCCGGGTACTTTTTTCGAAGGTTTTGTCCTGACGATGGTCTCGATGGTATAACGTGGCGAGGGGGTACACCCGGCAAGGATCGCCCCGGCGATAAGCACAAGAAAGGCACGTCGCTCCACCAACGGTCATTACTCCTCAGTTCGGATGCTGCCGACCAGGTCTGTCACCGATTTCAGAGAGTGCCGTTTCAGGTATTCACGTATGCCGTCAATAACCTCGAGCGGCAGTTTCGGTTTGACAAACATCCCGCAGCCCACCTGAACGAGGGATGCGCCTGCAATGATGAATTCAAGGGCGTCACGGGCGCAGAATATCCCCCCTATCCCTATAACAGGGATGCGGACGGCCCGGGCGACCTGATAGACCATCCTCACCGCAACAGGCCGTATCGCCGGTCCTGAAAGCCCTCCGGTCACATTCGCCAGCATGGGACGTCTCAACTCCACATCCACAACCATACCGGTCAGGGTATTGATGAGCGAAACTGCATCTGCACCGTCGTCCTCAACCGCCAGCGCGATTTCGACAATATCGGTGACATTGGGTGAGAGCTTGACGATGAGCGGTTTCCCCGTCTCCGCACGAAGGACACGGACGAGCGAGGAGGCAGATGACGGCGAGGTGCCAAACGTTATGCAGCCTTCTTTAACGTTCGGGCATGAGATGTTGATTTCGAACGCTTTCACCGCCCCGAAACCGTCAAGACCCCGGCACACGGCTTTATAATCATCGGCAGATGTTCCCGCAACGTTGACAATCACAGTTGTGTCACAGGTTTCTAATTGGGGGAGAATACGGTCGATGAAAACGTTCAATCCCACATTCTGAAGCCCTATCGCATTGAGCATGCCCGAAGGCGTTTCGATGATCCGTGGAGGTTCATTCCCTGCTCTGGGCTCTAGTGTGACCGATTTCGTCACAAAACCGCCAAGACATGACACATCGTAAAAATCGGCGAACGCATCGCCGTACCCGAACGTACCTGAAGCCGCAAGCACCGGGTTTTTAAACGTCAGCCCGCAGATGGTCTGTGCAAGGTTGACATCGCTCACGAGAAAACCTCATCCGCATCGAAAACCGGTCCATCCACACAGGTTCGTGCCATTGCACCGCCACGCAACCTGACTGCACAACCATAACAGGCTCCGAGACCGCACGCCATTCTTTCCTCAAACGATACCTGGCAGTGGATGTCAGCCCGTCGCGCAGCCTGAGAAACGGCGCGCATCATGGCAGATGGGCCACATGTGTAAGTTATCGCCCATTGCTTTGTTACAATATAATCTTCAAGTAATGTATCAAGCATGCCCTCACGGCCAATCGACCCATCTTCTGTCGCCGTAAGGAATTCCGCACCACCCGGTACAAGACCATCGAGCATACGGATTCCTGCGGCGTTCCGGGCGCCCATCATGAAGACAACCTGTCTATTTTCACTGACAAGGGTTTTGGCGAGAAACAGCAGTGGGGCGGCACCGACGCCGCCTGCGACGAGAAGACACATCCCCGCTTTTCCAGGGCTGGTGTCGAATCCTTTGCCGAGGGGACCGATGATATTCATGGTTTCGCCGCGTTTTAACGTACAGAGCATCCCGGTTCCAAGGGCCTTCACTTCTATCATGAGGCGGATGATACCTTCCGCAGGAAGCGCCCCGCATACAGAAAACGTACGCCTGAGGAACGGATCGGTACCCTCGCCCACCCTGATCTGCACGAACTGTCCGGGCACAACCTCCCGAGCAATCGGCTCACAGGCACAATCGAGGAGGTACGTGTTATTGCCGCGGTTTTCAGTCCGTATAATACCTGCTTCGTATTCGTTCATTCCGCGCCCTTATTTTCCTCAATCCTGTAAATGCTGAACCAGCGCCCGCAGCCCCGGTTTGTGTCACCGCTTCTTTATCCCCTGTATCATCAGCTGTTTCACTTACTGTGTGTGAACCGTCAAGAATGCTGTCAAAGTATGCGATATTCTGAAGTTTTTCTTTGAGGATTCTTTCTTCCTGTTCCGCATAGGCGAGCTTATCCTTTGCGAGCGTCACATATGTATCGCTGTTTACTGTTGGGGTCTCTGCCGCAAGCGACTTATAGAGTTCAAACGCCTTGTCGCGTTCGCCGAGTTCATGTTCATAATAATAGGCCATGGTGAAACGGGCTTTGAAAGCACTTTTCGAGTCAGGGAATGAGTCAATGACTTTTTGATAGAGCGGCATATACACAGTAGGGTCCTGCACGTTCAGGCGCGCCATGTCCGCATCAAGGAAAGCCTTCTCGTCCGGTGTATGCTCAATCAATCCGAGATAGACTTTAAGGTTCTGTGCGAACTCGCTTTCGGGATACTCATCGATGATTGTCTTCATGAGCGCTTCTTCGGATTCCTGCGTCAGTTCCCCCCGTTGTTCGAGGTCGTGATGGTTGATGAAATACACGCTCTTGATCGCGAATTCTGTGTCGGGCGCTTCCTCGGTGATGAACCGGTACTGTGTCAGGGCGGAATCCGGGCGCCCGAAAGAAAAGGTATACAGCTCAGCAAGTGAAAAACGGGTGCGGGAAAGCTTATCGGTGTCATTTTTATCTATCCGGTCGATCGCCTCGACCTTCGCCTTCAGAGAGTCGATCTGTGTTGATTTCAGTTCGGCTTCGACAACCCACGAGGCGTTCGATTTAGCTTTTCCTTTTTTAACCATTTCGAATGCCTTTTTTGCCTCATCGGTTTTCGACAGGTCCTTGAGGGTGATAGTCCCGATGCGGTACCATGCCTCTCTCGCTGCCAGAGAATCGGGATAATCTCCTGCCAGTTTCGTATATGTGGACACCGCTTCCTCGTCATCGCCCTGTATTTCATGGATAAAGCCGATATCGAGACGTATACGGGGGGCAAAGTCGGAAAATTCGCCCTTATTTTCTATTTCAGTGAGGTACGACATCGCTTCGTCGTAATCTCCCTGTTCTGCAGCTGAGAGGGCGATGCGTGAATTAACCAGAAATCGGAGTTCCGGGTCGATTTTCTTATTGACCACCTGCTGAAGGATTTCGACACATTCATCGTACCGTTCAAGGCGATAGAGCGCTTCCCCCTGAAAATAGAGGGCCTTCGCGAGCACTTCTTTGTCCGGATTCAGATCGATCACCCGCTTTGAACTGGTCAGGAGCTCATTCCAGTCTTCTTGATCATAACGTTCCTCGGCAAGTGTAAGCGCCGCATCCCCGACGATGGAACGGTCTTTGGAATTCATCAGCTCCAGCAGTATCTCACGGGCCTCGTCATTCTGTCCCAGCCGGACGAGACATTTCGCCTTGTAAAGGGTGGCTGAGGGCACATATTCGCTCGCGGGAAAAGCCTGCATAAGCTCGTTGAACTTTGTTCGTGCCTCAACATACTGCGCAAGTCGATAGTACGACATCCCCATGATATAGAGACTGTCATCGACATACCGTGAAGTTCGGTACGTGTCAAGAACTTCTGTTCCCCACGATATCGCTTCATTATAGCTTTTTTTCGCTTCTGTGTTGAGGACACCCTTATCACTGCGGCGTTTATATTCCCCGTTATTGAAATTCTTCCGTGCGAGGTAAAACGTGTTGAAATACGCGCATCCGCTGGCAAAAATCATTCCGGAGAGCAGGATGAAAAACGAAAGGTAAACGCTCGTCTTCACGGAAGTTTTCGGGGATGTACCAATCATAATGTTCCTCGTGATATTTTCATGTGACAACGTTTCCCACCCGCTGCTCCGGCATCCGGCAACCGTGAACGGTTTACTGCAGATACGGCTTCCCCGCCCGGGTCATATACCCGAGTGATATTCCTGAAGACTTTTGACCGTAAACTCCTTCGAGAGATATGCGAGCATGCCTTCGGTAGCCGCTTCAGCGCCTGCAATTGTGGTCGTGTACGGCACATTATGGATTATTGCGGCCCGCCGGATTTCATAATCATCCAGATGGGACGATTTCCCCACCGGTGTATTAATCATAAGGCAAATCGATCCGTCAGTCAACATATCAATGACATGAGGCCGCCCTTCCGATACTTTCATGACCGTATCCGCATCGATTCCGCGCGACGCAAGATAGGCACGCGTTCCCGAAGTCGCCACAATATTGAAACCGGCATGTCTGAGTTTCGAGGCTATCGGCACAATCGCTTCCTTGTCGCGGTCGTTCACACTGATGAATATACTGCCTGAACGTGGAAGACGGGAATTGACCGACATCTGCGCTTTCGCGAATGCTATCCCGAAATTATCGTCGATTCCCATAACCTCTCCGGTCGATTTCATTTCCGGTCCGAGAAGGGAATCGACACCCGGGAATTTGATGAAAGGCAGCACGGCTTCCTTGATACAGTAGTAATCAAGCGCCACTTCCTGTGTGAACCCGACCTCGCGGAGTGTTTTTCCGGTCATGACACGCGCGGCGATTTTAGCGAGCGGAAATCCTATGGATTTCGAGACGAACGGCACGGTCCTCGATGCCCGGGGATTAACTTCGAGCACATAAACCACATCATCTTTCACCGCAAACTGGATATTCATGAGTCCGATGACTTTCAATTCACGTGCGAGTCCGTATGTCGCCTTGCGGATACGTGACAGAACGACCTGGCTCAGGTTAAAGGGGGGAAGGACGCATGCAGAATCACCTGAATGAATTCCGGCGTTCTCAATGTGCTGCATGATGCCGCCGATAACCACATCCCTGCCATCACTTACGGCATCAACGTCGATCTCGACCGCTTCCTCGATAAAACGGTCGACAAGCACCGGGCGTTCTTCGGACACATTGATAGCCAGTTTCATATAGGATTCCAATTCGGTTTCATTATAACAGATCATCATCGCACGGCCGCCGAGCACATACGATGGCCTCACCAGCACCGGGTAACCGATTGACCGCGCGATGCCAAGGGCTTCCCCGACATCAGTGGCGGTGCCGTTCGGCGGCTGCTTGATACCGAGATGGTCGACCAGGTGTCCGAAGCGTTTCCTGTCCTCGGCGATGTCGATTGATTCCGGGGATGTCCCGATGATCGGAACGCCATGCTTTTCAAGCCCTCTGGCGAGATTCAGGGGAGTCTGTCCGCCAAACTGGACGATGACACCGTCCGGTTTCTCTTTCTCGCAAATATCCAGGACATTTTCGAGTGTCAGCGGCTCGAAATAGAGTTTGTCGGATGTGTCGTAATCAGTGGATACGGTCTCGGGATTGGAGTTTACCATGATGGTCTCATAACCGTCTTCCTTGAGTGCGAAGGACGCATGGACGCAGCAGTAATCGAATTCGATCCCCTGACCTATCCTGTTCGGCCCGCCCCCGATAATCATGATTTTCTTCCGGTCGCTCCTCACCATTTCGCATTCGGATTCATAAGTCGAGTAATGATACGGAGTAAACGCTTCGAATTCCGCTCCACAGGTATCGACCGTCTTGTATACCGGTTGCACGGCGAGGCGTTTCCTGAGATTTCGTATATCGCCTTCCTCGACACCGTAAATATATGCAAGCTGGCGGTCCGAGAATCCCATCTTTTTGGCGCGCAGGAGGATTTCGGCATCGAGCGTTGAATATGTGATGCCCCTGAGGTCGTTCTCAAAATCAACAATCTCGCGGATATTCGAAAGAAACCACCTGTCGATGCCGGTTGCTGTATAAATCTCCTCGATGGAATGACCGGCCATGAGTGCTTTACGGATCGCGAAGAGCCGCAGGTCTTTCGGGGTTTTAAGGTACGATATCCAATCGTCAACCTCCCAGTCGTCGTCAACACCATCCGCACCGAGACCGTAACGGCTGATTTCGAGCCCGCGTATCCCCTTCTGCAGCGCTTCCTTGAACGTCCTCCCGATGGCCATGACCTCGCCGACGCTTTTCATCTGTGTCCCGAGACGGTCATCGGCGCCGGGGAATTTTTCGAACGTCCACCGTGGAATTTTAACCACGCAATAATCGAGGGTCGGCTCGAAACACGCTTTCGTTTTCCGGGTGATGTCGTTCGACAGCTCATCGAGGGTATAGCCGACAGCGAGTTTCGCAGCGATTTTCGCGATGGGAAATCCTGTCGCCTTCGATGCCAGCGCGGAACTCCGTGAAACACGGGGATTCATTTCGATAATGACAAGGCGGCCATCGCGGGGATTCTGGGCGAACTGGATGTTCGAACCGCCGGTCTCGACACCAATTTCACGGATGACATCAATCGCCCAGTCGCGCATTTTCTGGTATTCACGGTCGGTGAGGGTCTGAATGGGGGCGACAGTTATTGAATCGCCGGTATGCACACCCATCGGATCGAAGTTTTCAATACTACAGATAATTACGACATTGTCCTTGAGATCCCGCATGACCTCGAGCTCGAATTCTTTCCACCCGATGAGCGATTCCTCAATGAGCACCTCAGTAATCGGGCTCAATTCAAGCCCGTGACTGATCTGGAATTCGTATTCCTGCCTATTGTAAGCGATGCCGCCTCCTGTGCCGCCAAGTGTGAACGAAGGCCGAATGATGGCGGGGAAGCCCATATCCTCGAGGATCGTCCATGCCTCGTCCATCGTATACGCAAACCCGCCGCGCGGCTGTTCAACATTGATCCTGCGCATGGCTTGAGAAAAGAGCTGACGGTCTTCAGCCTTTTTTATTGCTTCAAGGTTCGCACCAATCATGGCGACACCGTATTTTTCGAGGACGCCGCTCTCGGCAAGCTCAACCGCCACATTGAGCCCCGTCTGTCCTCCGATCGTGGGAAGGAGGGCATCAGGCCTTTCCGCCGCGATGATTTTTTCACAGAACTCCGCGGTGATGGGCTCGATAAACGTTTTATCCGAGAAGTCCGGATCGGTCATGATCGTCGCCGGATTCGAATTGATAAGAACAATCTCAAAACCCTCTTCCTTGAGGGCTTTGCACGCCTGCGTTCCGGAATAGTCGAACTCGCAGGCCTGTCCGATGACAATGGGCCCCGATCCAATAAGCATTATTTTCCTGATGTCAGTCCGTTTCGGCATGTATTCTCCGACTGTTGTTTATGTGCACATTCAGAGGGCGGTGAAAAAGTATTTCTGGTTATCCCCTTAACAAAGAAATGGTTGATAATTCATGAAAATATTCAAAAACAACAAGTAATATCTGTTTATTGTGGGACTCACCCCCGACCCCTCTCTTTAACTGACGTTAAAAAGAGGGGGGCTCAATATCCCCCTCTTTATGACAAATGTCATAGAGAGGGGGATACAGGGGGTGAGTCTCAAAGATAAGTCCATGTTAAATAAATTTTCCGGAAAGTATTTTTAATACGTTCACTTATGCTGAATTAAAGGGATAACCGAAAAAGTATTTTTTTCACGCGCCCGATAATGAAATATGGTGTCTGTTATCGAAAATTCACTCGTTTCAATAAACGTTCAGGCGAAAGAGTGGTTCCGCCGTCTTTTTCCGGCACCCGCCCCCCTACGGAATGGTTACTATTTCCATGAGATTCGTCGAACCCGCGACACCGATAGGCATTCCAAAAGTGATTGTGATGATGTCGCCTTTCTTCACCAATTCCTCTTTTTTCAGAACCGATGCAGCGTTGTTCGCGATGGTATCCATCCGAACGACCTCTTCGATGATCGCGGATCGAATCCCCCAGAACAGCTCGATTCTACGGCGGGTAACCTCGGAGGATGTAATCGCAAGGATTCGCGTTTTCGGCCTGTGTTTAGAAAGCCGCATGGCGGTCGAACCGGACTGGGTATAGGCGACGATAGCTTTTGCGTTGAGGATTTCCGCAGCACGGCACGCCGCAGCGGTCACCGCATCGGCTATATCAATCTCTTCCGGCTGCCATTCTACATAGCTCCGTCCCTTGCCGAGTTCCTGTTCGACATCGTTAATGATCCGGCTGACCGTTTCCGCAGCATAGATCGGATACAGACCGACTGAGGTTTCCCCGGAAAGCATCACGGCATCCGAACCATCGATAATGGCGTTGGCGACATCGGATGTTTCAGCACGGGTCGGGCGTGGATTCGTGATCATTGACTCAAGCATCTGTGTCGCGGTTATGACGGGCTTGCCGAATTTATTGCATAGGGCGATGATCCGTTTCTGAATGAGCGGAACACGCTCCGAAGCCATCTCGACGCCGAGGTCGCCTCGTGCGATCATGATACCGAACGCCTCATGAATGATTGCCTCGATGTTGTTGACCGCCTCTTCTTTCTCGATCTTGGCGATAACCGGGATATCCGCCCCCAGATTCGCAATGAGCTTTTTCGCCTTGACCACGTCTTCCGGTGTCCTCACAAATGACAGGGCAAGCACATCGATTCCTTCTTCGACTGCGAATTCGATATCGCTGAAATCCTTCGCGCTGATGGCGGGCGCCGATACCTTCACTCCGGGGAGGTTCATCCCCTTGTGCTCTTTGAGCTCGCCCCCGTTGACAACTTCCGTTTTCGCTTCCCCGGGTTTGACATCGATGACCCTCAGCTCGATCTTCCCGTCGTCGATAAGAACGCGGTTGCCTTTTTCGATATCACTGACGAAATTCGGATAGGTCGTGCTGACAATGTCCTTGTTCCCGATAATTTCACAGGTCGTGATGGTGAGCTTGTCGCCTTTTTTCAGGGTGATCGATTTTCCTTCGATTTCGCCGATCCGTATTTTCGGGCCGCAAAGATCACCGAGAATTGTTATGGGCTTGCCGGTTTTCCGGGCGATGTCACGAACCAGGGCTATTTTCTGCCTGAATTCATCATAAGTGTCATGGGAAAAATTCAACCGTGCAACGTTCATTCCCGCATTGACCAGTCCTGTCACGGTCTCTTCGTCCCGTGATGCAGGACCGAGTGTACAAATCAGTTTCGCTCTAGCCATGTTCGGTCTATCTCCTTGTATGATGAACTGCAAAAGTTTTTTCCACTACAAAAATCTTTGATTATACCGGTATCAAATAAATCGAAGTATTTATAAACCTTATAAATCATTTCAATTGTTCCAGCACTCACCCCCTTAAATCCCCCTCCCCCGCTCACGAATGAGTTTATTTATATGATAAACAATAAGTTTCGGATAAGCTTACTAAAGCTTATGAATTATCAGGGATAACATTCGAAAGTCCTTTGACCGTTTGCGGTATGAGTTCGAGAACGTCGCCCGACATCATCCCGATCATGCCTTTTTCATCGGCGGCATAATCCCCCGCAAGCCCGTGCACGAACGCGCCGAGCACCGCGGCGTCGAACATCGACAACCCCTGTGCCGCGAATCCCGTGATCACACCGGTCAGGACGTCCCCCATTCCCGCGGTCGCCATACCTTCGTTGCCCGTTCCATTGATCCATACTTCTTTACCGGGAGCGGCGATTATGGTCGGTGATCCTTTGAGGAGCACGACCGCCCCGGTCTTGTTGGATGCGTCAATCACCGCCGCGGCGGGGTCACAGGCGATATCTTCGACCGGAGTACCCAACAGCCGTGACAATTCGCCGTAATGAGGTGTCATGATTATGCTCGAGCGGGCTTCCCTGAGAAGACCGGGCTCACCTTTGAAGGCATTGATTCCATCGGCGTCGAGCACAATCCGCCCTTCATAGTGCTCGATGAACCGTCGCACAAGTTCCGTTGTTTCGTGGTAGACGCCCAGTCCCGGGCCCACAGCCACAACATCGGCCTTTTTCGCAGCTTCACGGACCATGCCGAGCGCCCTGAGCGAGAGGCACCTTTTTTTTCTGACCTCGGGAAGGGGCAGCGTCATGACCTCTGTACACTTGACTTCCAGAATATCGTTGAGGCTCGCCGGACAACCGAGTGTCACAACGCCCGCTCCCGCACGCATCGCCGATTTCGAAACGAGCGTCGCGGCTCCTGTCATCCCGACGGACCCGGACAGGACGAACACCCTCCCGGCTTCTCCTTTGTGCACATCGTACGGACGTACCGGAAGAAGCAGTACCGCTTCGCCCGAGGAGAGGGTGTTTCCGTACGCTTCGACACTGTCCAGTATGTCCGCAGGAAATCCGATATCGGCGATATGGACTTCCCCGCACAGCCTCCGTCCCGGCATGAGGACATGACCCACCTTGAGACAGCCGAACGTCACAGTATAATCAGCTCTGACAGACACCCGTGAAATCCCGCCGGTCGATGCGTTCACACCCGATGGTATATCCACTGCCACAACGGCGGCGTGTGAGTGGTTTACCATGCCAATGATATCCGCGGCAATACCGGTGATGTCACCCTGCAGGCCGGTCCCGAACAGGGCATCGATAATGAGACACGCCCCATCGATCGCTTCCGCGGCCCTTTCATGGAATGTATCTCCCACAGTCTCCTGAACGGTACAGCCGGCACGTTCGCAAGCTTCCATGCAGGTGCGCGCATCGCCCCGGACCGACGATTTCTCCCCGACGAGAAAAACATGTACATCTTTATAACCGCTCGAAACAAGGAGTTCGGCTGTCCTGAACCCGTCGCCGCCGTTGTTTCCCTTTCCGGCGAGCACAACAATACCGGAACGTTCGGCAAAGGTCTTTTCAATGAACGAAAACACCTCATGGCCCGCATTCCTCATGAGCTCTATTCCGGGTGTTCCACGTTCGATTGCGGTTCTGTCGACATACGCCATCTGTTCGGCGGTCAGTACTTTCACTGCGGTGCGTGCTCCCTTCATCAGAAGGTTTTTATTATCCGACCTGCGGGTTTTATATGCCCTTCGCCGGATGGACGCTCTTGTCTTATCCTGTGTTTCCCGTGTTTTTGGCTTTGTTGATCTGATCGACGATCTTCAACAATTCGAGAATGTCATCGATGGCATAGTCGGCCCCTTCGGAACCGACGGGATCGCGGCTGAATGCAAATCCGTAACGCGCGAAAACGGTGATCATGCCGGCTTTCCGTGCTCCCACAAGATCGCGCTCCGGCCAGTCACCCACCATCATCGTCTCCTCCGGCTCCACCCTGATGATTGACAGCACTTTTCTGTAGGGCATATGATGGGGTTTCTTGAAACCGGTGTCCTCGTACGTGATGACCGTGTCAAACGTATGCTGGAGCTGAAGATAGCAGAGTCTGAGCCATGCTTCACGTCGGGGTGCGTCGGAGAGGACAGCGAGTTTCAGCCCCCGCCTTAATAGCTCGGTCAGCGTGAGGGTGACATGCGGATAGAGCACAAGCGCGGCCTCCTTGGCCTTCCGGTACGCCACCACCCCGCTGGACAATATCTTCCAGTCAATCGTTCCGAGCCGTGCCTCGAGGAAACTGTTGAACACCTGCTGAAATTCGATACCTTCTTTTTCATATATGGCGAACAATTCCCGGTAAATGATATCCGGCTGCATATCGAGGCCGGCGTCGATCATGGCTTTTACTGCCGCTTTGATTGCGATTTCCTTCATCGCCATGAAATCGGTGAGCGTATTGTCGAGATCAAAAACAACCGCTTTGACCACACGCCCCTCCTCTTATACTGACAAATTGACACGACTATCATGACGACATGGTTTATTACTATTAATGCTTATCGAGTTAGCACAGCTTTTTTCGCCACCCCTTTCCCGAACTCACCCCCTAAACCCCCTCTCTTGCCCTGCAATAGAGGGGGAACCGGCGGGATTGTCAAGATGAATCATCCCCTCTCTAATATTAGAGAGGGGAACGAGGGGTGAGTTATGAAATAACAAATAGATAGAAAATAAAATGATGATATGCTTCACATGTTTGCTGTCTTAAATGGATAAGTTTATTACTTTTTTTAAAAACAGATACCGAAACAAGTCAAGACTGTCATCCTGAACTCCTCGTTTCAGGATCTGATCGCTTAAAACATGCACAAATGTTTTTGTCGTCATGTATCAAAGCGCTCACCACTATTTCAGATTATCCGCAACATCGCCACTTCCGAGCAATCGGGAAAATTAATGCAGTTGACACACTCGCTCCATATCTTGTGGGGCAATTCTGTTTTCTGAATGACGGTAAATTTCAATTTTTCGAAAAATTCCGGCCGGTATGTCAGGACAAAAACTTTCTGAATCTCGATGTCTTTCGCTTCCTCCATCAGGACCTCGACCAGGAGGCGGCCGTATCCTTTACCCGTGTACTCCTCCCTGAGTGCAACCGCCCTGATTTCGGCGAGATCGGCCCACATGACATGGAGCGCACCGCACCCGATAATTTCACTGTTATGCTCGATGACATGGTAATCACGGACATTGTCGTATATCCTTGAGATGGGCCGTGGGAGCATGGTTCCCTGCTGGGCGTAACAATTGACGATATCCGCTATCGCCGGGACATCGTGAACTGTCGCCTTCCGAAGCTTTATCTCCTCGTGATGCATTACAGTCAATCCTTGTGAATGATCCGTTTTTTCGCCGCGGCAATTTGCCGTAAAAGCGCCTGCTTCCCCGTTCCGCCGGGCAGGGACCGGTTATCAGCCGACCTCTCCAGGTCGAACAGTTCATATACATCGGTGTCGAATGCAGCAGAATGCTTTGTGTAAATATCAAGTGGAATCCCGCTGAATGGTACACTGTGTAAGGTTTTCCATTTGACCAGCTTACCAGTCGTCTCATGTGCCTGCCTGAAGGGTATCCCCTTCTTCGTCAGGTAGTCAGCTATATCCGTCGCGAATACTGAATCGTCGAGCACGGATTTCATGCGCTCTGTATCGAAGACGATCCCGCCGATAACCCCTTCAAGGATGATCAGGCACTGCCGGACGGTTTTCAGGGCGTCGAAAAGCGGCTCCTTGTCCTCCTGCATGTCTTTCCCGTAACTGAGTGGCAGGCCTTTCAGGACGGTCAGTATGGTCATGAGGCTCCCATAGACGCGCCCGGTTTTCCCCCTGACAAGTTCGAGCGAGTCGGGGTTCTTTTTCTGCGGCATCATCGACGAACCGGTCGTGTATTTCTCCGGAATGCTCACAAAACCAAATTCTGCCGTTGACCAGATGATGAGGTCCTCCGCAATCCGTGAGAGGTGCATCATCAATACAGCCGAAGCCGCAATCGTTTCAATGATGTAATCCCGGTCGGAAACCGCATCGATGCTGTTCTCCGATATCTTCGAAAATCCCAGTTTCTCCGCAAGAAAGTGCCGGTCGACGGCAAAACCGCTTCCCGCAACCGCACCCGCACCGAGCGGAAGGACATCAGCCCTACTTTTCGCATCCAGGAACCGTCCTTTGTCACGGTCGAGCATCCAGAACCAGGACATCAGGTAATGGCCGAGCCGGATGGGCTGGGCCTGCTGAAGATGGGTGTACGACGGTACGACCGAATCCACATGCTCCCCGGCGCGGCCTATAATCGCTCCCTGGACACGTTCGAGCAGGCCGACAGTATCATCGGCAGCCGCGAGGACGTACTGACGTTCGTCGAGGGCAACCTGGTCATTCCGCGACCTTCCGGTATGGAGTTTCGCGCCCGTTTCACCGATGAGTCCGGTGAGTTCAGCCTCGACCGTCATATGGACATCCTCGAGGGAACGGTCAAACCGGGCTTTTCCTGCGTCGAGCTGTGCCTTCAGATTCTCCTCGACATGCTGAAGTCCATCGGTGATATCCTCGACTTCCTGCAAAGTCAGGAGGTTCGCCTTCCCGAGCGCCAAAGCCCAGGCGATGCTGCCCCTGATGTCGTACTCGAGAAGCTCTATATCGACATCGATGGAGGAGCCGAATTCCATAAGGAATTCATCGGGTTCTTCACTGAACCGGCCGCTCCACAGCGCCTTTTTCCTGCTTGCCATGCCGTTATTCTCCGAGTTTTCTGAATTTCGAACCGATCGTTTCGGGAAGACCGAAGAGATTGATAAACCCTTCGGCGTCCGACTGATTGTACACTTCATCCCTTGAGAATGTCGCTATATCCTCACGATAGAGCGAATAGGGGCTCTTGATCCCGACCGCTGTACAGTTCCCCTTGTAGAGCTTCACACGGACAGTGCCGGTCACATGCGCCTGGGTGCTTTCCACAAACGCATCGAGAGCCTCCCTGAGCTGGTTGTACCATTTCCCGTAATACACGAGCTCGGCATACCGGAGAGCCACTGCCTGCTTGTAATGGAGAGTGTCACGTTCGAGGGTCAGGGATTCAAGCCCCCGGTGCGCCTCGTACAGGATTGTCCCGCCGGGAGTTTCATAGACGCCCCGCGATTTCATGCCCACGAGCCTGTTTTCGACAAGGTCTGTCCGCCCGACACCGTTGCGCGCGGCAATCTCGTTGAGTGCCTCGACAAGCTCGACAGGGCCGAATGATTTCCCGTCGATCGCAACCGGCCGTCCCTGTTCAAAACCGATTTCCAGATATTCCGGTTTGTCGGGCGCCTTTTCCGGCGACAGGGTCAGCACATAAACGTCCTCGAGCGGTTCGTTCCACGGTTCCTCGAGAATGCCGCCCTCGTGGCTGATATGCCAGAGATTCCGGTCGCGGGAATAGATCTTTTTTTTCGTCTGGGTGATGGGTATGTTCCGCGCGGATGCATAGGCGATGGCATCCTCACGGCTCCTGATGTCCCATTCACGCCAGGGCGCAATTATTTTCAAATCGGGCGCAAAGGCCTTATAGGTAAGTTCGAACCGCACCTGGTCGTTTCCTTTTCCCGTCGCGCCATGGCTCACAGCGTCAGCATGTTCATGCCGGGCGATTTCAACCTGCCTCCGGGCGATCAGCGGCCGTGCAAACGATGTGCCGAGCAGGTATTTCCCCTCATAGACCGCACCGGCCATAAGTGTCGGGAAAATGAAATGAGTGACGAATTCCTCGCGCAGGTCCTCGAGAAAGAACTTCGAGGCGCCGGATTTCAACGCTTTTTCCTCGAGGCCGGCCAGTTCCTCGTGCTGCCCCACATCCGCCACCATCGCGATGACCTCGCATTTGTAATGCTCCCTGAGCCATGGTATGATAATGGATGTATCGAGACCGCCCGAATAGGCAAGTACCACCTTCGATACTTTCGTTTTCATGAATTACCCCTTATCGAAATTGAATAACAGTTTCCATTTCCCTTTCGATTCCCCGTATTGAACATGCTGTTCATAATAAGCCCGGCGCTGTTCCGGGGTCAAATCCATCAGCGCGCCGATGAACGTCCAGAACTGGTCACGCGTCATCGATGTGACGAAATCCGGATGAAGGCTGTAAAACGCAAGCATGACATCCTTGATCACCAGGGCATGATCGAACGCTCCCAGCGCGAGAGCCTTTCCTTCGGGCTCATGATACACCCAGCTCTCCGGTATCTCGTAAATTTCAACATAATCTTTTCTGCCAAGGAGTTTCCATTCGGGTGGCGGGAGTTGTATATAACTGCCGAAACTGTCATAAGAATGCCGCACCCTCAGATCATTGTCACCGTTGAAATGGCTCCTGTCGAGAACAAGATACGATCCCGATAGCTCCCCGGGTTCTTTCACACCCATGAGTTCCCTGAAAAAAACAGACCGGTCCCAGCTGACATCGGCATATCGGAGATCGGGGAGCATGAAAAACGAAAGCTTGTTCAGCCACCATCCCCCGGTCAGATAGATCGGCTTACGGGGTTTGTCCTTGAGCACTTCATAATAGGCCCAGCGGAATTGTGCCACATTCTCCTTCATGCTCCGGTGAGTGGGAACGACTACACCGAACAATGAAAACAGGCTCAGGATGATGAGCACACCGAGCAGCACAGCCCCGGGAATAATACCGATTGTCAGTTTTTTCACCTTTTTGATTTTTTTCAACACATCACCGTGCAAGTCGGCCATGACCACACCCAATCCGAGGGCGAGCGCCGGAGAGACCATCAAAAGAAAGCGCGGGAGTTTTTTCATCATCTGATACTGCTGGAAGGAAATCGTCCCGAACTCCAGAAACAGATAACAGAGAAGAAACCACCATACCGGCATATAATACATGGCATTTTTCTTTCTGTACCCTTTCACCAGCATATAGATGAGACCCGGCACACCGAGGAAAAAGGCCAGACCGAAAAGCTCGCTGAAGAAAAACATCTTCCCGTGACTTGCCTTGAAGAAAAACGGGAACATGTAATAAAACATAACATACCAGTTTTCAGAGTTCTTCGGGATATATCCCGATTTGATGAGCGGGTCGCGGTAGTGTTCCGCAAGATGCAGATTGAAAAGGAAATCCCCGCTCCTGACATAATAAAAAATGTACAGGAGAAAAACCGGAACAGCAAATCCCACACCGATCAGGTACAATCCGTTCCGCCACCGCCGTGCGCTGAACATGAACGGTATAAAAAACAACAGAAAATAATACGAGTTCTCACGGGCGATAAAGGCGAGAAACACCATGAAACCCGAAACAGCATACCACAGTTTCCGCGATCGGTCCATCCCTGCGGTTTCCGCCCTCAGGAACGCCCAGACACCGAGGGCGCAATAAAAGGGAGCCATTATATCGGGCAAAAGCATCGTCCCGTACAGTACATCGGCGGGAAATGTCGCGATAACGAACGCCGCCCAGACTCCTGCAGCAGGGCCGTACAGCCGCTTCCCGATGACATAGACCAGGTACACCATGCCGAACGACAACCCAAGCGGATACAGCACCGCGGTCAGCTCCGTCGGCCTCAGAAAAGCGAACACAAAGGATACCGGCAGAAGCAGCGATAATCTGAGCATCCGAAAATCGAGGCTCATGTCCCAGGGAAGAGGCACCCGGAACAGCCGGTACGCATACACTCCGTACGAATAATCATCCGCCATGACCAGGCCGTTGAAAAACCGCCACTTGAGAACGGCGTTCAACAGCAACACCAGCGCAAGGGCGATCGTATACCTATTGATGAGTCTGCCACTGGTCTGCACCGAAAGCATCAGCTTTTCTCCCTGAGAAACCTTTCAAGTATTTCGATCACCCGGTCGATGTGGGACATTGTGATAATAAGCGGCGGAATGAACCGGAGCACATCAGGCCCCGCAGTGCAGACCAGAATGCGCTCGTTCCTGAAATAGTCAACCGCCTCGGACGCCGGGAAATCGAACCGGACACCCATCAGGAGTCCTTTCCCGCGCACCTCCTTTATCAGCGGATATTTTTCCCGTAGTTTATCCAGCTTATGTGCCAGATAATCCCCCTTTTCCGCAACTCCGGCGAGAAAGTCAGGGTCGCTGATAATGTCAAAGACACCGCAGGCAACACCGGTGACGAAATGGTTTCCACCGAAAGTCGAAGCATGCTCGCCGGGTGCTATCACCGGCCAGACACGTGGTCCTGTAATGGTCGCTCCGATAGGCAGTCCGCCAGCCAGCGGTTTGGCGAGCGTCATGATATCGGGGGTAATCCCGAAATGCTCATGGGCGAACAACCGGCCTGTCCGCCCCATGCCGCACTGGACCTCGTCGACGATCAGGAGCATGTCATGGTCCCTGCACAACGCTTCGAGATTCCGCATGAAGTTTACATCGGGGAAGTTGATGCCGCCCTCGCCCTGAAGCGGCTCGATTATCACTGCCGCAGTCCTTTCGGTCACCTCCCGCTCAACTGATTCAATATCATCGAGAATACCATACGAAAAACCGGGCAGAAGCGGATCGAAACCTTTCCGGTACTTTTCCTGCATGGTAGCCGACAGGGCTCCATACGTCCGGCCATGAAATGAATTTTTAAACGCGACGAAGTCGGTTTTTGGCACTGTGAACTGTTTACCCCATTTCCGGGTGAATTTCAGGGCGCCTTCAATCGCTTCTGTACCGCTGTTGCAGAAAAACACCCGCTCCCCGAAGCTTCTGCCACACAATTTCTTTGCCAGGACTGCCTGTGAAGGAATGTGAAAGAGATTCGAGGTATGTATCACCCTGTCAGCCTGTTCCCGGATGAGGTCGGTAATTACGGGATGGGCATACCCGAGGGCATTGACCCCGAGACCTGCAGTAAAATCAAGGTACTCAACCCCTTCCAGATCGTAAAGCATTATCCCCTCGCCCCGCTCAAAGGCGAGAGGCACCCTGCTGTACGTTTTCAATATGTTCTGCTCCGTGAGAGAAATAACTTCTTCTGTGGTCATTACGACTCCCGCTATTTTATAAAATTATATGATTTACTTCACTATAAGTTGGGTGAAAAACCTCAGTGTGGCGTTGTCAGATTGTTATTCAATAACCGTGCCGAAATGTTTCTCGACAAGCAATGAATCCATGATGCTCCGGGGACCTTCCCAGCCGATGATATGTACACGTTTCACTCCATTGAGGACCGCGGAGGCGGCATTCATCACTTTCGGTATCATACCGCCGGTTATTTCTTCAGTTTCGATCAGATGTTCGACTTCATTGACACCGATACTAACGCGGACAGACCCGCCGACAGAGATTCCGGGCACATCGGTTATATAAATGAGATCATCCGCCCGCCAGGATTCGGCAAGTCTGCAGGCGGCGTGGTCAGCGTTCACATTGTAAGCCTTGCCCTCGGGACCGATCGAAATGGGTGAGACGACCGGAACGATGTCATGACCGATCAACAGGTCGATCAGTTCGGTGTTCACCCGCTCGATCGAGCCGACATAGCCGAGGTCTCCGCCCTTGATGATGAGTTTCTCCGCGTGAAACAGCCCCAGATCCGTTCCGCTTATCCCGACCGCACGGAGACCGCATCGCTCGAGTGCACGGGTGATCCACTTATTGACCAGACCGGAGAGCACCATCTCAACCACATCGATCACTTCGTCGTCGGTCACCCGGAGACCATCGATAAACCGGAATTCACGCCCCATTTTTG
>Ga0315284_10004201_pt1 | contig 20481 bp, 16 predicted proteins | sample YL17G09_16_MG_FD_203696 | JGI IMG/M metagenome (GOLD analysis project Ga0315284, IMG submission 203696) | Sediment microbial communities from Yellowstone Lake, YNP, Wyoming, USA - YL17G09_16 | ecosystem: Environmental > Aquatic > Freshwater > Lake > Sediment | place: USA: Wyoming | collected...
GAACCAGTCCAGCATCTGGGCTGGATCGGGCATCTTGTTCCTGCGGCCGAAGTTGGTCGGGCATTGGGAGACGATCTCGACGAATGTGAACCCCTTCTTCCGGAGTGCGGACTTCAGCGACTTCGTTAGCTCGTGGACGTGCCTAGTAGTCCACCTTGCGACATAGTTCGCACCCGCGGCAACCGCAATCTCTGCCAAGTCGAACGGGTATTCTTTGTTCCCATACGGGGTCGTGGTCGACTGGAAGTCGTGGGGCGTGGTGATCGACGCCTGCCCTCCAGTCATGCCGTAGATGTTGTTGTTGATGCATATGACCGTCATGTCGACATTTCGCCTGCACCCGTTGATGAAGTGGTTGCCTCCGATGGCTCCCAGGTCGCCATCCCCCGTGAACACCACCACCTTAAGCTCGGGCTTCGACAGCTTCAGCCCTGTTGCGAATGGGATGGCTCTGCCATGCGTAGTGTGAAGGGCGTCCGAATTGATGTACAGAGGGATCCTGGACGAGCAGCCTATGCCACCTACAAAGGCGGTCCCATCGAGGGGCAGGTCCAGCTCGCTGAACGCTCTGTAGAAGCAATTCATCACAGTTCCGTTCCCGCAGCCAGGGCAGAACACATGCGGCCATCTGTCTTTCCTATAGAATTCGAATATCTGCATCAGATCGCCCCCATGCCGCGCAGCTTGTGCCTGATCTCGCCCGGGGTCGGGGGCTCTCCGCCGATCTTCGAGAGGAACTCGATCTTCCTGCATCCGGCCTCGAGGGCGATCCGCTTGATTGACGGGTACAGCTGTCCGAGGTTCATCTCGCATACGAGTATCTGCTCGCACTGGGAGGCGACCTCCGCGATGGGCTCCTCGGGCAGCGGCCATATGCTTTTCAACCTTAGGAGTCCGACCCTGCTGTCCGTCGCAGCGACCTCCTTGCCGCCAAGCGCTGCAGAACCGTAAGATACGATCATGGTCTTCGAGCCCGGGCACATGAGCTCCCATTTGTTGATGTCCTTCCTGTTTCTGAGGACCTTCTCGGACAACCTCTTGACGAGATCCTGGTGGACCTTGACGTCCTCGGGTTCGATTTTCGATGTGTCCGTGTGGGTCATGCCCGTGACCATGGCCTTGTGGCCCTTTCCGAAGATAGGGAACGGGTGCACGAGGTCGTCTGGGACGTCATATGCCTCGTCCGTCCTCTTCATGCCCTTCTCTTTTCTGTCCACGATCTTTATCTTCTCGGGGATCTTCAAAAGCCCTCTCATGTGTCCGACTTCGGCGTCCGAGAGCAGAAAAGCTGGCACTCGGTACTTCTCCGAGTAGTTGAAGCAGTCCACCGTTAGGTCGAACATCTCTTGGACTGAGGCCGGTGCGAATGCGATCACCTGATAGTCGCCGTGAGAACCCCACTTCGTCTGCATAACGTCTCCCTGCGACGCCCGAGTAGGCTGTCCAGTCGACGGCCCTCCTCTCATCACGTTGACAACTACAACTGGAGTCTCCGACATGGCCGCATATCCGATGGCCTCCTGCATCAAAGAGAACCCGGGACCGGATGTGGCAGTCATGGCCTTCGCGCCGCCCCATGATGCCCCTATGACTGCGGATATGCATGCGATCTCGTCTTCCATCTGCAGGAAAACACCGTCCTTCCCCCTCAACCTGTGAGCCAGACCCTCAGCTATCTCCGTAGACGGAGTGATGGGGTATCCAGCGAAGAATCTCAGCCCTGCGGTCATCGCTCCCTCGACGCAGGCATCGTTTCCCTGAAGGAAGTACTCTCCAGCCGGGGTCTTCATTTCTTCTTCTCCTCCTCTGTCTCAGGATGCCATGAGATGGCCTGGTCGGGGCAGCTGAGGATGCAGAGCTCGCAGATGAGCTTGCCCTCCCTGTTGTGATTGTAGCACTTCTCGGAGGCGCTCACGACGGCGTCGAAGTACCCCAACTCAGACAGCTCAGCGCCCTTTGAGTAGCATTTCTTCGGGCAGATGTAGACGCAGATATTGCACCCCTTGCACAGTTTGTGGTCGATGACGGGTTTCATTGGCTCTCTTCGCATGCCATCGGGAGTGCGATATTTGAATGTATTCGTTCTGTCAATTCTCGGGTGGCGTCATGTCTATGACATCGCGACCGCGTGACTCGTTCCATTCGGCTCCGACCGTGCGGCCATCGCTGGCTCGTATAGGATCATCATCACGTCATGCTGGAACGCGCCGGGGTCGAACCGTAGACCCCCTGCCACCTCCAATCCCTTGGAGATGGCTGTCTGCAGCAGGTTCAGGCTGGCATTGATGTGTCTGTCGAGGTGCCAGCCACAATCGCACTTGAACTCTGTGCCCATTCGGGAATCTTGTATTTTCCCACATACCGGGCACGTTCTGCTGCTGTATCTTGGATCGACTTTGATGATCGGGATGCCTTTCCACGATGCCTTGTACTCGATCATCTGGTGGAGCTTCCTCCGGGGCCACATGCTCAAACGTCGATTGAGGTCTTTGCCCCTTTTCGGCCGAAATCCCTTCAGATCCTCGAGAACCACTGCCGACCTCCCCCCTTCGGCGAATGAGAGCACTGCATTCGCCACTTGGTGCATCCTGTTGTCAACGCGACGGTGCTCCCTGGCGCCCTCTCCTCTGCACAAGAAGCGAGCCAAGCGCCGGTCATGTGACTTCTTCTTCTTCTGCAGCTTTCTACGCCGGTCATGATGCCGCTGCTGGATGACGGCCACGTCACGGTAGTCCGCCTTCACGACCACTCCGCCGTCGCCTTTGACGAGCACTCCGTCCAGGCTTCGCTCGTTCGTGTCGAGCGAGAGTGCAGACTCGGGAGTGTAAGCCAAAGGAGCTTCCTTCCTGAACGCGATGATGACTCGGTCTGGAAGAAGGGTCAGGGATCCCAGGGTGAGGGTCATGTCGTCCAGATACTTCCGATGATACTGGCTCACGACGAGGCCCAGTTTGACGTGGCATCCCGCCCTTATGGGCAGATCGATGACCCCACTTTCTCGGTCGAGCTTGTATGCCTGGTTCTCGGCCTTCATCATCAATCGCCTGACATATGGGATGTTGCGAGCAGCCCCTTTCCGGACCACTCTGCGATGGTTCCTCAGAATCCCAGTGGCCACTCCAAGAGCTGAAACAAGGTGCTGGGAATACATCTTCGGATGTTCCTCGCGGAGGTCCTTATAGGCCAGCCTCGCAAGAGCTGTCCTTGAAGTCACTCGCGCCTGAAGTCCTGCCCGGATGGCGTTGTTGACGGCCAGCCTGAAATCCTCGAGGAGGAACCTCGCGTCCGCCGGAAGGCCGGAGTCCAGACGGAAGACGACCCCTTTGAACAGCATCTGGTCCTTCAGGAGCATTCACTTATCATTGTTGGTGGACTACATGTAGCGTCGGGAGACCGACGGCCGCCCCTCCGAAGTCTTACCACCCGACTTTGGACAGAACCACAGGAACGAAACCTTAATTAGGAAGGCGCATATGCCGTTTCAATCTGAAGCGGGACAGAGCGGCCATCCTTTGGATGGACGACTTTCGATTCCGAAACAGACCCAGAGGGACGAAATCCCGAAGGAAAGCTACTGGGGGTATAACCAATGGAAGATGCAGTAACACGGCTAAAGAACGCTGTGATGAACTACGAGATGGAAACAATTGCTGACCTCGCAAAGAAAGCACTGAAGGACGGCGTTGATCCGCTCGTCGCCATCGAGAAGGGATTGGCGGAAGGTATCAAGACTGTCGGTGAGAGGTTCGGAAAGGGAGAGATCTACCTACCCGAGCTAGTCATGGGCGCCGAAGCGATGAAGGCCGCATTGGCCGTGCTCGAGCCTGCCGTTCCAGCGGGAAAGCACAGGGCAAGCGCTGGCAAGGTACTCATCGGAACGGTCCAGGACGACATCCACGAGATCGGCAAGAACCTAGTTGCGACGATGCTGTCCGCGAACGGATTCGAGGTCCTAGACCTCGGAGTCAATGTCCAGGCTGCGGACTTCCTGAAGAAGGCAGACGAGGCGAAGCCGCAGATGGTGGCCATGTCCGCACTCATGACGACGACCATGCCAAGGATGGCAGAGGTCATAACCCCACTTAAGAAGAAGAGCAAGGCCGTCAAGGTCCTCATAGGCGGGGCACCGGTTACAGACACGTATGCAAAAGAGATCGGCGCTGACGGCTACAGTGGCGACGCATCTGGCGCAGTTGATGTAGCGAAGAAACTGGTCAGGTGAGCACCAATGGCCTTTGGCATTAGGCGGGGCGTCCGCTTCCAAATCCTCAGCGACGGCGATCTAAACAGGATCCACTGGGGCACACTCCATATACTCGAGAAAGTAGGTGTCCAGGTTGACAGCGCCGCCTGCAGGAAGCTCCTGAAAGACAATGGTTGTGAAGTCGACGAGAAGACGAGAATAGCTAAGATCCCATCGCATCTGGTCGAGGAGGCGCTGGCGAAGAAGAAAGCATCCATAACGCTTGCCGGCAGGAACCCGAAGTTCGATGCGAAGCTGGATATGAACCACAGCTACATGACCGCTAACGGCAACGGCGCCGTGACGGTCGACTTCGAGAGCGGAAAGAGAAGGCCGTCGATGAAGAAGGATGTCGCGAACTCCTCGAAGATCATCGATACGCTCGAGAACGTGCATATCCACTGGCCGATGGTAAGCTCCACTGACCAACACCCGTCCACCGTGCACCTGCACGACTTCGACGCTTCTCTCAACAACACCGAGAAGCACGTCATGTACGAGACGGGCGTGACCGTCTCCGATGCGAGGACCCTGACAGAGATGGGGTACGCAGCCGCTGGCGGCGAGAAGGAGTACAGGAGAAGGCCGCTGTCTTCATGCCTGCAGTGCACATATGCTCCTCTTCAGCATGATGCGGGCGTCATGGACGCGAGCCTAGAGTTCGCCAAAGCCGGAGTCCCACTGGTATTCTTCGGGATGCCGCAACCTGGCGCAACTGGACCAGCGACCTTGGTCGGCTCGCTCGTAGTCGGCAACGCGGAGGTGCTCAGCGCACTGACAATGATCCAACTGTCCACACCAGGAGCGGCTGTCATCTACGGCATGGGCAACGCACCATTGGACATGAGGACAACCATAAGGGCGGGCGGGAGCCCAGAGCACGCGATCTCATCTGCGATGGCGACCGAGCTCGCGCACCACTATGGGATGCCGTCATGCGTCGGCGTTTCGGCGACAGCTAAAGAGCCGGGAGACCAGGCGGTCATGGAGTACTACACTGGTTGCGTCGGTCCGTTGCTGGCTGGAGCTGACCTGATGTGCGGCGTTGGCCTGCTCGAGGATTCGAGCTGCCTCTTCTACGAAGAGATTGTGATCGACGACGAGATCGTCGGCGCGATCGCTAGGCTCATCAGGGGCGATTGGGCGGACGACGAGACGATGGCACTGGACGTCATCGAGAAGGTGGGTCCGGGCAAGAACTTCCTGGCCCAGAGGCACACGTTGACTCACATGAGGACCGAGTTCTTCATGCCGAACCTCGTCGACAGGCGCTCGTTCGATGCATGGTCGCAGACCGGCTCGAAGTCCATGAGGGACAGGGCAAGGGAGAAAGTCAAGGACATTCTCGCGAACCACAAGGTTCCGCCGCTCGATGCCAACGCCCAGAAGAAGCTGGACGCCATCATCGAGAAGGCAAAGAAGCCGATGTGGGGCGGGGAGTCGAAGACCCACTAAACATTTCGCTGGCCGGACGCAGAGATGCGTTCCGGCCACAACTACACCTTTTACCATTTCCCGCAGACACAACTACGGTAACACGGGAGAGTCAGAGAAGAATTGGGGGCAAGCAATGGCGAACTCAATACCCGTCCGATGCAGGCGGGAATTGCTGGACAAGAACGGGGTCGCGAAGATACGGTACGCAGCCCTGGAGATACTCGAACAGACGGGGGTTGCGGTCCGAAGCGAAAAAGCGCAGAAGTTGCTTTGCGAGGCGGGCTGCGAGGTTGACAAGAAAAGCGCAGTCGTGAAGTTTCCCCAGTCGCTCGTATTGGAGTGCACCAAGAAGAACGACAGGACGGTCACGCTCTACGGAAGGACGAGGAAGCACGATGCGAGGCTTGATTTCGAGCACGTGCACATCTGCAGCGACGGGAACGGCACTGATGCGATGGACTTCGAATCGAGGCAGAGGAGGCCCTCGAAGAAATCCGATGTCGCCGAGAGCGCCTTCGTCACAGATGCACTCGCTGGCCACGGCGTGAACTGGCCGTCCGTGACTTCACAGGACGTTCCCATGGGAACGAGGCACATTCACGATCTCCAGGCATCGCTCGAGAACACCGAGAAACATATCACTATCGCAACAAATACATCGGTCTGGGAGTCTCAGGACGTCCTCGAGCTCGCAGCTGCGGCTGCCGGCAGTCGCGAGGAACTCAGGAGAAGACCGATCATATCATCCATACACACCAGCTTCTCGCCTCTCCAGATAGAGGGAGGGAGCCTGGATGCCGGCCTGTTCATGGCAGAGGCGGGCATCCCGATCTGCTTCTATGTGATGCCCGGTCCTGGGTCGACCGGCCCTGCAACACTGGCCGGTTCGGTCGCTCTCGGAGTCGCAGAAACACTCGCAGGCAATACAATAATGCAGTTGCACAGGCCAGGAACGGCCTTCGTGTTCTCCTGCGGAATGGCGAACCTGGACATGAAAACCTCGACTCGCGCCGGAGGCGGGCCCGAGCACGGCCTCACATCTGCAGCCTATTCCCAAATGGCCCACAGCATGGGGTTCCCTTCGCTGGTAGGTGGGTTTGTAACGACGGCCAAGGAACCTGACGAACAAGCCGCATACGAGAAGTTCGCGAGCGCTGTGACGCCGATCCTCGCAGGCGCGGACATGATAGCCGGCATCGGTCTGATAGAGGATTGCAGGACGCTCTGGCTCGAGCAACTGGTGATCGACAGCGAGATGTCCAAGATGATCGATAGGATGGCGCGCGGAATCGATGTCAACGAGGACACGCTCGCGCTCGATGTCATCCACAAGGTGGGCATCGCCAAGGACTATCTCGGCCAGAGACACACCATGGAACACTTCAGGACGGAGCATTTCATCCCGATTGTCTCAGACAGATCCTCCTTCGACACCTGGGCCGCCAAAGGTTCGAAGACTCTGATTCAAAGAGCCGGAGAAGAGGTCAAGAGGATCCTCAAGGAGCACAATGTCGAGCCCGTCAGGAGCGAGGTCGCGGAGACCGCTCAGAGGCTGGTTCGGAAACGGATGAAGTGACGGTCGGTCCTCATTCCTTCACGGTCGTGAAGCAAGCGCACGTCAGAGTCCTGGCTACGCCTTTCACCTCGCGGAGGCGGTCTATCACGAGCTTGCCGATCTCCTCCATGCTCGAGCCACGGACTTTTAGCAACATGTCGTATTCGCCGGAGATCATGTGGACCTCGAATATCCCTGATATCGAGGCGATGTCATCAGCGGTGTCGCGCTGAGAAAGCCCCTTCTCGGACTCGAACTGGACGAGTATGAAAGCTATGACCCCTAGGCCAAGCTGGGAGTAGTCTGGCACTGCCGTGTATTTCTTGATGATGTGTTTTTGCTCCATCTTCACGATGCGGTCGTGCACTGTGGCTCTCGGGATTCCAAGCTCTCTTGCGATGGCTTTTGTCGTCTTTCGAGAGTCCATCATCAGTTCTTCGAGGATAGACGAATCCTTTTCGTCCAACATGCTCCGTCATAATGACGGACTGCATATATGAATATTGCCTTAATATCGGATAATAGTCGGATTTATTGGCGAAATGGTGATATACATCGCAGCGATATCCGTCCTTCCGTCAGGGGTTAGCATGAAGGAAGCGGTGTCGCATATAAGAGGAGAGAAGCGCAAACATATATTGAGCGTGCAGTCGGCAGCGCTGAAAGCCATCCACGACTACATGTACAAGCACGGGGTGGTTCAGGCGATGCCCATCATCCTTTCGCCTGAGACAGACCCTCTGAACCATCCACACTTCGCGGCGACAGTGGAGTACTATGGTCAGAAGTTGCACTTGACGAAGAGTATGATACTTCACAAGCAACTCTCGCTCCTCAACGACGGCATAGACAAGATCTACTTCATGTCGCCGAATGTCAGGCTTGAAGAGGGCGCGCTGAAGGAGAGCGGAAGGCATCTCTTCGAATTCACTCAAGTCGACATAGAGTTGAAGGACAAGACGAAGAAGGATTTCATCCGATTCATCGATGGCATGATAGTCGACGTATTCAAGTTCGTGAAGAAGGAGTGTTCTGACGATCTGAGAGCACTCGACAGGGAACTCGTCGTGCCGAGGCTTCCACTGAAAGTCTACGAATCAGAGGACCTGATCAGACTGCATGGCGAGCATTTCGAGAGGATAGCCTCCGAACAGGCAACGGACCCGTTCTGGATAATGAACTTCAGAAGGGAGTTCTACGACCGAGAGGACAAAGAGAAGAGAGGCTACTACCACAACTACGATGTCTTCTGGCCCGAGGGTTACGGCGAGGCCCTCTCCGGCGGTGAGAGAGAGTGGGAGCATCAAGAGATACTACGCAAGATGAAAGAGAGAAAGACGGATCTCAGGGCCTTCGATACATACCTGACAGTCTCCAGCCAGGGCCTGATTCCGCGAACGGTCGGCGGCGGCCTCGGAATCGAGAGGATGATTCGATTCCTGACAGGTCAGAAGCACATAAGGGAGGTCACGTTGTTCCCCCGGGTACCTGGGGAGCGAATCGTCTTCTAGAGGATGCTGGATCAGCTCGAATCCTCTACCTTTACTCCCGTCCCAGGCACAGTGATGAACGAACTCGCCTTGAGGTTTGAAGATCTCCTGAACGCATCCACCATGGCCTTCTTGATCCGTACGGCATTGCCTTGTGTGATGGCGAAGACAGCTGGGCCTGATCCGCCAATTGAGACGCCATATGCCCCTGCGCTCAAGGCCGCGAGGCGGACCGCCTGGTAACCTGGTATGAGTGCAATTCTGTACGGCAGCGCTAGCTTGTCATCAAGATAGGATCCGATCATGCGCACGTTTCGCTTCATCATGGCGTGCAGCATTCCGGACGCCCATCCGACATTGCACACTGCATCGGCGATTGAGACCGAATTGGGGAGGATCTCCCGGGCGTTCCTCGTCTCGACCGATATCTCTGGAAGTGCGACGACGATCTGGAATTTTGGAGGCCGTATCTGAAGGATTGTCCTGGTCTTCAGATCAGAGACGACCGTGAATCCTCCATAAATCGCTGCGGATACGTTGTCGAAGTGCCGCGACCCAGCCACAAGCTCCTCACCCATAGCCGCTGCCTCGAGGATCATCTCCTTGTTCCGCAACCCCAGGATCGTTGCCATCGCGACGGCACCGCCTGCTGACGAGGCTGCGCTGCTGCCAAGACCACTTCCAGGTTTCATGCCCTTCCTGACAGTCATGGAGAATCCGGTGTCCTCACAGCCGCACAGCTCGGCCAACTTGATTGCGGCATACGAAGCTGTGTTCTCCAAGGGGTCGGTCGGGACCTTGTGTTTGCCGAGGACCCTTACCTCGTATCTACCCCGCGGCAACCTTCTGATGGATACCCTATCCCTGGGCGAATCCAGACAGAGCCCGAACGAGTCAAAGCCTGGGCCAAAATTCGCGATGGTTGCAGGAGATGATATTATCGCTCGCTCGCACCTCATCCGAGACACCTGGCCACATGTGCATGTCGTGCTCGGATATTAAGATGCGCGCGTCCTCCGGCTCATGGACAGAATTGTGCACCATGCGTCCAGCCAGCAGTCCGCAAAGGCAATATCCAGACGTGCGAAGGGATTATATTTCCACTTACCATAGAGGACGCATCCGGTGGGGCACCCCATGGTCTCGTTCGAGTTGAAGTGCATCGAGTGCGGCAAAGCACATGACATTGCTAAGCCGGCCTATGCATGTTCTTCCTGCGGCAACCTCCTTGAGATCAGGATGGACACGGAGGCCGCGCTCAAGAGGGTCTCGACCGGGGATTTCAAGAAGAGGCCGATCTCGGTGTGGAAGTACCGAGAATTCATCCCTGTAGGACCGAAGGCACAGGTGTTTTCTCTCGATGAGGGTGGCACGCAGATGATCGAGTGTCGGAGGCTCGCGCAGGAGATTGGGATCAAGAGCCTCAAAATCAAGTTCGATGGGACAAACCCTACAGGATCTTTCAAGGACCGGGGCATGACGGTCGGGATAACCAAGGCTGTCGAACTCAAGATGAAGACTGTCACATGCGCGTCCACGGGTAACACGTCGGCATCACTTGCAGCGTATGCTGGGCTTGCTGGCCTCAAATGCGTCGTGCTCATCCCCGAGGGGAAGGTAGCCTTGGGAAAGCTCGCTCAAGCAATGATGCATGGAGCTACTGTGGTCACCGTAAGGGGCAATTTCGACCAAGCATTGGACATAGTCATGGAGTCGTCTAATAGACTCGGCATGTACGTCCTGAACTCGGTCAACCCGTTCAGGATCGAAGGGCAGAAGACAGCTGCGTACGAGATCTGTGATCAGCTCGGCGGCCTCAACCCCGAATACCTCTACATTCCGGTAGGAAACGGGGGCAACTCTGCTGCCTATTGGAAAGGGTTCGAGGAGTACGAGTCCATGGGGTTCGTTCCTGGTCACCCAGTCATCAGAGGGATCCAGGCGGAAGGAGCAGCGCCCATCGCTAACATGTTCAGGTCGGGAAGCAGCGAGCTCACGCCCGTCAGGAAACCCGAGACCGTTGCCACTGCCATAAGGATCGGAAAACCAGCCAACTGGAAGAAGACCGTCAGGGCTGTCAAGGAATCAGGTGGTTCGGTCACTACCGTGTCCGATCAAGAGATACTCAATGCCCAGAAGTCCATGGCCACGCTTGCAGGAGTATTCGCGGAACCTGCAGGAGCGGCAGCGGTTGCGGGTCTTGTCAAGGACGTGGAACTTGGCATGCTTGACAAATCATCGATCGTAGTCTGCGTCTCCACTGGTCACGGGCTCAAGGATCCAGATGTGGCGATATCTCAGAGCGTCAAGCCGATGGTTATCGATGCGACGATAGAGGCTCTTCAGAAGCTCTTGGAGGCAAGCTGAAATGAGAGTCCTCTTGGTAGGTTTTGGTGCAGTCGGCCAGAGTTTCGCAGAACTCGTGGATCAGGAAGCGAGGAAGCTCGAACGCGACTACGGCCTGAGGCCGAAGATAGTTGGAGTGGTTGACCACCTAGGAGCTGCCATCTCGCCTGAGGGCATAGACATCGGCAAGGCGTTGTCGTCAAAGAGGGAGTCCAAGACGCTTGAAGGTCTCGGAGCGGAGATCTATCAGGAAGGGAAATCCGGCCTGGATGTCATCAACGAGCTGGAGTGCGAGGTCGTGATCGAGAGCACTCCGACCGAGCTCATGAAGGGGGAACCTGGATTGAGCCACGTGAGGGCCGCGATGAAGGAGGGAAGGAACGTGATATGCGTGAACAAGGGTCCGCTGGCCATCGCCATGCCTGCTTTGATCGAGCTGGCTCATCACAATCAGGTCATGTTCAAGTTCAGCGGCACTGTAGGCGGCGGCACTCCAGTCCTGGATTTCGCGAAGAAATGCCTCGAGGGTAGCAAGATCAAGTCCATAAGCGGGATCCTGAACGGCACATCGAACTACATCCTCAGCAGGATGTCTGCTGAGGGCGTCGCCATGAAGGATGCGCTCGCTGAGGCACAAAGGCTCGGATATGCTGAAGCGGACCCGACCTATGATATCGGCGGGTTCGATACCGCCTGCAAACTGGTAATCACATCCAATTACGTACTCGGGACCAGCTTGTCAATCAAGGATGTGGAGATAAAGGGGATAACTAAGGTCTCGAACAAAGACATCGACATGGCGAAGTCCAATGGTAGCGTGATCAAGCTCATCGGCAAGGTTGAGAAGGGAGCGCGGGTCTCGCCAGAGGAAATCCCTGCGACTCACCCTCTTAATGTGAGCGGCACATTCAACGCGGTATCATTCGACACTTATCCCGCTGGCGAGATAACCCTCGTTGGAAAAGGAGCTGGAGGCAAGGAGACTGCTAGCTCGGTCCTCAGGGACCTGATAGAGATCAGGAGGACCTTCGCCCGATAGTTATTTTTGTCGGGTATCGATTCAAGAGGAGTCCAATAATGAAACTCGTCATGAAGTTCGGCGGTGGTGGTGTCGCGGACGGCGACAAGCTGAGGAAAGTGGGAACGATAGTTCGCACCTTCCACAAGAAGGACCATCAGCTGGTGGTCATCACTTCCGCCATGTACGGGGTAACGGACTCCTTGGCCGACATTGCGAAGCGCTCAAGCAAGGGGGACAAGAAGGCCGTCCATGAGTTCATGGAGACAACTACCTCGAAGCACAGAAAGGCGGCGGAAGGGGCAATCATGGACGAGCACATCCTGAGCCGTACTATGGATGTCGTCAACTCGCGTTTGGACGAGCTAAGGAACATCCTATATGGCATTGCGCACATCGGTGAACTGACGCCCAGGTCGAAGGATTACGTGGCTGGATATGGTGAGAAACTCTCCGCACCCATCCTGCAGGGCGTGCTCGAAGATTTCGGCATCAGATCGAAGGCACTCACCGGAGGGGAGGCCGGGATAGTCACTGATGACCGTTTCGGGGACGCCAATCCTCTGATGAATGTATCCATTCACCAGATAAGACAGAACCTCGACCCGTTGCTCGAAGAGCGCATTGTCCCTGTCATCGGTGGTTATATTGCGTCGACCCAGGACGGCGTCCAGACGACCCTTGGACGAGGTGGGTCCGACTTCACAGCATCCATCATCGGTTCCGGGATAAAAGCCGATGAAATATGGGTCTGGAAGGATGTTGACGGCCTTATGACTGCCAACCCGAAGATCGTCAAGAACGCAAAGATGATTCAGACAATATCGTTCGCTGAGGCGATGGAGCTGGCGCACTTCGGCGCTGAAGTGATCCACCCCAAGGCGCTCGAGTGTGCAGCCAGGTATCAGATCCCATTCAGAGTCAAGAGCCTAAACGACCCTGATGCGAAAGGCACCTCAATCGAGAGCGCGGTCAAGGTCAAGACCGGCAACGTTGTGAAGGCGATCACTAACATCAATGATGTCAGCCTGATAACAGTCAGCGGAGCGAGCATGGTCGGGACGCCGAGGCTTGCGGCTAAGGTCCTTCAGATACTCACAGATGAAGACATCGATGTGCTCATGATTTCTCAGAGCTCATCAGAGGAGAGCATAACCCTCGCGATACCAAAGATCAGCGGATCGAAGGCGCAGAATGCGCTCGAGCTCTCGCTGCTGGGCTCGAAGCAGGTAAGAGAGGTCTCAATCGAGGAGGGGCTCAGCATCGTCGCTGTGGTCGGGGCTGGTATGAAAGGCACCCCCGGAGTAGCAGCGAAGGTCTTCGGCACGATGGCGGAAAACGATGTTAACATAAGGGCCATCGCTCAGGGGTCCTCAGAATTGAACATATCGTTCATCATCAAGAAGGTCGACGCGAAGAAGGCCATAGAGGCCCTTCACAGTGACTTCAGATTGGGTGAGTGAACATGGCGAGGCATCAGCCCAACGCACCGCTCAGGAGCGACGCGCTCAAGAAAGGAATGTCCAGAGCCCCGGCAAGGGGACTGCTGCGAGCGCTCGGCATGAAAGACGAGGACATGGAAAAGCCACTAATAGCCATCGCCAACTCGTTCAACACAATCATTCCTGGACATATGCACCTGAACAAGCTCGTGACCGAGGTCAAGAAGGGGATTGAGGAGGCGGGCGGTGTCGCATACGAGTTCGGAGTCCCTGGAATATGCGACGGCATAGCCATGGGATTGAACGGGATGCGCTACTCGTTGCCATCCAGAGAGATCATAGCCGACAGCGTGGAAGCGATGGTGGAGGCACATGTCGCGGACGGCTGGGTTGGTGTCACGAACTGCGACAAGATCACTCCTGGTATGTTGATGGCTTGCGGGAGGATCAACGTGCCGTCTGTCATCTTGACCGGAGGCCCGATGATGCCTGGACTGTACAGAGACAGGAAACTAGACGTCATCTCGATCTTCGAAGCAGTTGGTGAACTTACCGCCGGGAAGATCACTCAGGAAGATTTCGTCGAGATTGAGAAGCGGGCATGCCCCGGGCCTGGATCGTGCTCGGGCCTGTTCACTGCCAATACAATGGCTTGCCTGACCGAAGCGCTAGGACTGAGCCTGCCCGGTTGCGCGACTTCTCACGCCATCTCAGACGAGAAACTGGAAATTGCCCGCAAGACCGGCGCGCTGACGGTCGAGCTAGCCATGAAGAATGTCAAACCAAGGAACTTTGTGACCAGGGGGAGTTTTGAGAATGCTCTCAGAGTCGACAACGCCATCGGCGGGTCTACGAATACCTGCATCCACATGATAGCGATTGCGAAGGAGTTCGGGATAACGCTTGAGCTGAATCTCTTCGACCAGATATCCAGGGAGACCAAGCACATCGTCGCGCTGAAGCCCAGCGGTGACCACTTCATGATAGACCTGGACAGGGCGGGGGGAATCCCGGCAGTGCTTTCGAGGCTCGCTCCCAAGTTGAGAGACGAGGGAACCGTTCGAGGCGAAAGCATCTTGGCAATCGCGAAGAATGCCAAAGTCATGGACAACGATGTGGTTCGAGAACTGGACAAGGCGTACCACGAGGAGGGCGGAATCGCGATACTCTGGGGCAACCTGGCCGAGGAGGGATGCGTCGTCAAGCAGTCGGCAGTCGCACCAGCCATGAGGAGATTCGAAGGTCCAGCAAAGGTGTTCGACACGGAGAAAGCCGCAACCGATGCGATGCTCGCAGGCAGAATCAAGCCGGGCGATGCAGTCATCGTCAGGTACCAAGGCCCAAAAGGTGCTCCTGGCATGCCTGAGATGCTAGGCCTGACCGCCATCCTTGCGGGAATGGGTCTGGGTGAGTCTGTCGCCCTTGTCACTGATGGAAGATTCTCAGGCGGAAGCAGAGGACTCTCTGTTGGACACATTTCCCCGGAGGCATTCGTGGGAGGAGCTCTCGCGTCGGTCATGGACAAAGACATCATCAGAATAAACCTCGATACTCGAGAGATAGAAGTCTTGATTTCCCAGAAGGAGATGAGATCCAGGCTGAAGGACAAGAAACCTCCCAAGACGAACATGTCTGGCTATCTGAAACGCTACAGAGACGGAGTATCCTCAGCGAGCCTAGGCGCCCTACTGGAATGATTGGAGAGTGCTGGCTCCTCCTTGGTCAGCGTTCTTGGGTCGCGCAAAGATTATTGACCTTCGAGGCACTTGACCTGATACGGCAAGAGAGCACATTCGCGGAGGCCACAAATGATTGACTGGACCGAGATAGCATTCGAAGCGCTGCCAGCGCTGTTAGGTCTCGCCATCGTTCTTTACGTCTTCTACCGAATCAGCAGGATGGAGCACTTCTTCGAGGTGGTCAGAAGCTGGATCGTATTACTATTTGTGGTCTCGCTCGCAGGCCTGTGGTCCGTGGAACTCATCATGGATACAACGGGCAGCTCGTTCGACGACCTGCACATCAAGATGGATATGACTTTTGTCATTTTCTCGTCATGGCTGTCCGTCTGCGTGGTCCTCCTGTGGACTACGCACGGAAGGTACAACGACGTTGATATGTTCGTGCCGTGGTTCAAGAAGAACCCCCTTAATCTGATTAGCGCATGGGGGATACTGGGCATTGTGCTCATAGCGTTGACATGGGCATCGGACCTGAGCCCAGAGACCATACTGGAGAGTCAGCTTTGGCTGATGGTTCTGGTGTCGATCTACATTCTCGCAATGATCGCAAGTGACCTCCTCCTTTCGGCGAAATGGATGACAAGGGGGAGTGTATCTGGAATCACCAGGAAGACAGGGATCAGCGTGGCCTTGTTCACGGTCGCATGGGTTGGGATTCCGTCCGTTGAGTTCGTATTCGACCTCGTCCTAGGAGTAGGCAATGGCTGGGGAGACCTCAACCCCCACAACTGGATCCTCGTGTTACTCTTCGCAGCCCTGATGAGGGCCACATTCACATCTCAGTTCATGGCGATCGTTGTCGACCCAGAAGTGGAAACCGCCAAGATGGGTGGATTCAGATCGTACGACATCCCCAGGGGAGTGTACTTGGTTTATGATGAGAAGGCAGCCGCTGCTTTGAGCCTCTTCTCGGAACTCGTCACAATGCCCCTTAGGCCGGATGCTGAGATCCCTGGAAAAGAGGAGTCCGCGGCCGCGACCCTGCAGTTCCTCATTCCTAGCGGACTGGTCGTTACTAGGGAGTTCCCGGAAGGCATCAGAAAGAGGCACAACCTCCAGGTGACTCCTATAATCTGGCTCACCGAATCTCCGGGAGAGAGAAGGATCGCACCGACCAGCCTGGCAGTCCTCACAGATACAATCATCCGCTTCATGGAATCCAATCCGAACAGCATAGTCGTTGTCGAGGGGATCGAATACATTGTCACGTACAACGACTTCAGGAAGGTGCTGAAATCGCTAGACTCCCTCAATGAGACTGCTTGGGTCACGAAAGGGCGCCTGCTCTTGGCAGTCAACCCGAAGGCGTTCGAGGAGAGGGATCTGGCACTCCTAGAGCGGGACAGAAAGGTCCTTAGGGGTGCCGGCGCCATAGATGAGCTCAAGAAGAACTCCAGAATAGCTGGGATTCCTGCATGATGGCTTGAATCACTCCCGTCGAGTAGATCTTCGGACTTCTTCGAAGCTGTTCGTTCTATATGGTTCCACGACAAGTGTCCTTCCTGACGGTCTATGGAAAATCGTAATCTAGACCAGCGGGGCAGGAGTGGCCATAGGTTCAGTGGTCAGTGCCTGGATGGACGAATAGGTCCTCAGATCTCTGCCTTCTTGTAGGACCCGAGTATCTTGACAAAAGCCCCTGTCTTCAGCAAGCCCCCTATGGCGGCGTGGCAGTTGGGATCGTCCATGCTACCATCGAAATCCGTGTAGAAGACATAAACCCAAGGTTTGTTCTTTCTTGGTCTCGACTCGAGCTTGCTGAGATTGACGTTCCTCGACGCGAACTCGCCCAGGCACTTATGCAACGCGCCCGGAGCGTTCTTGGTAGCGAACACGATCGATGTCTTGTTGACTCCTTGGATAGGGCCTGGGTTCTTCTCGAGTACGAAGAATCGCGTGTAGTTGACGACCTCGCTCTGGATGTCCTCCTTGAGTATCTTCAGACCGTAGACGGTCGCTGCGCGCTTGCTTGCGATAGCTGCGACGTCCTTCCGCTTCCGCTCCGCAACAATCCGCGCGCTGCCGGCTGTATCGTAGGACGGAACGACCTTCCAGTCCTGATGATTGGCTAAGAACTTGCGGCACTGCCCTAGAGCTTGCGGATGGCTAAGGACCTCCTTTATCGAATCAACAGTCGCGTCATCGTAGGCCATGAGGTAATGCTTGACAGGCACGATGATCTCGCCCGAGATGGCGAGGTCGTGGTCGAGGAGAAGATCATTCACTTGAGCGACGCTCCCTTCGATGGAGTTCTCGACAGGGACCACTGCGTGAGTTACCTTGTCCTGCTCAGCAGCTTCGAATACTGACTGGAAATCGAGGAAGGGTCTCGTCTTAACGCTAGACCCGAAGTACTTGAAGCAGGCGTCTTCGGAGTACGCCCCCTTCTCACCTTGGAATGCCACAAGCAGCTCCTTGCTCATGAGTATCACGCGCAGTACCTTGAACGACGTATTTCTAACCTTCCAAGGGCATGTCTAGAGAGTCCATATTGTACAGATGTGTCCAGATGACTTCCTACCGGACCGATAACAATGGTGCAGGAAAGATTTATATCGGTCCAGGCCATGAGGAGACTTGTCATGCCTTATCAAGGTATGACTCCACTGCGAACAGAGGCGAGGAATGACGCACATGAGCAACGGTCTGCTTATTCTGCCCTTGGGGCTGCGTATTCTAGCCTGAGGGCTGCAGTGAAGGATTTTTGGAGAGTGTATTGATGCCAACACAAGCTCCGAGTGAGAATGCTAAACAGACAGCGGAACCCGCGTTCAGGATACCCGATACGGGAGTGTTCGTTAGTGAATACAACAAACAGATCTTCGCGGCCACAAGGATGCCTGAGAGGGTCAAGATCCTGGACACCACTCTGAGAGACGGGGAGCAGACGCCAAACGTCGCCCTATCCAGCGAGGACAAGGTGAAGATAGCGCAGGCGTTGGACGAGCTCGGCGTGGACATCATTGAAGCGGGGTTCCCTATCAATTCTGAGGGCGAGGCCGATGCAGTGAGCAGGATCGCAGGTGCTGGCCTGAAGGCCGAGATATGCGCACTCTGCAGGGCCAGTCCAGGGGACATAGACGCCGCACTCGCATGCGATGTCGATTCGGTTCACATCTTCTTGGCGACCTCGAAGACACATTTGGAGAAGAAGCTCAAGATCACACAAGAGGAGGCAAGGGACAAAGCGGTCGCGGCCGTTCAGTACGCCAAGGACCATGGATTGATCGCCGAGTTCAGCTGCGAGGACGGCACCAGGACCGAGCTTGCGTTCCTCGATGTGGTCCACAAGGCGATTCAAGAGGTGGGCGTCGATAGAATAGACATCGCGGACACGGTAGGAGTCATGACGCCGACTGCCATGACCCAGTTCGTCGCGGAGATCAAGAAGAGCGTGAAAGTCCCATTGGCAGTCCACTGTCACGATGACTTCGGCATGTCCGTCGCGAACTCACTTGCTGGAGTCCTCGGCGGAGCTGAAGAGGTTCACTGCACAATCAACGGTCTCGGGGAACGCGCAGGCAATGCTGCCCTTGAGGAAGTCGTGATGGGACTCCAGGCGTTCTACAACGTCAGGACGAACATCAATACAAGGAAGATGGCGTTCGTTTCGAGGCTGGTCTCTCAACTGACAGGTGTTGCGGTCCAACCGAACAAGGCCATCGTTGGAGAGAACGCCTTCTCGCACGAAGCAGGTATTCACGTTCACGGTGTGATGAGCGAGTGCTCGACATATGAGCCGATGCGGCCGGAGATAGTGGGCAAAGAGCGCAAGTTCGTCATCGGCAAGCACTCTGGCGTTCACTCAGTCGACAACAAGCTCAGGGAGTACGGGCTCGAACTTGACAAGGACCAGATGAAAGAGGTCGTGACGAGGGTGAAGAAATGGGCAGAATCCGGAAAGAAGCTGGACGATGCGGAGCTGCTCGCGGTCGCATACGACGTCATGGGTCAGGAGGCAGCGCCCGCCATCAAGCTCGAGGAGTTCACCGTCTTCACAGGGCTCAACTTCACGCCAACTGCAACTGTCGTGCTGAACATAGACGGAGAGACTCGCAGGGCTTCGGAGACTGGCGTTGGACCGATTGACGCGAGCGTGAGTGCCATCAAGGCGGCAGTGTCAAAGAACATCGTTCTCAAGGAGTACAGGCTCGAGGCCATCACGGGCGGATCGAACGCCCTTTGCGAGGTGACAGTGAAGCTTGGGGACTGCGAGGACGCACAATTGCTATCGCTGGGGAAGAGCGTCGGTTCTGATATCGTTACTACGAGCGTGGATGCCATGATCGAAGGCCTGAACAGACTGTGGGTTCGGAAGCTCAGCGTAAGCAATGGCGTGGAGAAGAAGCGGGCGTACTGAGCCCGCTCTGGACTGGACGAGGTGAAGCAAGTGGGGAAGACCATAGCCGAGAAGGTGCTGTCCGCGAAGTCCGGGAAAGATGTCCATTCGGGAGAGATTGTCGAAGCCGAAGTAGACTACGTAATGGTCAATGACATAACTGGACCGGCCGCGTTCGATGAATTCGAAGGACTCTGCGCGCCGATTCTCCGGAACAAGGTCGTTCTGATACCGGACCACTATGTCCCCAACAAGGACATCGCGTCAGCCAAACAGGCCAAGAAGATGCGGGACTTCGCGAAGAAGCATCGCATCAAAAACTACTTCGAGGTAGGCTGCGGAGGCGTGTGCCATCAGCTCATGATCGAACAGGGCTTCGTGGCGCCTGGGCGGCTGATCGTAGGAGCGGATTCTCACACCTGTTCGTACGGGGCGCTTGGTGCGTTCGCGACCGGAATCGGGAGCACGGAGGCTGCCACGGTCTTCGCCAGGGGAGTGCTCTGGTTCAAGGTGCCAGAGTCCATGAAGTTCACAATCGACGGGAACCTTGGAAAGCACGTCTCCGGCAAGGACATCATACTCACGATCATCGGCGACATCGGAGTCGAAGGCGCCCGTTTTGCGTCTATGGAGGTCCAGGGAGGTTCGATCTCATCACTTCCAGTCTCAGACAGGATCACGATATCCAACATGGGAATCGAGGCCGGGGCGAAGGCATGCATTGTCCCTCCTGACAAGAAGGTCGACGAGTATCTGAGAGGACGCGTGAAGGGCAAGTACAGAAGCGTGCTCGCGGACGAGGACGCAATGTACTCGGCCGTAAGAGAGTACGACGGTTCCGATATCGTTCCTGTAGTGGCGAAGCCATA
>Ga0315284_10004202_pt1 | contig 20476 bp, 22 predicted proteins | sample YL17G09_16_MG_FD_203696 | JGI IMG/M metagenome (GOLD analysis project Ga0315284, IMG submission 203696) | Sediment microbial communities from Yellowstone Lake, YNP, Wyoming, USA - YL17G09_16 | ecosystem: Environmental > Aquatic > Freshwater > Lake > Sediment | place: USA: Wyoming | collected...
CTCAAACTGACGCGGAATCGCGACCCAAGATCGCCCCCGCCTCCGGGGCGGCAACGAACTCGACGCCTTCCGGCGCGCCCGCTCCCGCGGTCAAGAATTCCAAAGGCTTGTCCGAGCCCGCTCCCGGAGAGATCGAGAACATCATTCAGGAGTTTGCCGCCAAGGAGAAGGTTTTTAGGGAAGCGCGCAACAACTACACCTACCACCAGATCAACAAGGTGCAGCAGTTAGATCCCGAAGGAAATACCGTGGGGACCTTCCAGCAGGAGTGGGACATCCTCTACGACGACAGCGGCAAGCGGATCGAGCGCGTCACCTACGCGCCGCCCGACACGCTGAAAGGCCTGATGGTTACCAAAGAAGACCTGGACGCCATGCGCAGCATCCAGCCCTTCGTCCTCACCACGGATGAGTTGAACGACTACGAGGTCAAGTATCTCGGCCATGTGAGGCTGGACGAGATCACGGCCTACGTTTTTTCCATCCGCCCCAAGGCGATTCTTAAGGACCGGCTCTATTTTCAGGGGATGGCCTGGGTGGACGACCGCGACCTGCAGATTGTGAAGACCGAAGGTAAAATCGTTCCAGAAATGAAGACGAAAAAAGGCGAAAACCTCTTCCCGCGATTTACCACCTACCGCGAGCAGATCGACGGCAAGTTCTGGTTTCCGACTTACACCATGGCCAAGGACACGCTCTTCTTCTCCAGCGGCGCCATCGACATCAAGCAGATGATCCGGTACACCGAGTACAAGCAGTTCAAATCCAAGGTGCGGATCCTCTCGAGCGAAGCGGCGGACACGCCGGGTGCACCGTCAAATCCTCCCGCCAAAGCCAACAAGTAGCCCATCTCTTTTGGAGTGCGGAAGCTCTGGTTCCGTTTTGCTTTTCGGGAGCTCTGCTCCCGCTCTGCTACTCGGGAGGTCCGTCCCGGCGGAGCAGAGCTCCGCCGGCAGAAAGCGGCAGCAGAGCAGCCGCACTCCAAGGGCAACCTGATACAATCACGCGCATGAAATCGGCCAGCGTGTCCTGGCGCATCGTGCTCGTTCGGCCTCGCAATCCCCTCAATATCGGCGCGGCGGCGCGTGCCATGGCCAATTTCGGCCTTCGCGATCTGATGGTGGTGGCGCCGCACGACCCTGTCTGGCAAGAGACGCGCTCGGCGGTGGGCGCCGAAGATATTGTCAAATCCGCACGTGCGGTGGAGGAGTTACTCGAGGCCATCGGCGACGCGTCGCTGGTAATTGGCACTACCTCGGGTTCACGCCGGACGCTGGACCGAGAACTGATCCCGCTGCAGGAATTGCCCGCCTGGCTGGCGGCGAAGGGTTCAAAACGCGCCCGCGCGGCCTTGCTTTTCGGCTCCGAAAAACATGGCCTTTCGAACGAGCACCTGAGCCACTGCCACGCGCTGGTGCGTATTCCCACCGAGCCGAATTGCCCCTCGATGAATCTCGGTCAGGCCGTGGCCGTCTGCTGCTACGAACTCGCGCGCGCCAACATCGTGGCAGCGCGGCCGCCTTCCTCGCGTGTGTTCCTCTCCGACCCTGCCAACATCCATTCCCTCGCGCACTTCTTTGACCGCGTCGTCCGCGTGCTCGACCAGGCCGGTTACCTTAAACCGAAGAGCCGCAACGCGACCCTCATCAAGCTGCGTCGGGTGCTCCTCGACCTCGGACTCACCAACAATGACGTCCGCATCGTGGGTGGAATCCTCGCTCAAATCGAGTGGAAGCTCGAAATGCAGGAGTCAGAAGTCAGGAGTCCGAAGTCAGAATCGTGAACAGTGGATAGTGTATGGTCACCTGCCAGCTATCCGTCTTGAGCCCTTAATCCTAGATCCTCTCCGAACGACCTTGACAGGGTGCCCCGGTTCGCCTAGGGTAACTGTGCGGTTCCTCTTACAGGGCAGACACATCCTACAGGCACGAGGCCCGTCATTTTGCCGGCGAAGTGGGTTCGCCGAAATCTCACGTTGAGGGGGGAGTATGCGGAAACGACTTTTCGGTATTGGTTGTTTGATGGTGCTGGGGCTGGCCGCGGCGTGGCCCGAGCGGGCCAAGGCGGACGATAAGAAGCCGCCCACTTACACGTACATCGCGGAGTGGGCCGTGCCGCGCGACCAGTGGCGCGACTACGCGAAAGTGACCGCCGATGAAAGGGCCACGATGGACCAGCTGGTGGCCGACGGGACGCTCACCGGCTACGGCGAATTCTCAAACCTCCTTCACCAGGAAGGCCAGCCCACGCACGGCAGTTGGTTTTCCGCCACCTCGCGCGCCGGACTGCTGAAGGCGCTGGAAGCTCTCTACAAGCTCCCGCAGGTGACTTTCCCTGTATTGGGCAATTCCAAGCACTGGGACTACCTTGTCATCAACCGCGTGCACGGCGAGCGCTCCGGTAAGTTCCAGGGAGGGTATCTCTCCGGCGGCGGATTCGATGTGAAGCCCGGTCAGGAAAAGGCTTTTAACGATGTGATGAACAAAAACATCGTGCCGATCATGGAGAAGCTGCTGGCGGAGGGCGCGGTCACGTCCTATTCCGTGGATAGCGAAGAGTTCCATTCCGAGACGCCGGGCCGCGTCACGTTTGTTTACACCGCCGCGGATGCCGCGGGAGTCGATAAGGTTGAGGACGCGATTGTGGCAGCATTCAAAAGCGATCCGGCCCTCGAGTCGGCGGCCACCGCCGCCGTCGATTGGAAAGGCCATCGCGACTTCCTGGCGCGCATCGGCAACATGACGCAGAAGTAGCCCTGCGGGCGCGGGATCCAAAACAGTCGTTCAGCCTTCGCCGATTTGCGACGGGATTTGGACGAGTTCATCGACGGGGATGAAGGCGGGGCGGGTTTGCGGGTGGCGCCAGTTGTCGAGCATGGCGACCTGCTGCACGCACGAAACGGTGCAGTGGGGCGCGCAGGATTTCTGGGTGTGGTACTCGTGCTCGCGGATGGCGGGGGAGTAGTTCTCGAGCGGAATGGCCGGGAAGCCGCGTTGCTGCGAGCAGTAATGCACCAGGCCGTCCTCGCAAATGTAGAGGTAGCGGCTTCCGGCGCGGCAGCGCCAGTCGTTCGGCAGGCCTTGCGCGATGTTGCGCTGGAACTGGTTGAAGCGCGCGTACGAGCGCTTCCCCATCTGCATGATCTCGCTGTAAATCTGCTGTTGGCGCTCGCTGAGCGGCTGGAGTTGGCCGTCGCGGTCGTGCAGGATGCCGACCGTTGAGGTAAACCCCAGTTCGAGCGCGCGCCGCGCCACCGCCAGAGCGTCTTCCGGATTCCGCACCGAACTGCCGATGACAGAATTGATGTTCACCTGAAAGACCGCGTATTGCGCGAGCATTTCGAGCTTGCGGTCCAGCACCTTCAGGCTCTTCTTTGAAACATCGTCGGGCATCACGTTGTCGATCGAAATCTGCAGATGGTCGAGCCCCGCGCGATTCAGCCAGTCGATGCGCTGCGGCGTGAGCAGGTAACCGTTGGTGATCATCCCGGCGAGAATGCCGTGGCCGCGAATGCGCCGGATGATGGTTTCGAGTTCCGGATGCAGCAGCGGCTCGCCACCGCTGATGGTGATGATGGTAATTCCGAGCGAAGCTAGCCGGTCCACGCGCCCCAGCATCACTTCCGTCGGCACGGGCATTGAAACCGCGTCGTACTCGTTGCAGTAAGCGCAGGAGAGATTGCAGCGGCGGATGGGGATCAGGTGAGCCAGCACAGGGTGCTTGTTGGAGAGCAGTCCCTTGGCAATCATTCGCCATTCGCGCAGACGGGTATTGATGAACCGCAGCGTGCGGAGGATTCTGATGCTGGTCAAAGGCTTGATTGTCCCAGTGCCTAGTCGAATCTTGATTCCCTCTGGGTGTTGTTTCTCACACCTCGGATCGCGGGCGCGTGAAACCGCTCAGTTCCTCGGAACGACCGCAGCCCCTAGCGGCCTGCAAACAAGGAAGTTAGGTTACTACAGCGCGACCAAAAAATGAACTGGAAAAGGCTGAATTGGGATTTCAGAGGCCCGAAATGTTAGTTTTGCGAGTCGAGCGTTTCTTGCTTAACACGCCCCACGCGGCTTAGCCCTCCTCTCTAACCCTTGGCAACCCGAATGCTTCGGGTACTTGCGTCCGAATACGTGCGGGAGTATGCTGAGCTTCCCTCGCAGTGCGGGCAACCGCACTTTTCGGACTCGAAGTCTTCCTATTCATTTCGGCCGATCCTCGTCTTAGTTCACTTCGTGCCGCAAAGGAGCCGCTGTGCCGTCGATACCGTTTGCCCGTGCTGCAAGGATGATCGCACGCGGCACGTGGAGCTTCTGCACGAATCGGCCCCTCGTGGTCTCCTTTGAATTGACCCACTCCTGCACGGCCGATTGCCGACACTGCGACAAAGGGGGCATCAAGCCGGGGCCCCTCGGACTTCTAACCGCCGACGACTACGGCCGTCTGCGCGCGCAGTTCAAGCCGATGGCCCTTCAACTTTCGGGCGGGGAACCGCTGCTGCGAAAAGATATCGCGGAGATCGTGCGCGCCGTCAAAGAACCGAGCGGCTTGCCGTACACAATTCTGGTCACCAATGGCCGACTGTTCACTGAGGAAAAATACTTGGCGCTGCGCTACCTGGGCGTCAATCAGTTTTCGATTTCGCTGGATTTTCCCGACGAGCGTCACGACGATTTCCGTCGCTCGCCCGGTCTCTTCAAGCATCTCTCGGAGCTGGTTCCTAAGCTCGGCAAGCATCGGTTCGGGGATGTTGTCCTCAACACCGCCATCACGCGAGAAAACCTACCCACGCTGCGCGCCGGGTACGAGAAGGCCAAGGAGTGGGGCGTGCAGATTTCTTACAGTTGCTACACGCCATTGCGTACCGGCAGCATGGAGCACACCATCAGCGCGCCGGAAGATCTCGAGTTGCTGCGGCGCACCATGAACGAGCTGCTTGAACTCCAAAGCAAGAATGGCCAAATCACCAACTCGCCCTGGACGCTCTCGGGGACCTACGATTTCTACAAGAGAGGGAGCATCCCCGGCTGCCAGGCGGGGCGACGATTCATGGTGGTGACGCCTGATGGCGGCCTGCGCGCCTGCTCGATGTTCGACGAGACTTACGGCTCGCACCGGGAAGTGATGGAAAAATTCGTGGCTCACAATACCTGTGGCGGCTGCTACGTTTCCATCCGCGCCTATCTCGACGCTTCTTTCTGGACTCTCCTCAAAGACAACGTCCGCACGCGCGTCCTGCACCGCAGCGGTCACGCGCAGCAGTGCTGAGCCGATCCGCAGATTACGCAGATTCCACAGATTCTTCTGGCATCCGCTCTGACCGGTTATTTCCCTGTAAGAAAGAAGTGTTCGTAAACCAGAGTTGGAACCATCCAATATCTGGCATGGGGATACATCGAGTCGGTTCAGGATCTTAGATTTCAAATTTGGAATTTGAGAGGGCTAATTCATCTTGACGCGTTTGGCGTCTTCGGCGTCCTTGATCTGGAAGGTGGACGCCGGGAGTTGGCGGTTCACTTTTACGGCGGTATAGCGGGCCAGGAAATAATCCCCGCCGGGCTGGAAGAATTTCTGCTGGACGGGCAGCCAGGACTCCTCGCTGACCCAGAGTTGAACTTTGATGAGCTGCGCCTGGGCGCTCTCGGAAAGGGGAGTGAGTTCCAGGAGGGCGGTCGTATCGCCGTCCAGTTCTTCCTCGTTCAAATATTTCACGTCGTAAGTCTTCCGCAGTTCGCCGGTCTCGGTCCCGAAGCCCAACAGGAAGAACTGCTCGACCAGCCCGCTCTTGCCTTCCAGGTTGTACTCCTGGACCTGATTGATCTTGGGCAGAAAGATTTCCGCGCGGTTTTTCTTGAACAGGATGGTCTTCCTCTCGGGCTTCTGGATGTCGATAAGGATCTCGGGGTTCTTACTTTTGCGGAAGAAGAGCCGGCCGGACTCGGTGGACTTGTCGTTCACCAGCGCGGTGACCTTGGTGTATTCGAGGTTGGCGGAAATGGTCTTCAAGTTCTTCGCCGAATCGTTCATGCGGGAAAGGATCTCGGTCAAGTCCGGCGGCATCTTGCCCTTGCGGGGCCCGGCGCCTGTTCCGGCCAGAAGCGAGGTGGTGGCGAGCGTCACGCCCAGCGCGGCCAGCCAGCTTCGGACTTTAAGCAAACGTTTCTGCATGTTGATCAGTTTCCCAGGCCGATGTCGCTCGTCACGTTAGCCACACGCGGGCTGCGGCGGCTTCACTGGAAGACCACCGCTACCGTATAGCCGAGGATGACGTTGTTCCGGTCGCGGATGGTATCAACCGACTTGACGGTGAGAGGCTTCTCGACGCGCTGGCGGAGAATCTCGCGGATGGCGTCCTCGGGTTTCTGCGGCGCCTGCGCTTCCACCAAGCGTGCGTCCACGAGGTAGCTCGCCGTGTCCTTGCCATGCGCGACTTCCACGAAGCCCTGGTTATGACGCAGGTCGGTCAACTGCAAGGTCGGGCGGTCCTGGAACCAGGAGCGCGGGCTGAGAAAAATGAAGGCCAGGATGGCGAGGACAATCACATCGTATTGCCATGAGCCGCGCTCGTACGACCAGAACACGGCGCGCTCGAAGCCGAGCTTCAGCTTCTCCCACACCCGCCTCAGTGCGGTGGTTTCAACGCGGGCTTCGGTTTGCGGCAGGGCGTGGTCGCCGAGTTGCGGGCTTGGGGCCATAAGCGTCCGTCTGAAGAAAATAGCGGGAAATACGGCGAGAATCAACCTGAAACGACACGACCGTCCCGCATGCGTACCACGCGGTCGGAAACCGCCGCGGCTTCGGGGTTATGCGTGATCATGAGGATGGTCTGCCGGAAAGAGCGGTTGAGCATCCGCATCATGTTGAGGACGATCTGGGAGTTCTCCGTATCCAGGTTCCCCGTGGGCTCATCCGCCAGCAGGATCTTGGGCTCGCAAATGACGGCGCGGGCGATGGCCACGCGCTGCTGCTCGCCACCGGAAAGGGCAAAGGGTTTGTGGTTGAGCTTCTCGCGGATTCCCAGCATGTCCACCACCATGTCGAGGCGATGGGGGTTGAAGCCGTTACCCTGGATGTCCTGCGCGATATGGATGTTCTGCCGGGCGGTCAGCGTGGGCAGCAGGTTGAAACGCTGAAACACGAAACCAATCTTGTGGCGCCGGAAGCGCGTGCGGTCGCCGTCGTTCATGACGGAAAAATCGTTTCCGTCCACCAGTACCGTGCCGGACGATGGTCCCGTCAATCCTCCCAGAATGTGCAGGAGGGTCGATTTCCCGCAGCCCGAGGGTCCCACGACGGCCAGGAACTCGCCCTCCTGGACCACCAAGTCCACTCCCCGCAGCGCCGGTACTTCGACCTTGCCGACGCGGTAGACCTTCTTCAAGTTTTGGGTGGCAATGATGGGTTCCATGGCAGCAGCTTTCAGCTATCAGCCTTCAGCTTTCAGCGACCAACCCCCGGCGTTAATCCTTTTGACTTTCAACGTTCGACTTTCGACTGTCTCTTCTGACTCCTGACTTCTGACTCCTCACTTTGCACCACTTCATTCATACGCCAGTGCATCGACCGGGTCAAGCTGTGCGGCGCGCAGCGCGGGATAAAAGGCGCCCACCAGGGTCCCGGCTATCGCCAGCCCGGCAGCCCGAAGCGCCCACTCGACCGAGAGGTCAACCGACAGGGTCGGGAAGGACGCCAGGATCAGCCGGCGCGCCAGGATCGTTCCCGCGATGCCGGCCAGGATTCCGATCAATGCGAGCAGGCTGGCCTCCCGCAGGATGGCCTCAATGATGTAGGTTTTCGACGCGCCCAGCGACTTCAGAATCCCAATCTCCCTGGTGCGCTCGGTGATGGTGGTGTACATGGAGAGAAATATAACCAGGAACCCGATGGCCACCGCCACCGCGATCATCACCGTGATGAAGGCCGTGAGCGCGGGCAGATTATTGGAGGTCATCAGGGACATGTATTCCTTTACAGAGAGGATCTGGTAGCGCGGCAAGAGTTGGTGGATGGAGTTGACGACCTGGTCGGTATACCCGGGGTCTGAGCAACGCACGAAAAAGATCGAAGCCTTGTCGTTGGCGCCCGAAAGCTCCTGCGCCGTCTTGAGGGGAATAAACAGGCGCGCCCCTTTCCCATGCTCGACGATTCCCGAGACGTGCCAATCGTGGTTCAGGAACTTGAGCGTTTGCCCGACCTTAACGTGGTTGGCGCGCGCGTACCAGTTGTCCACTAGGATATCGTACGGGTCATTGAAAGGTCCGCCGGCGTGATACACAAACCCGCCGGTCACCCGGTCGAAGCTCTCCATCTCGATGCCGTAGATGATGTTGATCCCGCCGGAGGAATTGAACTGGAACAATGCCGGCGCCACGCCGTAAACCCTCGGGATCTCGGCCAGTCGGTCACCAATCTTGATGGGCATGGGCGCCTGGGTCAGCCCGAAGAAATAGGATGCCCCAGGCGGCTGCACCAAAATGTCGGCGCCCACGCCCTCCACGCGCTTCGCGGTCTCATGGAGCAAACCCGAGGTCAATCCCACCACCAGCATCACCATACTGACTTCAATGGCCACGGCCAGGATACTGACCACCGTCCGGATGGGCCGATGCATGATGTTTTGGAGGATCATTCGATTGATCACCGGGATCCTCCTGCTTCGCGCGCGCCCAATTCTACGAGTTCAGCGTTGTCGGGCTTCTTCAACTCGAATTTCTCCGCTTCGATGGGCTGATTGAAAGTCGCCTTCTGGATGGTGATGGCCAGGCGGTAGTCCTCGATGGGCCGGCTGATCTCGATGTGCGTGGGGTAACCTACGCCTTGGAAATCCTGATAGGCCGAATACCGCACATCTTCAATGTAAGCGCCCCTGGGTCCGTAGAGCTGCTGCCGGGCCACTTCCAGCGTGGAGCGGTCGAACCAGACCTTGCGCAGCAAGGCCAGCTCGCCGTTCTCGGCGGCTTCCAGCGCCGACACAACATAGTACCGCCGCGATCCCTCCTCGGCTTCCTCGAACATGTACTTCTCGCGGGCCGGGTCGATGCTCGGGACCAGTAACGCGTCGAGGATGTGCTGCGGGCGCAAGTTCTCGAGAGAATTCTTGGCCGGGCGATGGAAATCCGTTTTTCCCACGATGAATTTCTGTTTGGGCGGAATGGAGAGCCGGAACTCCCGCCCGTCGGAAACCATATCGAAGATCGTCGTTCTGACCACGGGCGCCTGCCCGAGGATGCGAATCATTGCAGGTTTTTCCAGAAGGATGAAACCCCGGACGTCGCGGTATTCCTTGATAACCCCGGAATACACCGACCCGGCCGTGGGCTCCAAATCAACCGTGGCCACGAGTGTGCGAATCGCCTTACTGCGGGCATTAATTTTGGCGACGAGATCGGCAGCCGAAGCATCCAGCGCCGGGGGCGGAAGCTGAGAGGGATGAACTCGTGTCTCCCGTCGGACGGCGCAGCCGGAGACTGCCAGGATTACAGAAAGGAGAGCCAGGCCACCCCAACTAGGTCTTATTCGTCCTGGAAACTCTTTTCGCAAATCCCTAATCCTCCAATTTAACAAAGGGCATCAGAAGTGTCAATCAAAGTCGCCAACGCAACTAGCCAACCAACTGAATCCAAAAGAGTTGAAAGAGACCATCCTGTCACCTTCCGGTGGAGTTTGATGCGCTTCGACCGGGCTGGGTTTGCGCGCCGTCGAGTGTCATCTACATCCTCCATCGCTAGGGCTTTACACGGCGTCTGGGTCGCCTGCTCTTTCAGCAACTTGTTGAAAGCACAAGCCCCACCTCGTACTCACGTTTCACCTCCGGCTTGTATCAACGCAAACGGCCTTCCAAACAACAGACCCGGTCGTGTGCCTTTGTCTTCCTCCACTTCCTTCAAAGGGCGGGCGACACCTATGTGGATTCTTAATGTTCGACCGGCGTCTCGGTTTGAGTTTCAGGGACCTTCAGGCTGCCGACGATTTCGGGAAGGCGCAGGCGCTTGCGTCGGCAGTAGTCCTGGATGCCCTGAATCACACGCAGCGAGGTTTCGGGGGCGTAGAAATTGGCCGTACCCACCTGCACGGCCCGGGCGCCGGCGATGAGAAACTCCAGCGCGTCCTCCGCGCTTTGGATTCCACCGATGCCGATAATGGGGATCTTCACGGCGCGATAGGTCTGGTAAACCATGCGGAGGGCAACAGGCTTGATGGCGGGGCCCGACAGACCCGCCGTGAGGTTTGAAATGCGCGGGCTGCGGGTCTCCGCGTCGATGGCCATCCCCACGAAAGTGTTCACGAGCGAGAGCGCGTCAGCGCCGGCGGATTCCGCGGCCCGTGCAGTGAGCGTGATGTCGGTGACGTTGGGCGAGAGCTTGACGATCACCGGGAAGCGCGCAACTTTCTTCGACGCACCCACCACTTCCTCGGTCAGCTCCGGGTCGTTGCCGTAAACCATCCCGCCACAACGCGTGTTGGGACAGGAAATGTTCAGCTCGTAAGCGTCGATGCCGTCGCCTTGGTTGAGGATCTCAATGCAGCGCACGTAGTCTTCCGTGGAGTATCCGAAAACGTTGACGATGCAGCGCGCTTTGAGCGTGCGCAAGAAGGGGAGCTTCTCTTCCAGGAATTTCCTCGCGCCCACATTCTGCAGCCCGATGGCGTTCAGCATCCCGGAATCGGTTTCGTAGATGCGGGGAGGGGGATTGCCCGCCATCGGCTCAGCGGAGATTCCCTTCACCACAATCCCCCCCAGCTTGTTCAGGTCAATGAGGTGGGCGAATTCCCGGCCGTAGCCAAACGTGCCGCTGGCCGTCATCACGGGATTCTGGAAGCGGACTCCGGCAATCGTCGTCTCAAGCCCCGGCGCGGATTCCTTGGGCGGACTAAACTTCTGTCCGCCGTTCTCGGGCGCCCCTTTTGCATCCTCTTTGACCCTGCGCGAAGCCTTAGCCATGACGCTATGCTCTAACCTGGCACCTGACTTTTGCCTTTTGACCTTTGCCTTTTGATTTCTCTTTTACGTCTTCGGGATGCTCTCGCGCTCCCAGACTACTTTCTCCGCCCAAAATACCGGCCCCTCGGTACACACACGTTGATAGGTTCCGTGTCCCTCGCCGACAACACGAATGCAGCAACCAAGGCACACGCCCAGGCCGCACCCCATGCGGTTTTCCATCGAAACGAGACACGGTTGGCGGTACTGCCGGGTGAGGTTGACCGTGGCCTCAAGCATTGCCCACGGGCCGCAAACCATCAGCAGAAACTTCCTCTTGGGGTGACGCGCCAGGTAGGTTTCCAGGGGCCGGGTTACAAATCCTTGATGGCCGCGCGACCCGTCCTCGGTGGCCAGCGCGGTCTGCCGCACGAGCGGCTTGAAATCTTCGACGCCCACCAAGTCGGCCTTCGTCCGCCCTCCAAAGAACAGCCGCTGGTGAATCCCGGCTCGCGCGAGCTGTCGCGCTGGCAGGAGCAACGCGGCGATGCCGATCCCGCCGGCAATGTGGAGAACCTCGTCGGCCTCTCGCGCCTTCGGCAGGTAATCCTCTTCGAAGAATCCGTGGCCGAGCGGTGCCAGCAGCCCAACCTTGTCGCCCGGCACAAGCTTCGCCATCAAATCCGTTCCGCGGCCGACGACTTTGTAGAGGAATTGCAGGACCTCGGGCGAGGGCTTTTTCCGGCTTCCGCGCGCGCGCCCGTTGCCGGCTGTCACGTCGTAGATGCTCATGGGACGGCGGAGCAAGACGTCCGAGCGGTCGAGCAATTGGATCATGGCGAACTGGCCGGGGCGCGTTGCCTGCGCCTGGCGCGGGGCGCGAACGCTCAGGAGGAAATGCCCGCCGGTGAGAGGACGATTTTCCGTCACAGGCACAATTTCGTCGTACATCTTCAGTATGCTAACACAGAAATTCCGACCTTGCCGCACCGCCTAAAGGTGTTGCTGAATCCAGCGGCGGATGTGGGGAATCGCCGTCCGGGGGAACCGGTGGGGCGACTTGTAGAAGCGGAAGTCGAGCGAAGCGGCGCGCTCCGCGAGCTGGCGGCGAAATTCGAGATTCTTCTCGCGCGGATACCATTCGTCGTTGGTCGCGGCAATGTGCAGGACGTGCGTCGGTGCCGGCTGGTAGCCGTGGTTCTCGCTCCAGTCGCCGGGCACGCCTCCGCACACCGCGATCACTCCGCGCGCCTTGTGAGGGTGAGTAAAGACGAAGCGGTAGTTGTAGGAGCACGGTTGCGAGAAACCGAGCAGGAATACTCTTTCCGGGTCGGCATGATATTTGCGAGTCCCTAGCTCGATGAGCGTCTGGAGATTGCGGTGATGGAGTTCGACGGACTCTTCCATCTTGTAGCTCGTGCCCCAGCCGAAGCCCACGTTGTATTTGTTCTGGTTTTCACCCAGGCGGACGAAAAATTGATAAGGGCCCTGGAGTGAAATCACTATCATGCGCCCATCGGCGATTCGCCGCGCCAAACGCATCATCGAGTCCTTGTTGCCTTGGAACCCGTGCAGGGCGATGAGCAGCGGCCAGCGCTTACCCGCGCGATGGCCTCGCGGCAGTTCAAGGTCGTAGTAGCACCGGATCGAGGTTCGGAGATAGGGCTCCATCGTCTGTTCGTAGTTCGTAGTCCGTTGTCGAATGCTAACTTCCTACTCCCTACTCCCTATTCCTTACAGATCTCCACGAGATTGCAGTGGAACGTCGAACCTCCTCCGAGGTCCGTCAAGCGATTCGAAACCAGCGTGTTGATGCCGCGCCCGCCGGGCGAGTGCTGGGCCCACCAGATGGATTCCGCCGACACCACGCCCTCGCGCGTATCCTCGGTGACCTGGGCGGAGAGGCTGCACTCGCCGCGCTCGTTGAAGACGCGGACGAGGTCGCCGCCGGCGATACCGCGCGCCCGCGCGTCGGTGGGATGGATCTTCACCGCCGGCCGGCCCACGCGCTCGCGCTGCTCCTCGACGGCTCCGAAAGTCGAATTGAGAAAGTGCACCGAGGGCGGAACGACCATCTGTAACGGGAATCGCTCGTGCAGCGCGTGGTTCTCCGGGCTCTCCGTGCACGCCGAATAGCCCGGCAGGGGATCGAATCCGAGTTCTGCCATCGCCCCGGAATAGAACTCGATCTTCCCCGAAGGAGTTGAGAAGGCCCCTTCCGATCCGATCCCTTCCTCGGAAACATTCAGGCGCACCGTCGCGCCGGTCTTCAGTTTTTCAAGCTCGATCCCCGCCACGAAAGGCGAAGGCGAGTCGAGCGCTTCCTGCATGACTTCATATTCATTGAGGCTGAAACACGAGTCGTCAAATCCCATTCGCCGAGCCAACGACTGGAACACTTCCAGGTTGGGCTTGGCTTCGCCCAGTGCTTTGATTACAGGCTTGCCGACCTGGAGGTAGTGGTGCCCGTAGCTCTTGTAGAGGTCGAGGTACTCGAGGAACGTCGGCGCGGGCAGCACGACATCAGCGAAATCGACGGTATCGTTGTGAACCTGCTCGTGGACCACGGTAAACAGGTCCTCGCGCCGCAATCCGGCGTGGACGCGCGCCTGGTCGGGCGCGATCGCGGCGGGGTTGCAGTTGTAAACGTAGAGCGCCTTGACGGGCGGGTTTTTCTCCTCGAGCAAAACCTCGTCCAGCTTCACCATATTGATTTCGCGCGTCGCGGGCTGGAACTGGTCTTTGCCGGTCACACGGTCGTAGTTAAGCTCGAAGCACGGCCCGCTGTCGTGATGCGCGCCTCCGCCGGGCTTGCGGAAAGCTCCGACCAGCCCCGGCAGGCAGGCGATGGACCGCATCGCCATGCCGCCGTTTTCGTGCCGCGTCAGCGCAAACCCAACGCGCAGAAACGGCGCGCGCGCCCGGCCGTAGTTGCGTGCCAGGCGGAGGATCTGGTCTTCTGAAACTCCGGTGATGCGGCTGACGCGCTCCACCGGATAATCTGCGAGGACGCGCGCACGTAGCGCGTCGTAGCCGTGTGTGTGCTCGCGGACGTACTCCTCATTTACCAGCCCGTCGCGAATCAGCACGTGCATCAGGCCCAGGGCCAGCGCGCCGTCGGTGCCGGGACGCAGCATCACTTGTTCGTCCGCGAGGTGCGACGTTCGGTTGCGGCAGGGATCGACCATAACCACCCGCGCACCGCGCTTTTTTGCCGCCTTGACGATGGGAACAAAATGCACGCTGGTCGCCGCGATGTTCATTCCCCAGATGAGGATGAAATCCGCGCCCTCGGCTACTCTTAGGTCCGTCGAGGTGTTTTTGCCGAGCGTCATCTCCCATCCGGCCATGGCCGCGGTGTCGCAGATGGTCCGCAACAGTCGGCTGGCGCCCAGGCGATAAAAGAAACGGTGGCCGGCAAGACGATGCACGATGCCCAACGAGCCGCCATAGGAGTAGGGCAGGATGGCTTCGCCGCCGTGGGTGGCGACGATGGCTTTGAAGCGCGCGGCGATTTCGTCGAGCGCTTCATCCCAGGTGATGCGCGCGAATATTCCTTCGCCCTTGGCGCCCACGCGACGCATGGGGTGAAGCACCCGGAGCGGCGAGTAGAGCCGCCGGTCATAATTCGCCACTTTGTGGCAGAGAAATCCCCGCGTTAGCGGATGCTCTGGGTCGCCCTCCTGCTGGGTTTCTCAAGCAGGGAGAGTGTTAGAATATGCGAGCTGGGGACACTCATTTCTATTCGGGAGTACATCACCCATGACGAGCCCTCCGCATCCGCCACCCTCAACAAGGCCGGGGGGCGCTCGGGTGCGCACTCGGGGCAACGTTTCTGGTTCCTTTGGCTTATGGCATGATCCTGGTTGGGCTGGGGATGCTGGCAGGTACCGGATACGGCCTCCACCGGGTGCTTAAAATCCGAACCTGGCCGCAAGTGGACGCCTCGGTAACGAAAACGGGGATGACCACCCATACCCCAGCGGGCTGGGAGCGTTTCTCGAGGCAGGGCTAGGAAAAGAACCGCGACCAGATTTGGTATGAAGCTCACACCGAATTCCGCTACGTGGTGAATGGCAGGGAGTACTTTTCGCAGGACTTTGCACAATTCAACTACGGGCAAACCATGGAGTTACAAACCTACAAGAATACTTACCTGCCCGGCAGCCACCGCTTGATCCGATACGACCCAGCGAACCCCGCGATCATCCATGCCGGCGACGTTTCCACCACGACTCTCGCTGGACTGGGCTTCGGGGCAGTTTTCAGTCTGACGTTTTCCACCCTGGGCGGTTGGTTCGCCTTCCGCATGCGCAAGGCAGTGCCGGGCCGTTGAGGGAACAGCGTCGACGGTAATGGAGCTGCTTCACGTTTTAGGCCAAACGAGCGCGCAGATAGTCCTACAGAACTGTTTTGCCCCGCATGCGGGCACGCGGTGGAGTCAGGCTAGAACTTCTGTCCCAACTGCGCGGCGCGGCTCGATGGCCGGTGACGTGAAGACGTCCCGCAGCGGCTGATCCATCGCAAAATGTCTCGGCCTCGCATCTTTTTCCCGTCAGCTGCCTCACGGGACTTTGAACTTGGCAGGAGTTTGAGGCTAGAATTGACGGCTCACGGGGATTCTCGTTATGGCTTCTCTCGCCAAGGCCCTGCTGATCCTGGGTCTGGTTGCGCTCAATGCTTTTTTCGTAGCGGCGGAATACGCGCTGTTGAGCGTGCGCCGGACGCGCCTCGAGCAGTTGGCGCGCGAAGGGGAGATGCGCGCCCGTCTCGTCCTGACCCTGCTGTCTGACGTCGGCCAGCTCTTTTCGGGAATCCAATTGGGCATCACCGTGGCCAGCCTGCTCATGGGCGTGCTGGGCGAGGCGATCATGGCGCACGCCATCGAGGAAGCGCTGGAAGGCACGTTCACCCGGTTCGTCGCCGTGACGGTGGCGCACTCCATTTCCGTGGGCATTGCGTTTCTTCTGATTACCACGCTCCTGATGGTTCTGGGCGAGCTCGTCCCCAAGGCCCTGGCCTACGACCGTGCGGAGCAGGCCTCCTTGCTGCTCGCTCGCCCCATGCTCTGGTTCATGCAATTGAGCAAGTATCCTGTGCGGGCGCTGGACGGCATGGCGGGCGGGCTCCTGCGGCTCCTGGGACATCATCCGGGTCGCGGTCATGGCGCGGTCCACACTCCGGAGGAGGCCAAGCTGATCGTCTCCGGCATCCGCAAACGCGGCCTGCTGGGCGAAGAGCAGGAGGAGATGATCCACAGCGTGTTTGATCTCCACAACGTCCGCGTGCGCGAAATTATGGTGCCGCGGCCCAAAATCACCTGCCTGCCACTGACCCGGGACCTCCGCGCGCTGCTGGGCAGGGTGGTGGAGGATCGCTACTCGCGCGTCCCGATTTACGAGGGTTCGCCGGACCATCTCGTGGGCATTCTAAACACCAAGGACCTGCTGCGCGTGACGTTCGACCGGCTGCGGCAGAGCGTGCCGCTCGATGCGCCGCTGGATTTGCGCTCCCTGCTCTATCAACCCATGATCGTGGCGGAGACGATGTCGCTCGACCAGATGCTGGACGAAGGCCGCGCGCGCCACTCGCAGATGGCGCTCGTCGTGGACGAATTCGGCACCTTCGTCGGCCTGGTCACCATGGAAGACGTCCTCGAGCAGATCGTGGGCGAGATCCAGGACGAATACGACCGGGAGGAGAAGGCCATTCACAAGGTGGCGGAAAACATCCTGGTGGTGGACAGCTCCCTTAGCCTGCGAGACCTGGCGGCGGATTACGCCATCATCCTGCCGCGCGGCGCCGGATACGAAACGCTGGCTGGGTTTGTCCTGGAGCGCCTGGGAACGATTCCCCAGGGAGGGGAGAGTTTTCTCTTCGAAGGACGGCGCTACACCGTCCTGGAAATGGACGGGCGGCGCGTCGCCAAAGTGAAGGTTGAGAAGATTCCTGTCCCGGCAGCCACGCCCAAGGCGTCAGCGTAGCGGGGTCACGGGCCGGGCGCGCTTTATGCGCCCACCATCACGCCCACTTCCGCGCCACGGTTGGCGTTGAGCGCTTTGGCGGCGGAACCGCGGTTGGTGCACACCTCAAGGAAGCCCGAACTCCCCACGATGGCAAAGATCTCCGAGGGCTTGCCCATCGAGTAGGAGAGGTTCAGTTTGGTGATCTCCTGCTGGTTGATGAGGATCTTGAAGGGCGGGGGATTTTCCTGGAAGAGCTGGGGGACGTCTTCCGGCGTAATATTCGTAATCATATTTCCGAACTTATCGATTCTCAGGACAACGCCCTTGACCAGCTGATCGTTCACCTTCTTGGCTTTGGGGGACGTGAATTTGGCGTAGTCGGTGATGGGCTCCCCGAACTTGTCCACCTCCAGGCCCTTGCTGAGCCAGCCGACCACGGGTGCAAAGATGTCGCGGGCATGGAAAGTGTTGCTGACCGGGTTCAGGAAGTAGTGGTCGGAGGTGACGTGCCGCACCTCGATGTTCTCCTCGCGCTCGTAAACCAGCGAGAGCACGCCGTTATCCGGCGCGACGAATTTCTGGTCCATGGTGCGTGCCAGCAGCGGCCGGCGAGCCGTGCCCACGCCCGGGTCCACCACCACCAGGTGAATCGTGTCGGAGGGAAAAAAGCGGTAGCTCTGCAGCAGGACATAGGCGGCGTCGAAGATGTCGTAGGAGTTCACCTGGTGACAAACGTCCACGATTTCCACTTCCGGGTTGATGCCCACGATGACGCCCTTCATCACTCCCACGAAGTGATCGTTTTGGCCGAAGTCGGTGATAAGCGTGACCACCTGTTTACGCGGCAAAATTCCCTCCCTCAACTGGGGCGTGAGTGTTGTCTTGGTAAAGAAGGCAACGTAACCGAACGGCCCACCTTTGTCAAGCTGCGCGCGGGATGCGGAGGATCGCGGTCTCAGTCTGGATGCGACGCCGCGACGCGGCCGAAGCGCGTGAAGTCATAGTCAGGATCGAGCTCGAGAGTCCGCAGCCAGGCGCGGACGGCGTCGTCCAACTCGCCCAGTTCGGCGAAGCTGAATCCCAGCACGTGATGGACGAAGGCGTCCTGAAAGCGGAAACCGAGCGCCTCTTCGTAGGCGGCCCGCGCGCCCACCCAGTTGTCGAACCGGACGCACTGAAAGCCCCGCTCGCACGCCGCCGCCCAGAGCGCATCTTCCGGCGCGGTCTCTACCGGCACGGGCCAATCGGATTTCAAGGCCAACAGCTTGCGCGCGCACTCGAGGAGGTTCGCGCGCGCGGGGGACTGCGAGAAGATCGCGACGGACTGGATCAGTTGACGGAGCGCCTGGTTCAGGTCCGCGGCCGAGGGCGCAGCGGAGTAGAGCAGCTTCAAGCCGGCGCGGTAGTGCTCGCGGCTTTCCAGCAGCGATTCGGCTTTGATGAGGAATTCCTCGGCCTTGGCGTGGTCGGGGTCGATTTCCAGGGCTCGCCGATAACACGCCGTGGCTCGCTCCAGGTTGCCGGTCGAGCCGTGGGCGTTGCCCAGAACGTAGTGGGCGGTGGCGTGCTCGGGAGCGGCGTGGACAGCGCGGGTCAGCGCTTCCAGGGCCAGCTCGGGTTGTTGCGTTTCGAGGTAGCACACCCCCAACTGCATCCACGCCTCGCCGTTCGAGGAGTCCTCCACCACGACCTCGCCCAGGAGTTCGATGGCGGCAGGGAAATCCCCCTGGCTCAGCGCCTCCATGGCGCGGTTGAAATCTCCCTTTTGTCCCCCATTCGGCATGACAGCCCTGCCCGACCGTCCGTACTTTTCTGTTTCCCCACTCCCCACTTGCTATTTTCTATCTCGTCATCATCTCTCGAAACTGCTCGAGCGACAGCGGCGGCACGGCGGCGGTGGCGAGGTTCTCTTCGACGTGCTCGCGCCGGCTCATCCCCACCAGCGCGCAGGTGATCCCGGGGGTCGAGCGCACAAACTGAATGGCGCACTGCGCGTCCGTCTTCAAGTTCGGAAACCATTCCCGGATATTCGCCGGCAGTCCCTGCGCCAGATGACCCTGCATGATGCTGGCGCTGGCAAAGACCATCAGCCCGCGGGCGCGCGCCACTTCCAGGAAGGGGACCTGCTTGCCTTTCCACTCCTGGGACCGCGCCACCAGGGCTTCCGGCATGGCGAAGCTGAAGGGCAGTTGCACGGCGCGAAAGTGGTGATCCTTGCCGCCCACCTCCTCGGCCGCGCGCAGAACTTCGGCCAGCGAAACCGCGTCCGGCAACTCGGTCCCCACGCGGTAAGCGTTCCAGGTCGCCGTTCCGTAAACCCGAATCTTGCCGGCCGCGACCGCGCGCTCCAGCGCTTCGAAGGCGGTGCGGAGACGCCGGTAGAATTCCTGGCGCGAAACGGCGCTGAGCTGGGTCTCGGGATTATGGAGGTAGTAGATATCGATGGTCTCGACGCCCAGGTTCTGCCGGCTGAGGTCAATCTGATTCTCCAGGTAAGCTGGCGACATGACGTGGCAGCCGGCCGCGACTTCCTCGGGCTTGACGAGTCCGGTTTTGATCAGTTTCTCTTCAAAATAGGCCACCGGATCTTCGGGCTCGTCGGCATCGAACGTGAGAAACCCACCCTTGGTGGCGAGAACCACCTCATCGCGGCGCAAGCTGCCACCGGAGATCATCCCCGCCAGCGCTCGGCGGATGGCGCGCTCGCTGCGCTGGTGGCGGTAATTGATGGCGGAGTCGAAGAGGTTGACGCTCAACTCGGCGGCGCGCATCACCGCGCCCAGGTAGAGCTGGTCGCAGGATGCGGTCGGCTCGCCCAGATACGTTCCGAGACCGATCGAAGAGACCCAGAGACCGTTCGCCGGCCGCAGATGCCCCGGCAGGCGGCCGCTCGAACGATCGCGAAAGCGTGCGGTTCCCTCGGTGGTGGCGAAGCCTGGAATTAACATGGGCGGTCTGTTCCCCGAGAAAAGCAACTCTATTCTTTTAACCTGTAACGTCGCGGTTGGCAAGAATGAACCGCGCGCGACGGGGTCCCTTTGGCCTGAAGTCAAGCGGTACGATTGAACTCCGGTGCTGTCAGGTCTGGATTATGGGCCGGCGAGAAAGTCCCAACGGCTGGCTGGGACAGACCGTTTAGAGCGACGGTCCGTGTCTGCTGCCGCTTAATTACTATTCACCCCGAAGGCGCTTGTAGGCGGTTGGGTAGCGGTTCGGAAGGCTGTAAACCGGATTCCACTCATTCCTCACTCTGCGGAGAGCGGCGAGGTTCAGGTCGCCCACCAAAACACCCTCGGCATTGTCGAGCTCGTCCTGAGTAGATCCTTCGAAGTCGAGAATCGAGCTGGTTCCGGAGTTGCGTGGGGCGCCGTAATTCACGCGGACAATAAACAGGCGGTTTTCGAGCGCCCGGGTTTGGTACAGGTGAACCAGCAGAGGCCGGGAGAAATCGTCGGTGCAGTAGGGATTGAAGACAATCTCCGCACCCCCCAGTGCCAGTTCGCGGGTAGATTCTCTCTTGAATTTCAAGAGGGGTTTCTCTTTTGAAGGTGCAGGAAACTTTTCTCTTTGTTGAGTTCATGCGGCCTCCGCTGTGGAA
>Ga0315284_10004203_pt1 | contig 20476 bp, 17 predicted proteins | sample YL17G09_16_MG_FD_203696 | JGI IMG/M metagenome (GOLD analysis project Ga0315284, IMG submission 203696) | Sediment microbial communities from Yellowstone Lake, YNP, Wyoming, USA - YL17G09_16 | ecosystem: Environmental > Aquatic > Freshwater > Lake > Sediment | place: USA: Wyoming | collected...
CGCTGATGGCGTCGATGTCATAAGCCAGCGCCAATGTCACCACGTCGGCTTCCAGACCGTCGATGACGGCACGGCCCTGCTTGCCGGAGCCGCCGTGCGATTGTTTGACCGTCACCTTGTCGCCCGTCTTCGCCTCCCAGTACTTGGCAAACGCGGCATTGTACTCCTGGTAGAGCTCACGCGTCGGATCATAGGAGACGTTCAGGAGCGTGACTTTCTTGGCAGCCGCCGGCTGAGCAAGAACAGCGGCGACAAACAAGACAAGCGTTGAAGAGATGTATGTTCTCGTAATCATTTGTATTCACCTTTCATTTTCACGTGTCAGCGAGTTGTTTAGAAAGCGAGCTGCGCACGGACAAGGATCGCATCTTCCGCTTCGCGATCCCGACCGCCGGTTTCACCGCCATCAAAGGCAGTGTGCTCGTAATCGAACATCCATTTGACGTTCCTGTTCCAGTACCAATTCAGGCCCAGGCCCCATGCCTTGGCCGACTGGGCGTACTTGGCGGGATCCGCATAAGTTGGAAATGCATCTTCGTCCACGTCGAGCTGACTGACGCGCCCGACGACTTCGAAAGCACCCCACGTATTCGCGGCCGGATTGAAGACCTCCCTGGGAGCCACAGCTTTGTAAGTGGCCGCCTCGCCTGTCAGCACGTAGGACGCAGCGACTTGCCAGCCTTTGTTCTGCAGCTTGTCCGAATTCCCAGCGCGTATCACTTCCTGTGAGGAAACGATGTACTCGGTCAGCAATCCGAACGAGCCGTAACTGTAATAGGCCTGCGGCGAGTAGCGAATCGCCTCGCCATCGGCGAATACATCATCGCGGTACTTGAAAAGGGTCTGTTGCCCAGGCGTCTTATCGCTGGGCAGGTACTGCCCGCGCCCGATGCTGCCATCCTTCTTGCCCGCCGTGACGGCAAAGCCGACGCCAAGTCCATCGAGCAACGGGATGTTCCCTCCCTTCCAGGGATTCACGGAGATTCTGGCCGCCAACTCCTTATTGTCGTCCACGTCGGAATCGGTGCTGCCGTTGTCCACGGCGCCGTTGAACACGCCCACCGCATAGCTGAGCCTGCCACCAAGAAGGCTTTCGCTGTGAAGTGTGGCCCCGAGATCGTAGTTGGGCGTCAGGTTGCCCGAGAGGGCAAGCTCGGTGAACAAGGTATCGGCGTTGGATTGCAGCCGCTCGATGCCGAACGGCACCTTGTACCGGCCGACCTGCAATTTCGCCTCTGGGATGTACTTGAAGTCCAGATACGCATCCTGGATGGCGGCTTTCCCCTCGCCGAAATCGGGCACGAGCCTGAAATCGATGTCACCAAAAACAGTGCCTTCAAAAAACGGCCGGGCGCGACGCAGCAGGAAGGTGTCATCGCTCGCCTTCGGGTCCTCCCGACCGCTCACCGAGCGGCTGTCCACCTGCAACAAACCCCGCAACCTCAGCGCAAAATCGCCATCGGGACTCTTGATGGAGAAACCCTCTTTCGCACTGGCGGTCGCGAGAGGCGTAGTCTTCGCTTTCTCCGCCGCCTGCTCGCGCTCAATCTCCAACTGCCTGTCCCTGATTCTCTCTCTTTGTTCAAGCTCAGCCACACGGTCTTCGACCGTTCCGGCTGTTTTTGTATTTGGATCGTTCGATCCTGCCATTGCGAGGTTCGAACCGATGGAGTTCAAACCCGCCAAAACAATGATTGTCAGTACAATGTAACCTTTCACTTTTGAGGTCCTTTCGTTCTGAGACGTTAGGACCTTCCGGTTGTCCGGTCAGATCAGATGAAATATGCTCCTGCGTCGATGAGGCCACCCGCTTATATGGGTAGGCTTTTGGATTTGACCGTCAACACATCATGATTCGCCCTCCAAAGAAAAAGGTTTCCTTGTTTTGCCGGGTCGGGCATTGTCAAAACGGATTTTCTCTGTCCGTTCGATCTGGACGACCTCGGAATCGTGCACGACGATTTGGACAACGCCAAAACGCAGCGATCCAACCTCCTTTTGGACAATGTCAAGCCACGCGGGTGGTCCATCGCTGGCGCGTGGCTTCATAGTATCTTGATGATCCTGACTCATGGCAAGTGACCTCTGGGCAATATGGTTCATGCGGATTGACAACTCACATGCGATACGCACAGCGCACGCTCAATTATGAGCGTCAACACGCCGCCAGTGCCTGGTCCAGATCCTCGATCAAGTCTTCGACATCCTCTATGCCGACGGATAGACGGATCGTGCCATCGGTGATGCCGATCCGCTCACGCTCCGCCGCCGTCATTGCGCCATGACTCATCGTAGCCGGGTGACAGGCCAGGGACTCGACGCCGCCGAGGCTCTCGGCAAACAGGAAGAGCTTCAGTCCCTTCACGAATCGGCGCACCTGCTCGACGCCGCCGCCCAGCCGGAACGTGACGATCGCGCCGAAGCCGTCCATTTGCGCTTTGGCCAGCTCGTGCTGGGGATGGCTGGGCAGGCCGGGATAGATCGTCTCCTGCACCTTCGGATGCTTCTCCAGAAACTCGGCAACGGCCTTCGCGTTGACCTCATGCTGCTTCATGCGAACGGCCAGCGTCTTGAGCCCGCGCAGGCTCAGCCAGCAGTCCCACGGGCCGGGCACCGCTCCGGCTGCGTTCTGATAGAACTTGATCGCCTCGTACAAGCGATCATCGCTGGTCACCACCGCACCGCCGATGACGTCGCTATGACCGCTGACGTACTTGGTCGTGCTGTGCAGGACGACATCGGCCCCCTGTGTCAGAGGGCGCTGGAAGTACGGCGACGGGAACGTGTTGTCCGCCACCAGCTTGGCACCATGATCGTGGGCAATCTTCGCCACCGCCCGCACGTCCACCAATTGCAGCAGCGGATTCGCAGGCGTCTCGATCCACACTAACTTCGTCGCGGATTGTATCGCCTCGGCGAATGCCGCCGGCCGGGTGCCGTCCACGTATGTGAAGCTCACGCCCCTGGGCCGAAGAATCTGCTCGAACAGTCGAAACGTCCCGCCGTAAATGTGTTCCGCCGACACAACGTGGTCGCCGGGACGCAGGAGCGAAAGCACGGCGTCAACGGCCGCCATGCCCGAGCTGAACGCCAGACCGAAGCGGGCCTCCTCCAGCGCCGCCAGGCACTGCTCCAGGGCCGTGCGCGTGGGATTGGCGCTGCGGGAGTACTCGTAGGCATGGGGCCGGCCGACGTCGTGGAACGTGAAGTTCACCGTCTGATACACCGGCACGATGATGGAACCCGTGGTCGGGTCGGGCTGCTGGCCGACGCGAATGGCCTTGGTTGAGAATCTCATATCTGGTAGTCCTGAATGTATTGTTTTTCCTGCAGCAGTGAATGTAGGGCGGACAAGGCGTCGGGATCGACCTTGTCCAGAATGAGGTCGGGCCTGCGTCTACCCAGTTGGACCTCACCGACGTTCACCACGATAAGCTCGCCCGGCCGATTCAACGTGTCGATTGTTTGAAGCTCGAAGTCATCCAGGTCGGCAATCGACGTGATGACGATCAGCCCGGCGTCGGTGAACAGGTGGGCGGTCTCACCCAGGCGGCGCAGGTACTCCTCCCGGCCGCCCAGGACGTTCAGGTCGGCGTTGAGGCCGAGCAACTGGTTTCTCAAGCCGAGGTAATAGGCCAGGCGTCCGGAGTTGTGGAGATGCTCCTCGATCGCGCGTCCCAGCGACTCCATGTCGCCGCCTTGCGGGCCGCAGATCACCACCAGGGCCGGCCGCTGTCCGTGACGCGAGGCCCGCTCCTGGGGGCTGATCCCGCTGCGCACCCAGGCTCGATTGCGCTGCCGGACATGCTCGAGCACGAGGGTATTGGAGGTCTGCTCGGCCGACAGGATCACGCCGCCGCCGGCGATCTCGTACTCGTCGATGATGACGAACCGCCCGGTCTGAGGGATGTCCAAGGCTGGATCGCACGCAACCGGCTTGAGCGTCTCCAGTGTCACGTGGGCCACGTCGTGCCGCTCGATCTGCCGGCGGTTGGCCACGGTGCTCAGATCGGAGGCATCGATGACCGCATGCACCTGCGTCAGATACGCCGCAGCGCGAGTGGCATGGAGTTTCAGCTTGTACCGTTTGCCCATGACCATCGGGTTGGGGCTCAACCAGAAGAGGTTTGCCTCCAGCTTGGTGGACGAGCGAGGCTGCGGCTCGTCGGCCCTGACCATCAGCTCGCCGGGCTTGATGTACACCTGCGTCTGGAGCGTCACGCCGGTGCTTTCGCCGGCTTGCGCTTCCTGGCGCTGGGGCAGCGGGAAGGCCTCCACGCTGCGGATGCGGGTCCGCTTTCCACTGGGCAGAAAGACGACCTCATCGCCCACGTGCAACCGGCCGGTCACGATGCGGCCGGCGATGATGCGGCGATCATCCCCATCCTCCGTGAACTTGTAGATGTCCTGGACGGGCAGGCGAAGGGCCTTGTCGACAGGCGAGGGCTCCTTTTGGAGCTTGTCCAGCAGATCGAGGATCGTCGGTCCTGTATGCCACGACATGGGCTCAGACCGGCGGGCCACGTTGTCGCCTTCGCGGGCACTGATCGGGATGAACGCCATCGGCTCCAAGCCGATCTTCGCGAGGAACTGCCCGTACTCGTCGCGGATGGCCTGGAACGGGTCCTGTCGATACCCGACCAAGTCCATCTTGTTGACGCACACGGCGATCTGGCGAATGCCCAGCATGCTCATCAGGTAGCCGTGGCGACGCGAGTTCTCCTGCACCCCCTCGGCCACGTCGATCACCAGCAGTCCCGCCTCGGCCCGGGCCGCCCCGGAGATCATGTTCCTGAGAAACTCGATGTGTCCCGGCGCGTCGATAATGATGTACTCTCGTCTGGCAGTATGGAAGAAGCACCTTGCGGAGTCGATGGTGATGCCCTGCGCCTGCTCGTCCTTGAGCGCATCGAGCAGAAAGGCGTACTCGAAGGGCTTGGCATTGCGGCGGCACGCCTGCTTGACCTGCTCCAGCTTGCCTTCGGGCAGCGAGCCGGTGTCGGCGAGGAGCCGCCCGACCAGCGTGCTCTTGCCGTGGTCCACGTGGCCGATGACCACGATGTCCATCTGCTCTCGAGCGATTTGGGATTTGAGATTTGCCATTTGAGATTTCTGATTTATGATCTGCGATTTTTGGGTTGAGAAATCAACAATAAAGAATCAACAATCTACAATCACATGTACCCTTCTCGCCGCAGGGTTTCCAGGCCGTAGCCGTCTTCCTTGTCCTGGTCTCGGCCGGAGCGTTCGGCGATGTTGGCGAACTTACCGCTGCGCAGCTCCTCGATGATTTCGTGGACGTTCCTGGACGTCGATTGCACCGGCTGGGTGCACGGCCAGCAGCCTAAGGAGCGGTAGCGCTGCCCGGCGCCCTGGTCGAAGTAGAGGCTCACCATGGGGATGCTCTCGCGCTCGATGTACTCCCAGACGTTCAGCTCCGTCCAGTCCAGCAGCGGGTGAATCCGCACGTGGGTGCCGGGGGCGAAGTCGGTCTTGAACTGGTTCCACAGCTCGGGCGGCTGGTTCGACACGTCCCAATCGCTGTGCCGGTCGCGCGGCGAGAAGTACCGCTCCTTGCTGCGGCTGCCTTCCTCATCGGCCCGGGCGCCGACGATCACGCCGGTGAACGGCTCACCGCCGGTGGTCTTGACGTACTGGCCGGTCTGGTGATCGAGCACCCAGCGAGGCCACTCGCCGGACAGGGTGTGTTTGAGGGCCTCGCTTTTGAGGGCCGCGCAGCACTGGAGGCGAGTGGCCGTGCCGTCGGGAAACGTCTTGTGTTCGGCCAAGGCACGGTCGTTCCGCCCGAAGATCATGTTCAGCTTCCACTGTTTGGCTAAGCGGTCGCGGTACTCGATCATCTCCGGGATCTTGTACTGCGTGTCAATGTGCATCAGCGGAAGCGGCACGTGCCCGAAGAAAGCCTTGCGGGCCAGCCACAGCAGGACCGTGCTGTCTTTGCCAATCGACCAGAGCATCACGAGCTGCTTGAACTCGCGATACGCCTCGCGGAGGATATAGACACTCTGTGCTTCGAGCTTTTCGAGATGGTCCATCATGGTCTCCTCCCGGGGATGATCTTGCCATCCTGGATGTGCAGACCGCATTCTTTGTGTTCAGGTTGTTCCCACCACCAGCGGCCGGCGCGGACGTCCTGGCCCGGCTCCACCGCCCTTGTGCAAGGCGCGCAGCCGATGCTGGGGAACCCATGGTCGTGCAGCGCGTTATAGGGAATCTTGTTCGCCCGGATATACTCCCACACCTGCTGCTCGGTCCAATCGACGAGCGGATTGATCTTGCAGAGGCCGAACGTCCCGTCCCACTCGATCTTCTCAACCGCCCGGCGCGTCACCGACTGCTCCCTTCGCAATCCACACATCCATGCGTCAGCCGTGGAAAGAACGCGTCTGAGCGGGTTGGTCTTTCGCACCGCGCAGCACATTTTGCGAAGCTCCACACTCCGGTAGAACAGGTTGGGCCCATGCGTGCGGACCATCTCTTCAAGCTCCCGCGTATCGGGCGAGAGAACCTCGTAGCGGAAACCGTACCGCTGCATGGTCTGTTCCATCGTTTCGTAGGTTTCGGGAAAGAGCCTGCCCGTGTCGAGGGTGAAAATCCTCGGTTTGGCAGCGACAGCGCATACGAGGTGGGTCAGAACCTGGTCCTCAATGCCCAGGCTCGATGCAAGCACAAGCCGGTCGGCGGGAAGAATTCGAAAAGCTTCCCTGACCGCTCCTTCCGCATCCTTACCGTCAATCGCGCGTTGAAGTTGGAAGAAAAGATCAGTCATCATATTGAATACTCCGGCGGCCTCTCTTTTACGCGGCCGAACGGGATCCGGTTCCATGCTCGTTCATGCAGATAGTACAACGTGAGTTTGGTGAACAGCTCGACGATGCCGATGGATAGTGCTATTTTCATCCTTCCGCTGATGAGGAAAGAGATCACAATGGTATCCAGCGTGCCGGTCAGACGCCAGGAAAGTGCCTTGACTATGCTGCGATGCGGCTTCTCGTGCATGGGCTCTCTATCCCTTCCTGATCACAACGCGGAACATCTCACCCAGGCTCTCCACTTTCACAACTTGATGACCTTCTTCCTTGACGCTGCGGGGCACGTTCAACATGGCCTCCCCTTCGTCGAAGATGACCTCCAGCAGATCTCCGGCCGCCAGCGGGGCCAGTGCCGCTTTCGTTTTCACGAAATTCATGGGGCACGCCACGCCATGCAGATCGATCTTCTTCTTGATGTCACTATCCATTGCGGATTTCCTCTTTCACGTTCTCGATGCCAATACGGTCGATCATGTGCCCGAAGCGCTCCCTCTTGCGCCCGTGCTTCTGGTAATAGCGCAGCGAGTTCTCGATCAGCCGGTACAATTCCTCTTTGTTCGGGATCAATCGCTTCAAAAGCGTCGCAAGGCGGGGTATCTTCCCCATGGTCCCGCCGATGAAGAGGTTGTACCCGGTCGCGGCGGGTGTCCAGGAATTCACGGGGCACGACGACGTGCAGATGCTGCAATTGATGCACTTGTCTTCGTCCAGGATATACCGTGCGGCATCCCCCTCCGACCCCTTGTCGCGTACGATGGCTTTCGTCGGGCAGATGTTGACGCAGAGCTGGCAGTCGATGCAGGTCTTGGCGTCCCAACGCGGCAGGATCGCCCCCATCACGCCGATATCGTTTTCCGTCGCTTTCGCGCAGTTATGCGGGCACCCGGTCACCGCCATCTTGAACTTGTGCGGGGTCTCTTGTCCGAAATAGCGACTGTCCAGGTCCCGTGCGATTTCCTTGGTGTCTATGATCCCCCAACGGCAGGTCGCGTTCCCCGGGCAGGCGACGACGATGCGCACCCTAGGGCCGCACGCTCCCATGTACACGTTCTCCGATGCCAGTTCCGCGCGGGCCTTCTCCAGGTTCGAGTGATGAACGTAATGAATCTCCACGCCTTGCCGGGTGGAGAGATGCACGCCGCCCTTGCCGTATCGTTCCGCCACGTCAGCGATCTTTCTGATTTGGTTTGCGGTCAGATCGCCGCCGACGGCACGCAACCGCATGGCAAAGTACTCTTTCTGCCGTTGCTGGATCATCCCGACCTTCTTGTAGGCGGCAAGATCGAACACGGGTTCAGCCATTGACTTCTCCTCGACGACGAGTGCTTGCTCTGTTGCTGTCCCCTGACGGATGCGGAACGCCTTTGCCTCCCGTCTGCCGGGGACCAGGGACACAATCACATAGATGATGGCCGGGTCGTACGCGAGCCGGATGTCTTCGGGGGACGGCCGCGCCGGCGTCGCCGGATGCGTATGGTAGACGGCCAGGATCTCCAACCCCTCGGCGCGGGCCTGCCGCACGGCCGCGAACTGCTCTCGCGGATCGAGCGAAAAATGCTCCGGGCTGTGATCCGCATTCGTCATGGGGATGGTCGTTTTCACCTCACCGGCCGTTCCGGCAAGATAGCCACATGCCTCGTTAGGCGATTCCCGTTCCCCTTGGGCGAGAATCGTCTCGATGATTGTTTCTGGAATCCTCATTGTTCATTTCTCTTCAAATCGCAAACAGGCTGCTCGTAATCCTCAAGCCGGGTGATCGTCGGATGCGAGCCGCAGATCGGACATTCGGGATTCCGCTTGATGCGGATCGTCCTGAACTCCATGGAAAGGGCGTTGAAACTCAGCAGGCGACCGGTGAGGAGTTCCCCTTTGGCGACCAGGAACTTGATCGCCTCGGCGGCCTGGATCGTCCCCAGCATGCCCGCCACCGCTCCGAGCACCCCCGCCTGGGAGCAGGAGGGAACCGCGTTCTTCGGCGGCGGATTGAGGAAGATGCATCGATAGCAGGCGCTGCCCGGCACGTACGTCATGGTCTGCCCCTCAAAACGCAGGATTCCGCCGTGCGAGAAAGGCTTGCGCGCCACTACACAGGCGTCGTTGATCAGGAATTTCGCGGGGAAATTGTCCGTCCCGTCGATGACGAAATCGTAGTCGCGGATGATGTCGAGGATGTTGTGGGCAAAGACCCGCTCCTGGTACGTCCTGACCGTAATGCTCGGATTGATCTGCAACATCTTCTCTTTCGCCGAGAGAACCTTGGGCGTGCCGATGTCGGGCGTGAAATGAATGACCTGCCGCTGCAAATTGCTCCTCTCGACGACGTCGCCGTCCACGATGCCGATGGTCCCGACGCCCGCCGCGGCAAGGTAGAGCGCCGCGGGAGCGCCCAGGCCGCCCGCGCCGATGATCAGAACCTTCCCTTGCAGGATTCTCTCCTGCCCCTCAATGCCGATGTCCCGGAGGATGATATGCCTGCTGTATCGTTCGAGTTGTTCGTCGTTCAGTTCCATCGTTCATGCTCCCAAGGCCTGTTCGATATCCGCCTGCAGGTCTTCCAAGTCCTCGATGCCCACGGACAGCCGTATCAGCGTGTCGGGGACCCCCATCTGACGTTTCAACTCATCCGGGTATTCGCAAAAGATCGTCGATGACGGGTGGATGGCCAGCGTCTTGTTGTCGTTGATATTCGTCGCCCGGCGGATGAGCTTCAGCTTGTTGAGGAAAGCGAAGCCGTCCTTCTTCGACGCCAGGTCGAAGGTCAGCAGCGCGCCGCATCGCTCGCCGAAAATGCCTTTTGCCACACCGTGGTACAGCGAGGTTTCCAGGCCGGGATAATTGACGCGCTGCACCCGCGGGTCTTGGGCCAGGTGTCTTGCGATAGCCATCGTGTTCTCACAGGACCTGTCGGCCCGCAGCGCCAGGGTCTCCAGACCTATGCTCTGCAAATAGGCGCTGTGCGGGGCCAGGCATCCACCCGTATTGCGGAATACTTCCCGCTTGAGCTTGGTCACCAAGGTGAACGGGCCGTATCGTCTGGCTTCCTGCTCCAGCTTGGGATTGTGCCTCCAATCATAGGTGCCGTTGTCGATGATGATCCCGCCGACCGTCGTTGCGCCGCCGGAGATGAGCTTCGTACTCAAAAGCACCTCGATATCGACGCCGAAGTCCTTGCTCTGGAAGAAGTATAGCGGAGTGACCGTCGTATCCGCGATCAACAGGAGCCGATGCTTGCGAGCGACGGCGGAAAGTGCCCGGATATCGGCGACCTCGAGCTGCGGGTTGGTGATCGTCTCGAAGAAGACGGCTCGCGTCCTGTCGTCGACCAGGGCCTCGATGGTGTCGGGGCGCGACAGGTCGGCATAGCGCACTTCCAGACCCCAGGGGCCGAGCGTCTTCTCCAGAAGGGAGTACGTATTGCCGAACACGTATTTCGTCGTGATGACGTTGTCCCCCTGCCGGGCAATGCTCAAGAACGTATCGGCGATCGCCGCCATCCCCGAGGAAACCGCAACCACGGCCAAGGCCCCGGAGATGTACTTGATCTTCTGCTCCAGGTGCTCGACCGTCGGATTGCTGATCCGCGTGTACATGTGGCGGGGCCGTTTGCCGAGGAACGCCTCCTCGATTTCTTCGGCGGTCTCGAACTCGAAGGAGACCGACTCGTAGATCGGCATGTGCAACGACCCGTGGGGATCTTTCCTGAGAAACGGAGCGTGTATCGCCCTGGTAGTGAATCCCATCGTTCTATGCTCCTCCGCCCATGAAATAGAGGAAATCGACCTCGTCGTTTTCCTTGAGCATCATGGCGCTGCACCGGTCGCGCTGCACGAACTCGCCGTTGAGCTGCACGCTCACCAGTTCAGGCTGCTCCACATTGTTGCGGACCAGCAGATCAGCGACGCTGAGCCTCGTCTCGATCTCCTGCACTGCCCCATTGACCTTGATCTTCATGCACACTCCCTATTCTATTCCCGGAATAGCCGGCAGGGACGGAAAATCTGCATCTCTACGCCGTGATATCAGCGAACAAGACCGACGACAAGTAGCGCTCGCCGAAGCTGGGAATGATCGCCACGATCACCTTGCCCTTGTTCTCGAGCCGGGCGGCCACGATGCTCGCCGCTCGCAGCGCCGCTCCGCTGGAAATGCCTACGAACAGGCCTTCTTCTTTCGCGGCCCGGCGGGCATAGTCGACAGCCTCGTCCTGGTCCACCTGAACGACCTCGTCCACGATCTTAAGATTCAGCACCTTTGGGACAAATCCCGCCCCGATCCCCTGAATCTTGTGCGGCCCCGGCTTGACCTCCTGTCCGGCCAGGGTCTGCGTCAGGACCGGGCTCTGCGCCGGCTCGACCGCGATGGCCTGGAAGCTCGGCTTGCGCGACTTGATGACCTCGGCCACACCGGTAATGGTGCCGCCAGTGCCCACGCCGGAGATCAGGATGTCCACCTTGCCGTCGGTATCTCTCCAGATTTCCTCTGCGGTCGTCCTGCGGTGGATTTCCGGGTTCGCCGGGTTCTCGAACTGCTGCGGGACAAATGCCCCCTTTTCCGCCTCAGCGATCTCCAATGACCTCTTTATGGCACCCTTCATCCCTTCGGCCGCCGGAGTCAGCACAAGCTCCGCGCCAAGGGCCTTGAGTACCTTCCTTCGCTCGATGCTCATGGAATCCGGCATGGTCAAGAGCAGTCGGTATCCTCGCACGGCGCAGACAAAGGCCAGAGCAATACCTGTGTTCCCGCTGGTTGGCTCGACAATGATCCCGCCCGGCTTGACCTTCCCGGCACGCTCGGCGGCATCAATCATTGCCACCCCGATCCGGTCCTTGACGGAGGCCAGGGGATTGTGGCTCTCGAGCTTGGCCAGGACGACCCCGTTAGGAATCAACTTGTTGACTTGTACGAGAGGCGTCTTGCCTACCGTTGCGATGATGTCTTTGTACGTGTTCGCCATAATCCATCTCCTTTTCAGACGATATCAGAGCTACACCGCAATCCCTACCATTGCCATAAGAATTATACATCACTATGTCGATTAGTATAGTGTACATTGCAAATATGTCAAGCGCAACCTTGAAAGAAAATAGATTGAATAGTTGTAAGTCTTTTCTTGATAATGGTTTAGGTTTACGCTTTTCTGCGAGAATATCGTAATATACCATAATGTCTATTGACATAATGAGCATTATCCAAGATAATCACTTGTGTACGTTTAGAGGTGGTATCAGAACTTGAAGGTTGATAGGAGCCGAACGTGAACCTGTCCCAGAAGTGCCAGTACGCCGTGCGGGCTGTCCTTGAGCTGGCGAAGCACTATGGCCAAGGACCTGTGGCCATCAGCCTGATCGCGGCGAATCAGGCCATACCTCAGCGGTTCCTTGAGAACATCCTGAATGAATTGAGGCCAACGGGATTGATCGAGTCAAGACGCGGGATCCAGGGGGGCTACCTTCTCGCCCGAGATCCCGCGACGATATCGGTGGGCAAGATCATACGCCTCGTGGAAGGGCCGCTCGATCCGGTGAAATGCATGGGAGACAAGAACAGCCTTTTCTGTCCGCTCAAGGACAAGTGTTCTCTCATCCACCTTTGGAGCAGAGCCAAAGCGGCCATCGAGGACGTATATGATAATGCCAATTTCCGCGATCTGGTTGAGGAGGAGCAGAAACTGAACAGGTCAACTGTCATCGATTACTGCATATAAGCGACGAATGGACTCAGGCTGTTGTTGGTGGTGACAAACGCATATAGTCCCCGAAACCCGTTAGACCTCCTTCTCCCCGGGCACCACGAATGGCTTGCGGTAGTCGCGCGTCAGCAATGCGTCGGCCGCCGGATTGTCGATGAACTTCTCCTTGTCCGAGTCGATCGCGATCCACGGCCCGAGGGTCAATGGGGTCTTCTCGATGTCCACGCCGTTGTCGGCGAGGTGCCGGCGGATTTCCTGGAACGTCTCCACGATGTTCTCGTTCACCTTGAGGGCCTCCAATGCCTGCTGGATATCCCTCGGCGAGGCCGGTTTGCCCAAGCGCTGCGAGATGTTGGCCGTGTGGACCACGGCCGTCGAAACGTGTCCCTCCTCAATCTCCGCGTTCTGCTCCTGGCGATTGCGGCTCCTCACCGCCCGGATGAAGTTGTCGAAATGATCGACATCGGGGGCTTGCAGCTTCTGGACCAGCTTGCCGTCGGGATCGTAGACCGACGTGCCGGCTAGGTAGCCCTCGCTCCCAACGATCAGGATCGAGCCCCGCTTGGGATCGGCCGTCTTGAGGTTGCGGACCTCCTGGACAATGGTGATGGTCCCGAAATCGTGGATCGTGACTTGCACGCTGGGCGTTTCCCCACAGTCGTCCAGGCCCACGCGCCCGCCGTAGCTGCACACGGCCCGACCCAGTCCCCTCAGGTCCACGATCAGCCGCATCGTGTCCACGACGTGGATGCTGTTATTGGCCAGCTCGCCGCCGCCCCAGTTCCAAAACCAGTGCCAATCGTAGTGGAAGCTCTTGCGACGCAGAGGCAATTCCATTGGGGCCGGGCCGGCCCAGAGATTGTAGTCCACCGTCGGCGGCACGGGGTATTCCCCCGCCGGGCCGATGGAGGCCCGTGCCCGGTAGGTGCAGACGTGGGCCAGCTTGATCCGACCCAGCTTGCCTTCGCGAACGTACTGTGCGGCGGCGCGGTTGGCGCCGATGGAACGGAGCTGCGTGCCGCCCTGGCAGATGCGGTTGTACTTGCGTGCCGCCTGCACCATGCGCCGGCCCTCGCTGATGTTGTGACTTACCGGCTTCTCCACGTACACGTCCTTGCCCGCCTGCATGGCCCAGATGGCCGCCAGGGAGTGCCAGTGGTTGGGCGTGGCGATGGAGACGACGTCCACCGACTTATCATCGAAAATCCGCCGCATGTCCTGGACGAACTTGGGTTTGCTCTTGAACTGGGCGGCGGTTCTCTCCCCGATCGCAGCGTCCACGTCGCAGATGTAGCTGATGGCGCAATCGTCGCGTTCATCAAAAGCCTTGGCGTGATCGCCGCCGCGGCTGCGCACCCCAATCACGGCCACGCTCAGCCGCTCGTTGGGGCTCTTGCTTTGTTTGGCTCGATCCGCGCCCAACAGCACGCGGGACGACCCGGCGGATGCCGCGGCCGCAGCCAACAAGGTTTCTTCCAAGAACAAACGACGGCTGAGACGTCTCATGGAAATCCTCCCCTAAAGCAACGGAATCTGTCACAGAGCACCGGCGCCGCTCGGCGCCACACGTTAGGCCCCATGCTACTTTCCCACGAGGCGTCGTGCAACAGCTAAAAGAACCGGCCGGAATCACTGTGACAATGTCCACATGCCTGCCGGACCTTCCAACCACGCGGAGCCGGCCTCTTCGCTGACTGCGAGATCGCGGGTCTCAGTGGAACCTTCCTGCCGGGCGTGCCATTGGCCCAGCGAGAGGTCAGTCACGAGTATGCGGCCGGCACGATCCCCCGGCACAGTGAACTTCACCGGCTCAGCGGAGCGTCGGCTGTCCCTTCGCATCAGAACGACCCACGACGCTTCGGGTCCTTCGATGATGCAGCCCACGCGGTCCCCGGCGTCGATGCCTCGCACGGGCCACCGCGAGGGTGACTGACGGTCGGTCACCTGCACGACATTGAGGAACAGGTCCTCGGCAGCGGCAGCCTTCGGCGACAACTCTATTCGCCACTCGCCGGTCTCGATGGAGGTTCGCTCCAGGCGCTTTGCATCGATGTCGTTGGCATAGTTCTGGCCGAACACCCAATACTCCCTGCCCGGGCCGCCCACTTTGGTGATGTCTGCGTTCGCCGCCGGTGGCAGCAGCGTATCCAGAATGAGCCGGCCGCTGTTGCCGTGCTGAGTGCAATCGACCACGACCGAGACCGTATCCACGCGCGGCTCTTCGAGCGTGTGCAGTAGCCAATACTTGCGGAACGTGGGATTGGCGCTCACCACGCGGTCCATGACAATCATCGCCGCCGGCACCTGCGGGTTGCGCAGGTTCAGAAAGACGAAAGAGCGTGTCACCTGCCGGACCTTCTTGCCGTAAGCCTCAGTGAGATCACCCTGCAACAATGTGAAGTCCGGCGTCTGAGGATCGGGACCGAAACCGTGAGCGAGCACCTTTCCCGTGCGATATCCATTTGCCGGAGCCAGCAGCACGCCGAGGTCGCGCGCCTCGGAGCGACCGTGAGGCAGCCGTTGACCGCCGTCGTTGCCGTAGCCGCGACCGCCGAACTTCTCGTTCGGATCGTAGACGAGCAGGCTGTTGTGCGCGATCGTGCGCCACGAGTAGTTCAGGCAGTGCGAACTGCCATAACCGCCGGAGGAGCCTCCCTGATAAAGGCCCGAATCGATCGCAAGGGCCCCTTTGTAGTAGATCTGGAACGCGCCGGCGTCCAGGTGCTGATGGTTGACGAAGTTGTACTCATTGACCTTCATCTCGGCGATGACGGATTTCTCGCCCCAGCCGGTGCGCGCGACCATCCAACCAAAGGGCGGGCCGAAATACCGTGACAACGGCAATGTGCTGATTGATTTTGCCTGGAGTGCGACATCACGCCAAAGCACCTCGAAGATCGTCTCGTTGCCGCCGCTACCGCCCTGGCGCTGGTACTGGTCAAGCAGAATGCCGTCATGATAGTAGCCGGCGGTCAACAGCGTCCCGATGCATTGGCTCCACGGCTGGCCGCGAGGTGCACTGCAGGCGAAGGTGTCGCCGGCCCGGAGCCGCTGACCGGCCGGCCGCGTCGTGTAAATCCACAGATACGGCACGAAATGCTGCTCCGGGTTGTACACGTTGCCCGCGCCCAACCGGTCAAAGATCCACAGCGGGTAGGTGTCCCAACTGAAACGATGCGGGCCGTATGAGTCCCCCTGGTGATAGGCGTGTCCGGGGTAGAACCAGTTTCGAACCGGCAGATGCTCGCGGAAGAAGCGCCCCGCCGCCAGGCGATACATCTCCGGGAACTCGTCGTAGATGGCAATCCCGGCCGAGAGCATGTCACGCATGATCATCGCCTCGGAGGAATGGCCCGTGACCGAGCCCTGGCCCGTGGGCGGATAGCCGCACTCCTGCGTTCGGGCCAAACGGACCAGCTCCCTGATGAACGCCTGCCTCTCGTCGGGGGTCAGCAGGCTGCAGCACCAATCATAGACGATGGCCCCGGTGACCATCATACGACCCGTCTCTCGACAGGCGTCCATCCGGTCTGCCAGCACACATTTCTCGAGCAACGGCAAAGCAGCCTCGATGGTCGAACGGCCCAACATCGCGTCGTGCGTCACCAGGTATTGCAGGGCGTCCCACTCGACCTTGGACTGCGCCGACCGGTTCGCCAGGCCCTGCAACCCCTGGACTGCCTCTGCAAGCGCGGGCTCCTTCAACCGCTGGGCCAACTGCCCCACGTGTTCGGCGCGAAGGTAAAGCCGCGGGTGCTCGGCCGGCGGGATGGGTATGCGCGTGCCATCTATCTCTTGCCACTGTGTTGTTGTTCCCGCGGGCAAGGCAGAGCCGGCCGCAATGAATATGACCAGCAACAATGTCGTTCTATTCCAGCTTCTGCACATCATGCCTCGTCTCCTTCCTCCACTCACCGGCCGTCTGAATCAGACAACGACTCCTGCAGGATTCCGCTGCAACTGGCGGGGACACAATCACTCATTTCTCCCACGGGGCACGAGCAAAGCCAGGCGCCCCTTCGCGACCGAACCGCAAGGGGGGATTGCCGTTTTCGAACGCCCCGATATCCGGCGCGGCTCCCTGGTAATCATCATTGAAGCCCGGCACGCGCACACCTTTGTCAATCGCCGGGTTGGCGGCTTCAACGACGGGATCGGTAATCGCGAAGTCCTTGCCGTTGCGCGAGTACTCGACCTTGCCCCACTTGATGGTGGGGACCGTCGGCGCCAGGAACCATTCCATCCGCTCGGATGGCACGAACATCGACCGGACGAAGCCGCCGGCAAGATACCCGCCGGTCAGGTCGCCGCGAAAGTCGTTCGGTGGACCGTCCTTGGGAGAGGAGGGATAGGCGTTACCGCGAACCCGGAAGATGTTGTTCCGCGTCACCGTATTACAGACCCCGTGGCCGCTGAAGACGTCCAGCGCCCCGTGGGGCTGAAGGGCCGTGTTATGGAAGATGTACCGCCGGCCCTGGTCGCCAGGGACCTGCTCGCCGTTGAGGGTGAGAGTCCTGGTGACGCCGCCGGTCTTGATGATCATGCCGCCGCTGGGGTCCTGGTGCGAGATGCGGCTGGAGGCGAACACGTTGCGGTAGATGTAAAGCGGCCCCATCGACGTGCTCGCCGTGGCCACGAACACGAAGGTCTTGTCGATGTAATTGCCCCAGATGCGCACGTTCATGTTCGCGCCTTCGCTCTCGATGGCGTCGTCCCAGCAGTTGGTGATGATGTTGCCGTAGATGTCGGAGTCGCGGTTGGGGCTGCCCTGGAAGCTGAAGTTGCTGCCGCCGCCGATCCCGTCGTTGTACCCGTGGTCCTCGGTCGAGCGAATCTCATTGTAGCGAATGACATTCCCGCCGGAAGAGTTCAACAGGGTGATCCCCTGGGGGCCGTCGGGATGGCCCGACTCCCAGTCGTTCGACCCGCTGCGCGGATGCTCGATCAGGTTGCGTTGAAGGACCAGGCCCCCAGCCCCAGTCTCGGCGTAGATTGCACTGTCGGAGCCGTAGAAGACGCCCCAGACCCGGGCGCCGCCCACTCGGCCCCACAGGGTCATGTGACAGTCCTCCACGACCACGTTCTGCACGCCTTTGCGAATGAGCACGGCATTCTGTCCGGCGTTCTTCAACTCCAGCCCACGGATGATGACGTAGTCCGCCGCCACTTCAACGCAGTTGTCGTGCAGGTTGAACGTGTCAATCACCGTCTTCGTCCCTGGTGTCGGGGTCACGAGATGCCATGCGTTGGCCGTGCCGGACTCCGTGATCCGCAAGGGCTTGTCCATTTCGCCGCCCGGCAGATGTGTCGTCTTTCCAACGGGAAACTCCTCGTTGCGGGTGGCTGCGGTCAGTACAGCCTTCTTGCCGGAGGGCGCCGTCAGTTCGATCTCATAGGTTGTGCCGGATCGCAGACCCACGAGGCTCCCACGGAACTCGCCATCCCGCTCGGCGTACCACAGCGGATACCCCTCCCGCCATGCGCTATCCCCCTCTACGCGGAAACGGACCTTTGCCTCGCCGCCTTCGGTGTCGCCCGGCTTCCAGTAGAGGCCGATACACTCAAAGGTCGGCACCGCCGTCTGTGCCCACAGGAGACTGGGCTGGAGAATCACGAACACCGCCGGAAACATCACTCTCAGGAGCGATGCGGCCCTCCGCACAAGACCGCGCCGATCCATCTTCATATCCCAATACTCTCGCTGCGGTAATACTCCGCTCATCTATCTTCCTTTCGTTGCCGGATTGCCACGCGCCGAGGTCCGCGAGCCCACTGCGAAGTCACCGCTGACGATTCCGGCTCCCAGATGGTGCCTCGATGAGTGATGGATCAGTTCACACTCGAATTCCTCACCTCTCATCTCCTTCTGAATCCGGCGCCACGGCCGCACAGGCGCGACGGAGGTATTCCTCAAATGCCCAGTCGCCGCTGCTGCCGGTCTGGCGGGTGATGACCAGGTCGAGGCTGGGCACGAACGCGATGAGTTGGCCGCCGGAGCCGGGCTTATCGCGTGCGTCGGCCGGGATGCCGAGGCCGCTGCGGCCGCCCTCGCCGGTCAGACGCGCGGGCAATTCCCAGCCATGCGAGAAGATCTGCGGATTGAGCTTCCAGCGCATCTCCGGGGTTTGGACATCATGCGTAGGTGCGGCGGTTTCTTCGACGAACCATTTCGGGATTACCTGCCGATCACCCCAGCGTCCGCCGCGGAGCATGCAGTAAGCGATGCGGGCCAAGTCGCGCGCCGGCATGCCCAACCCGTGCGTCGGATGCCGGCCGATACTCTCGCCGCCGTCGAAACACTGGAACCACCAGTGCTCGATGCCGAGCGGCTTGAAGAGCGCCTCGATCGCGAATTGGTCGTAGGGCTTGCCGGTGACCGTTTCGCACACCAGCGCCGCATGGTCGAGCGCGTGCGTCGAGTAGCCGCAGGCGGTCCCAGGATCAAATGCAAGCATCGCCGTGCGAGCGTCACCGCTGTGGCCCAGTATGTATTCCCAGGCGCCGTCATTGGGCGCGCCGGTGGCTTCGGGACACAGGCCGGAGGTGTGATTGAGCAATTGCTTGACCGTGATCTTCGCCTTGCGCGGATCGCTCAACGGCTGGGCCCAGGGGATGAAGTCGAACGCCGGGTCATCGAACTTCATTCTGCGAGGCATCGATCCCCGTTGGCTTTGCTCGGACGCAATCGCCAGCACCGTGGCGCAAACGGCCTTGGAGACTGATGCTACGCGGCGCGAGTCCGTCTTGGCGCTGTTGCCCCGCTCGACTTCGAGTACGATGTAACCCCGGCGGATCACAACGGCCGCGAAGTCCCTATCGTCGCTGGCGAGCAGCCACGGTTTGAGGTCATCCAGCTTCGCCGGGTCCATGCCGGCGACCTTGGAGATATCCTCTGGTTCGTCCAACTTCCGCCAGCCGCCTTGCGATTCCGGCGGAGGGAAGTACCCGACCACGGCAGCGTCACCGCTCGCCCCTGTGCCGGCGGATTCCCCAGAGACTTGCACAATCACCCGGCGGTATGCCGCCAGTGGCGGGGTCCCGCTGTCACGCACGGCGAGAACGACATGGAGGGTTTTGTTGCCGGCCTCGCTCGGGATGTGCAACAAAGCGACCGGCGACGATGCATTCGTCAAGGTTGCTTCGCCCTCATACGTGCCGGCCTCGCGATAGACGAACCACTCATAGGCAAGCTTGTCGCCGTCGGGGTCCTGCGAGAGGCCGGCGTCGAGCGACACCGTCTGGCCGGGCCGGACTGTGATGCGCAAAATCTCCTTTCCGTCGATGCCGTTCACGATGGCGCGCGGGGCGTGGTTCGCCTCGCGCAGCGGTTTCACGCACCAGTCCAGCCTCGCGCGGAAATCGTTCTGCAAATCCGCCGCCCACCGAGCGAGCGTGTTGTCGCGGCTGGTGGCGCCGTTCCACGTATCGGTCTGGTTGGCCCAGTAGTACGGCTTGCCGGGGAAGCTCTCGTTCAGTCCATATCGGCCGGCCCAGGAGCCCCAGAGCGGCTCGTTCGGTTCGTTCATGCCCGTGGGCACCAGGTAGAGGAACGTCATCGTGTCGCCCTCTTTCGCCCAATGCGTCGTGTTCGTGGGGTACAGCGCACCGAGTGGGCCGTGGCCGGTGAGTACGTCGCGCACGAGGTCGAACCCGCCCGCCTGCGACGTGAGGGCGGAAAAACGATGATACCAGCGTTTGCCTTCGACCGGCGGCTGGAACGTGTTTACCCAGATCCTGAACGGCGGTGCAATGGCGGTCGTGTGATCCTCGAACTTATCGTAGGACGCCAGCCGCAGCTTCGACTTGAATCGGGCGTACCCCTCCGGCCCACGCTCGCGCTGCACGAGGTCGAGAGCCCGCTTGAGGTTGTTCACAGCGGCGCCATTGTCGGTGCCCCAGTCCGAATACCAGAGCGGACGCGGGTCGTCTTTGTCCACGGCGGTGAGAATGAGTT
>Ga0315284_10004204_pt1 | contig 20472 bp, 16 predicted proteins | sample YL17G09_16_MG_FD_203696 | JGI IMG/M metagenome (GOLD analysis project Ga0315284, IMG submission 203696) | Sediment microbial communities from Yellowstone Lake, YNP, Wyoming, USA - YL17G09_16 | ecosystem: Environmental > Aquatic > Freshwater > Lake > Sediment | place: USA: Wyoming | collected...
CCACGGCGTCCGAAAAACTCCGGAACGCCGAGACCCTCGACGGGGAGCTCCGAGAACTCGTCGTGTACCGCGAAGAAGACGCGAAACGTTCGGCGGACGAGATCGAATCGGCGAGAACGGAGATCGTCGAGGCGAAGGCCAAGATCGCGACATTCCACGGCGAGGTAGAGACGATCGAGAAGGCCATCGAGCAGGCAAAATCGTCACACGACGAGATCGAGGAGCGCTCGGGTCTTCTCGAAAAGGAACTCAAGAATCTCAAGGACGAGAGAGAACTCAAGCGCGAGAACATTCAAAGGTGCACCGTCGAGCTCGCCACGCGCGAAACGCGTATTGAAGACCTCATCGAGAAGGCCAGGGAGAACCTCAAGGTGGATTTCGCGCCGCACACCAAGAACAAGGCCCTTTTCGACCCCGCGGAATGGGAATCGGTCGACCTCGCCGCGCTCGGCGATCTCAGACGCACCGTGGAAGGTTTCGGACCGGTGAACATGCTCGCCCTCGAGGAGTTCAATCAAAAGAAGGAGAGATTCGATTTCCTGTCCGGTCAAAAGGCGGATCTCGAAGAGGCGAAGGCGACGCTGACGCAGGCGATACGGAGGATCAACCAGGAGGCTCGGCGCCGGATCAGCGAAACGTTCGAACAGGTACGCGCCAACTTCAAGACGACGTTTCTCACCCTCTTTGACGGCGGGGAGGCCGATCTCCTCTTCGTCGATTCCGACGATCCGCTCGAAGCGAAGATCAAGCTCGTGGCGAACCCCAAGGGGAAGCGTCTCCAGGACATCTCGAGCCTCTCGGGCGGCGAGAGGGCGCTCGTCGCTCTTTCCCTCCTCTTCGCCATATACCTCGTCAAGCCGAGCCCGTTCTGCGTGTTCGACGAGGTCGACGCTCCTCTCGACGACGCGAACGTTTCCCGGTTCATCAAGCTCTTGAGATCCTTCACGAACCGGACCCAGTTCGTCGTTATCACCCACAACAAGAAGACGATGGAAGCGGCCGATTGCCTCTACGGCGTGACCATGGAGGAGCCGGGAGTTTCCAAGATGATCTCCGTCCACATCGGCGAAGTGGACCGGTTCCGCGAGACGAGGACCCGGCGCGAGGCGCGCGCGGAAACCCGCGAAGAAGAACCCGCACGGACATAATGCAATGTTCGATCTCAAGGCGAGACTGCAGAAGGCGCGCGACGGATTCGTGTCCCCACTGAAACAGGTGTTCCAGCGCAAGCCGAAGCTCTCCCTCGAGGACGAAGAGAGGGTCGAAGAGTTGCTCATCGGTTCGGACATGGGTGTCGAGGCCTGCGACCGGATCATGGAAGCGATCAAGAACCGGAAGGATCTTGGTGATTACCAAGAGTTCTTGAGGAAGGAGTTCATGGATCTCCTCGCGGCGGACGACGTCGAGAGCGGCGAGCTTCCCACGCCGAGGGCGGTGATCGTGATCGGGGTAAACGGCGTCGGCAAGACGACGAGCATCGCCAAGTTGGCCCATTACTACAGACAGCACGGGAAAAAAGTGATTCTCGCCGCCGCCGACACGTTTCGGGCCGCTGCGCGGGAACAGCTCGGCTGCTGGGCGGAACGGGCCGGTGTCGAAATGATCGGGCACGAGCAAGGGGGCGACCCGGCCGCCGTGGCCTTCGACGCCTGCACGGCGGCGAAATCGAGGGGCGCGGATTATGTGATCATCGACACGGCGGGCAGGCTTCACACACGGGTGAATCTGATGGAGGAATTGAAAAAGATCAGACGGGTGTGCGAGAAGGTGCTCGGTCCCGGTGCGGTTGACGCTTACCTCGTGCTCGACGCCACCCTTGGCCAGAATAGCCTCCAGCAGGCCCGGGAGTTTGCGCGCAGTCTTGACACCAACGGTATCATCCTCACGAAGCTCGACAGCACCGCAAGAGGGGGCATCGTGATCGCCGTCCGGCAGACGCTCGGGATCCCCGTTCGTTTCATCGGTGTGGGCGAAGGACTCGACGATTTCGCCCCGTTCTCTCCCTCCGAATTCGTCGACGCGCTTCTCTCTTGATTTAATCGGTGGGTTGGAAGGCCGTCACGGGCCCAGCGCGCCACTTCGCTCGGCTTCCCGCCGCGCCTGGCGCGGATGGGGCCCCCGCGCCGCGCTTGAGCTTGCGAGCACGGGCGGGGATAGCCGCGACAGGACCAGCGGCGGGCGATCCTCGCTCGTTCCCGCGAAGGGCCCATGACGGCCCTCCAACCCACACACATCCACGCGGCCGGTGGCTTTGCCACCTTGACAAGTGAGGATTTTCTCGTAATATATGAATCGATACAACCTTCGGGGCGGGGTGCAAGTCCCCACCGGCGGTGAGAGCCCGCGAGTGGACGATGTCCATTGACCCGGCGGAATCCCGGGGCCGACAGTGACAGTCTGGATGGGAGAAGGTGTAAACTGCGTTGCCGAAGTCCGTCCCAGGGGCAAACCCCGGGGATGGGACGTCCTCGTATTACTGCCTTCGCAGCTTAACCCCGAAGAACTTCAATTTTCGCAACGGGCGCGACGCGCCGGTGATACGCACGTGTGTGACGTTCCCGGATATACAACAAATCCGATTCCCGGCTCGACAGCGGGATCGCAAAACGGTGGGGCGGGCGAACCCGAGAACGAGTGGGGAGCCGACGGGCACTTCATCGACCGGGCGATCGATCTCGCGTGGCTTGGGGCGGGGAGAACCCAGCCCAACCCCCTGGTCGGAGCGGTGGTGGTCAAGGACGGAAAGGTCCTGGGCGCCGGGTACCACCCCGCGTACGGCGAAGACCACGCCGAGACGATCGCGCTCGAGCGCGCTGGGGAATCGGCCCGGGGGAGCACGCTCTACGTCACGCTCGAACCGTGCGCGCACCACGGGAACACCCCGCCTTGCGTCGATCAAATCACCGCGAGCGGGGTCGCGCGCGTGGTCGTTCCGACGTTGGATCCCGACGCCCGCGTTTACGGCAGGGGTATTCAGGTCCTTCGCGATAAGGGGATCCGCGTCGACGTCGGACCGAGGGCCGAGAGGGCTTTGTTACTCAATCTGCCGTATTTCAAGTCGAAGCTCGGGCTGGGTCCGGCGGTGACGCTCAAGATGGCCGTGACCCTCGATGGAAAAATCGCGTCACGACCCGGGCGGCGCGACGATATCACGCAAACCGACTCGCGGCGGATGGCGCATCGTTTGAGGGCGGTCCACCGGGGCGTCCTCGTGGGTATCGAAACGCTCGCCACCGATTCCCCACGTCTCGATTGCCGTCTGCTCGACGGCGTGAAATCGCCGGCGCCGGTGGTGATCGACTCGAGTCTGAGATTCCCCGCGTCCCACCCGTGGCTCGCCGAAAGGGACGTCTTTGTCGTGACGACCTCCGACCCCTCGAAAGAGAAGGAGGAGGCCCTGGTAAGATTGGGGGCCCGGGTCATCCGGTGCGGAGCCAAAGGTCGGTGGGTCGACGTCGCCGCGGCCGTCGATGCACTCGGCCGCGCCGGTATATCGAGCGTGCTCGTCGAGGGCGGAGGGAGCGTGTTCTCGAGCTTCGCGGAGAGCGGTGTCTGGGACGGGATGTTCATTTTCGTGTCCCCGATCCTGTTTGGGCCGGACGGCGTGTCTCTCGCCGATCACGCGATCGATAGAGAAGCCCTCGACGCCGTTTTCGCCGGCGCCTCGCATCTCGGGGGAGACGTGGTGTTGAGTTACATCAACGAGAAAACAAGGAGCGTCCTGCTCTCGCGTTTATCCTGAGGCTCGATATGTTCACGGGGATCATCAGCAGCGTTGGCACGGTCAAGAGCCGCCGCCGGTCTTCGGCGGGCGTAACGGTCGCGATCGCCGGTCTCGGCGCGGCGGATGGCGTGTCGCCGGGCGACAGCGTGGCCGTGAACGGAGTGTGTCAAACCATCGAGCGCGTGACGGGCGGCGAGATCGTTTTCACCGCCGTGGGAGAGACTCTCGAGCGTACGACGCTCGGCTCTCTCGCCGTCGGATCGCGGGTAAACCTCGAGACCGCCGTCCGGGCCGACTCGCTGCTCGGCGGGCACATCGTACAAGGACACGTCGACGGCGTGGGTGCGGTACGGTCTTTCGCCAGGGTGGGGAAGGACTGGTTGCTCAAAGTCAGTCTTCCGCGGGATCTGTGGAGCCTCGTCGTTCCCAAGGGTTCGATCGCCCTCGACGGCGTGAGTCTCACGGTGATCGACTGCACCCGCGGAGGGCTCGTCAGCGTGACCATCGTGCCGTACACCTTCGAACACACGGTCGTCGGCGCTTACAAGAGCGGAACGCGGGTCAACGTCGAGACAGACGTCATCGGCAAGTACGTGAGACGCTTCGTCGGCGAAGCACGGACCGGGTCCTGAAGTAAGAGGTGGGGGAAAGCTGACTACAGAGGTGACAAGATGAGTGTGTTTTGCGGTGTCGAGGAAGCGATACGGGAGATCCGGGATGGCAACATCGTCATCGTTGTCGACGACGAGGGGCGCGAGAACGAAGGCGACATGATTCTCGCGGCGGAAAAGGTCACGCCGGATAGTATCAACTTCCTATCGAAACACGCCCGCGGTCTCGTCTGCTTGGCGATGACCGCGGAGAGATCGAGGGAACTTGACCTTCCCCCCATGGTCCGCGAGAGCACGGCTAAGCTGGGCACCGCTTTTACGGTATCGATCGACCTCATCGAGGGGACGACGACGGGTATCAGCGCGTTCGACCGCGCCGCGACCATTCGAGCGGCGATCGATCGGCGCGCGAAGGGTGAAGATTTCGCCAGACCGGGTCACGTGTTCCCGCTCACCGCGTTCCCGGGTGGTGTTCTGAGAAGGGCCGGGCACACCGAGGCGGCCGTGGATCTCGCGAGCCTCGCCGGGCTCTACCCGGCGGGCGTCCTTTGCGAAGTGATGGACGAGGATGGTCACATGGCCCGCTTGCCCCAGCTTGGCAAAGTGGCCACCGGGCACAATCTCAAGTTGGTGACGATACAGGATCTGATCGAGTACCGGCGGCGTACCGAGAAGCTGGTCACGCATCTCGCGACCACCGCCCTTCCGACGCGATTCGGGGCGTTCGATCTTCACCTGTATAAGAACGACGTCGACGGACAGATGCACGTCGCGCTCGTAAAGGGGGACGTCAAGGGCGACGACCCCGTGCTGGTGAGGGTCCACTCGGAGTGTCTTACCGGCGACGTGTTTGGATCGCTTCGATGCGACTGCGGGCCGCAGCTCGAAAAGGCGATGGTGCACATCGAGCACACGGGCAAGGGCGTGCTCCTTTATATGAAGCAGGAGGGGCGCGGGATCGGGCTCGAAGCGAAGATCAAAGCCTACGCGCTGCAGGAGCGCGGCCGGGACACCGTCGAGGCGAACGTCGAGCTCGGGTTCCCCGCGGACCTGAGGGATTACGGAATCGGGGCTCAGATCCTCGTAAGCCTCGGTGTAAGGAAGATGCGGCTCATGACCAACAACCCCCGCAAGATCGTCGGTCTTGGCGCTTACGGTCTCGAGGTCGTCGAACGCATCCCCATCGAGGTGGCGCCGAACGAGAGCAACGTCCGTTATCTCTCGACGAAGAAGGACAAGCTCGGTCACATGCTCGGCGAATTCGCCGAAACAACCAAACCCCTGAAATTGAGGGAACGAAAGGAGTAGTCCGATGCCCAACATGCACGAAGGGAAGCTCGATGCCCGTGGAAAAAAGGTCGCGATCGTCGCGGGCCGGTTCAACGATTTCGTAACGCACCGGCTCGTCGACGGCGCGGTGGATTGTTTCGCGAGACACGGGGCGGAGGACGCGGCTCTCCACGTCTACTGGGTCCCCGGATCGTTCGAGATCCCCCAGCTCGCCGAGAGACTCGCCCAGTCGAAACAATTCGACGGGGTCCTCTGTCTCGGCACGCTCGTCCGTGGGGAGACCCATCATTTCGAGGTTCTCTCGAGTACGGTGGTAAAGGCGATCGCCGACATCTCGCTTCGCTCTCCGGTCCCCGTCACGCACGGGCTCGTCACCGCGGATTCCCCGGATCAGGCGATGGACCGGGCCGGGGGAAAGGGCGGCAACAAAGGTTGGGACGGCGCGCTCGCGCTCGTCGAGATGATGAACGTCTGGAAGATCCGGGCCACCCGTGGGTAAGCGCCGCAAAGCCAGGGAAATCGTTCTACAGGCGCTCTACGAGGCCGAGTTTTCCGATTCGCACTGGGAGGAGATCCTCGCCGACCAGACGACCCGGCGCTCGGCGCGGGGTGAGACCGTGGAGTACGCCCGTCTTCTTTTCGCGAAGACGCTCGAGAACAAGGAACACATCGACGCGCTCATCCGGTCCGCGCTCGAAAACTGGGAGATGGAGCGCGTGGCGCTCGTCGACAAGAACATCCTGAGGTTCGCGCTTTGCGAGATCCTGTTTTTCCCCGACGTCCCGCCAAAAGTCATCGTCAACGAGGCCATCGAAATCGCTCACAAGTACAGCTCGGAGGAAGCAGGGAGGTTCGTCAACGGGATCCTGGACCGTTTTCTCAAACAGTACCGGGGAGCGTCGATTTGAGGACCCTTTTCTTCTCCGACGTCCACGGCAATCTGGAGGCCCTCCGGGCGGTTTTCGCCGACGCGTCGACGCGGGGCTGCGACACGGTGATTTGCCTGGGGGACACCGTCGGTTACGGCGCTAACCCGGAGGAGTGCGTCGAGATCGTGTCGCGGATCCCCGGCGGGGCCGCCGTTCTGGGGAACCACGACGCGGCGGTGATTGACCCCACGCTCCGCGGGTATCTCAACCCGGCGGCCCAGGCCGGGGTGAAACACAGCGAACGTGTGCTCTCGCCGGCGAGCATCGAGTACCTCAGATCGCTTCCCCTCGCCATCGATTCGGCCGAGGGGTATGTCGCCGCCCATGCTTCTCCATTCAAACCTGAAGAGTGGTTTTACGTGCTCGAACCGATGGAGGTCCGGGACGCCCTCCGCGCGATGACGCGTGCGATCGCCTTTATCGGTCATACGCACTACCCCGCGGTCCACAACGGGCGGGGCACGATGATGTCCATGCTCCCCGGCGAGCCGTTCGAGTTTCGCCCGGGCGAGAAGCGCATCGTCAATGTTGGCAGCGTCGGGCAGCCTCGCGACGGCGATCCGCGGGCGGCCTACGTGATCTTCGACGGCGTGGCCGGTTTGGCCGAGGTATTTCGTATCGAATACGACGTCGACGCGACGGCGCTAAAGATCCTCGAGGCGGGGCTTCCCGCGATGCTCGCGGACCGGATCCGCCGGGGATACTGAAACACCGGGGGCGCGGATGAAAAGGGTCTCGGAGAAAAAACACTGGGACGACTTCTGGGCCGGATCGCGGAACCTCGACGACGTGTACGGAACGGACCGGCGGATCGTCGAGAATCTCTCCAGGCATGTCGACGTGAGGACGCTTCGCGTTCTCGAAGTCGGGGCGGGGACGGGTCGCGACGCCGGAGAGCTCGCTTCGCTCGGCGCCCGCGTCGTGGCGCTGGATTACAGCGAGGAGTCGCTCAAGCTCATGGGCTCGGCGGTGGGTGGACGGGTTTCGGTTGTCTGCGGCGATGCGACGGGGCTTCCCTTCGCCCCCGAGACCTTCGACGTCGTCTACCACCAGGGGCTGCTCGAGCACTTCAGGAACCCCGCGGACCTCCTCGACGAGAACATACGCGTTCTCAAACGCGGCGGTATTCTTCTCGTCGATGTCCCGCAAAAGTACCACTATTACACGGTCATGAAGCACACGCTGATGGCGTTTGGCAAGTGGTTCGCCGGTTGGGAGACGGAATTCACCGTGGGAGGCCTCAAACGTCTTGCCGAGAGCCGCGGCGTACGCGTGCTCGTTGTCTATGGGGCGAACATGTCCCCGCCGGTCTGGTATCGGGGCGCGCGGAAGATCCTCCTCAGGACCGGGGTGAGGCTCCCGATGTATCCTAGGGAACCCCGGTGGTTCTCGGGTGTCCGCCGGTTTGCGCGATCGGTTACTCCCGAGTGGGTCCGCTTGAACACCGCGCTCGTCATCGGGTGCGTGGCGAGAAAGCCGTGACGGAGGGATCGTGGCGAGATTCGTGGCGGTAAACTGGAGGGACCTGCGAAACCCAGACGCGGGGGGCGCGGAGGTCCATCTCCACGAAATACTCAAGCGGCTCGCCGCGGACGGCCACGAGGTGACGTACTTCGTAAGCAATTTCGACGGCGGCGTTGAAGAAGAGACCTACGACGGGATTCGCGTATTGAGGCGCGGCCGGTGGTACAACGCGAATTACGTCGTGCCCTACCACGTCCGCTCGTATCTTCGCGACCACCCGAGCGATCTCGTCATCGAAGACATCAACAAGATCCCGTTCTTTTTACCCCTGGTCACCCGCGCGAGGGTCATCGCCGTGGTTCCGCATCTTTTCGGCTCGACCGTTTACCGGGAGACGAATCCAGTCTTTGGCTCGTACGTGTACATCTGGGAAAGGCTCATCCCGGCCGTCTACCGGAAGTGCCGGTTCGCCGTGATAAGCGAGAGCACCAAAACCGATCTCGTCCACCGCGGGATCCGCGCCGACCGGATCGACGTGGTGCTCTGCGGTCTCGACCATGCCACCTACCGGGTCCTTGGGGGAGTCGAACGGTCCTCCGCGCCCACGATCGTCCACTTCGGGCGGGTGCGGAGGTACAAGTCGATCGACGTGGTTATCAGGGCGTTCGCCCGGGTCAAAGAGAGACTCCCAGACGCCCGTCTGCAGGTCGTCGGGGACGGACCCGAGAGAAAAAATCTCATCCGTCTCGCCCGCCGTCTGGGTCTCGGGGGATCGGTGGAGTTTCCCGGGGTGGTGAGCGCGCCCGATCTCGTCGGGATCCTCAACCGGGCGCATTTGTTCGTGAACGCCAGCCCCAAGGAGGGGTGGGGGCTCACGGTGATCGAGGCCAACGCCTGTGGCGTCCCCGTGGTGGCGAGCCGCCGGCCGGGGCTCCAGGATTCGGTGAAGGACGGGGAAACGGGTTATCTCGTCGACTACGGCGACGTCGACGGTTTCGCCCGGCGCGCCGTTGAGCTCCTCACCGAACCCGAGCGATGGCAAAGGATGAGCGCGGCGGCGCTCGACTGGGCGCGCTCCCTCACCTGGGACCGGACGGGACGTGAGATGGAGGGGATCTTTCTCGCCGAGATCGAGTCGACCCGGAGCGGCTCTCACCGATGAAACTATTCAACGGACGCGTGCGGCTTGCCTTGAAAATCCTGGTGAGCGCGGGGCTCCTCGCGTTTCTGCTGGGCAAGATCTCGATTTCGGAGCTCGCGGACCTCCTTGGGGATTTGGACGCCAAGTACGTCACCGCGTCGGTCGTCGTTTTTTTCCTGAGCAACGTCATCGGCGGTTACCAGTGGCACGTCCTCCTGGTATCGAGCGGGGTGCGTCTGCCTTTCCACCGCACGGCTCGTTTCTACTTTGTCGGGCTCTTCTTCAACAACTTTCTCCCGGCGAGCATCGGGGGGGACGCGATCAAGGTGTACGGCGTATCGAGGATCGGGAGCAGCGTCTACCAGGTGGTCGCCGTGACGATGCTCGATCGGATCATCGGTATTTTCAGCCTGTGTCTTCTCGCTTCGATTGTCGTAGTCGCCCTGGTGGCGCGCGCTCCGGCGGTGACGCTCTGGCCCTACCTCCTCGTTTTCCTCGCCTGCATGACGCCCGCCGTCGGTTTCTACTTCTTCAAGCCGCTCTCCCGGGTTGTCCGCTGGCTCGTCCGCGCGCTGCTCCCCTCGAACTGGGAAAGGGGCGGGACATCGATTCTCGACCACTTGAGCGTGTTCAAGACAAAAAAGACGCTGATCCTCTGGTTGATGCTCCTCTCGGTCGTCATCCAGGTGATGAGAGTGGGCACTCACGTGCTCATCGCCCTCGCCCTCGGGATGAGGATCGATCCCGTCACCGCGGGTCTCTTTTTTGTGTTTGTCCCCGTCCTGAGCCTTGCTATGATACCTCCGATCACTATCAACGGGTTGGGGATACGCGAGGGGCTGGGGATCCTGCTCTTCGCCCACGCGGGTATCGGCCGGACCGACGCGTTCGCCATCGAGTTCCTCACCTACATCGTGTCGGTGGCGATCAGTCTTCTTGGCCTGGCGTTTTTCGTCGGGAGACGCGCCGGCCCGATCGAAGCAAAGGCCGACGAGACCCCGGGTTGACACTTGAACACCAAGTGGATTCTGGGTTAGCCTCCAGGCTTGGGGTCTGTGTTTCCCGGAACTTGCGGCCGCTTTTGCCATACAAAGAGAGCGGTTGACCCTCGATCAATGGGCTTCGCGGAAGCCTTCGACATATGACGGCGAAAAAAACTAAACCCAACCAGCCAAGACCCGAGCCTTCGATTCCGATCGCTCCCACCGAAATCCCCCTCGCGCCCGAACCTCTCGGGAGATGGCTCTTCTACGGCGGGGCGGCGGTGTCGTTTTTGTTGAGCCTCGTTCTCTACGGGAGCACGATGGAACCGAGCTCTCCGTTCTGGGACTCGGGCGAGTTCATCGCGTCGGCGTACACCCTCGGAATCCCGCACGCGCCGTGTACGCCGCTCTACGTCCTCGTCGGCCGGGTTTTCAGCGTCCTGCCCCTCCCATTCTCGGTCGCCGGAAGAGTCAACTTCATCTCGGTGCTCACCGGGGCGCTCGGGGTGCTTTTCGTCTATATCCTCGCGGTCCGTTTTCTCGACGCAACGCTCGGAAGAAGCCGGACGGTCCTCGACACCGCGATCAAGGTGGCGGGGGCGCTCTCGGGGGCGCTCTTTCTCACGTTCAGCCAAACCTACTGGACGAATGCCATCGAAGCCGAGGTGTACGCGCTGAGCTGCTTCTTCATGGGGTTTATCGCCTGGCTCGCCCTCAAATGGGCCGATAACCCGATGGGGGGTAAGGCGGTCGGTTACATCTACCTGCTTTTCTACTTGCTGGCATTGAGCGTCGGTTTTCATCTCGGCACCGTCCTCGTCTTCTCGGGGATTTTCTTCCTCGTCCTCGCGACGAACCCAAAGACGTTCACCAACTTTGAATTTCTCATCGCCTGCGGGGCGATGGCGATCTTCATGGCGGACGCGACGATCTACCGGAACGGCGCCGTTACGCTCGGCCTGCTCGTCGTCTTCGCCGTTTTGCTCGCGTGGTACACGATCGACAAGAAGTCCCGGTTTGCCCTGGTCTGCGCGGGGCTCTTCGTCCTGGGGCTTTCCGTCCACCTCTTCCTCCTCATACGGGCGGGACAGAACCCCTCGATCAACGAAGGGGATCCCTCCAACTGGCGCTCGCTGTACTTCGCGTTGAGGCGCGAGCAGTACCCGCCCCCGAACGTCCTCGTGCGAAAAGCCGACTTCTTCTTCCAGCTCAAACACTTCAACGGGTATTTCCAACAGCAATTCCAGATGGCGTCGGCGTATCTGGGTCAGCTGAACCTTGGGTCGGTGATCCCGCTGGCCCTGGGGATCTGGGGTATCGTCGATCATTTCACGAAACACCGGAAGACCTTCGTCATGCTTTTCGTGACGTTCGTCGTGATGAGCCTGGGTTTGGTCGTCTATCTCAATTTCTCGGACGCCGAAGTCCGGGAGAGGGATTATTTCTATTCGCCCGCGTTCTATTTCTTCGCCGTTTTTATCGGGATCGGGACGGCGAGCCTGTTGAATGAGATCAAGGAGTTCGCGTCGCGCCGGAAAATCGTGGGCGCGCTCCCCGTCGTGGCGCCCGCGGTGGTGCTCCTCGCGCTCCCGTTCTTCACCCTCGCGCACAACCACTTTAGCCACGACCGTTCGGACAACTACATTTGCCAGAAGTACGCGAGGAACATGCTCGTGGGGCTCGAGCCGAACGCGATCTTGTACACGAACGGCGACAACGACACCTTTCCCCTGTGGTACATACAGGAGGTCGAGAAGTACCGTACGGACGTGCGGGTCGTGAACTTGAGCCTCCTCAACACCGCCTGGTACATCGAGCAGCTGAGGGACAACGAGCCGAAGGTCACGATTACCTGGGCCAACGCTGAAATAGATCGGCTCCGGCCGGTCGAAACGAAGGACGGCTGGGTCCTCATCCGCGACATCGCCGTCCAGCACATTCTCAAGAACAACTCCCGGACCCGGCCGATCTACTTCGCCGTGACCATCCCACCCGAGACCTTCGCCCCCTACCGCGAGTTTCTCGAGATGGAGGGGCTCGCCTACCGCGTCGTCCCGCGGAAGGGAAAGAACCTGGTGAACCTCGAAAAGCTCGAGGACAACATCTGGAACAAGTTCGACTACGGCGGGATCCTCGACAAGAATTGGAAGCGCGACGACTCGCTGTACCGCGAAGAATACGTGACGAGGCTTATCCAGAACTACGCCGCCGCGTTTACCCAGCTCGGTTTCGAGAAGGGCCGGAGGGACGAGTACGAGGCGGCGATCAAGAACCTCGAGATCGCCCTCCAGATCACTCCCGACCTCGACCCCGCCCTGCTCTGGCTCGGTTGGTACCATCTCGAAGCCGGGGACACCGCCGGCGCCGTCCGGTACTACAAGACGGAAATCGACAAGAGACCGGGCAACACCGAGCTTTTGTACCGCCTGGCCGGCGTCTACGAACGGCTCGGGCACCTCGACTCGGCGTTGATGGCGGTGGATGAGCTCATCCGCCGCGACCCCGGTCACAGGGACGCGATGATGAGCGGCGTCGGCATCGCGCTCCGGTTCGGGCTGGAGGACCGCGCGACAAAGTATCTTACGGAGTGGCTCGCCAAGCATCCCAACGACACGAGCGTCAGGCGGGCGCTGGAAGAGATGCAACTGAGGGGGGAGAAAGGTAGCAAGGCGGACAGCGCCGGGCCGGCCCCACAGGGGAAATGAAACGACATGGATGACAAAGTCGTCGTAACCGGGGCCGCGGGGTTCATCGGCTCTCATCTGTGCGAGGCGCTCGTCGGGGCGGGCTCTCGCGTCGTCGGTATCGATTCCTTCACCGCCAACTACGACGTCCGCATCAAGAGGGCAAACGTCGCCGCCCTCATCACGAATCCCCGGTTCGAGCTCATCGAAGAATCGATCAACGACATCGATCTCGACGGCGTCCTCTCGGGTGCGCGCTCGGTGTTTCATCTCGCCGCCCAGCCCGGTGTGCGGGACAGCTGGGCGCGGAGGTTCGACGAGTACATCGACTCGAACATCCGCGCGACGCAGAGGCTCTGCGAGGCCTGCCGCGGAAAACCGCTCGAGAGGTTCGTATACGCGAGCTCGAGCTCGGTGTACGGCGACACCGCCCAGCTCCCGATGAACGAGAACCATCCGACCCGCCCGCACTCGCCCTACGGGGTGACGAAACTCTCGGGCGAGGCTCTGTGTCTTCTTTACAAGAGGAATTTCGGTTTGCCCGTCGTCTCGCTTCGTTTTTTTACCGTCTATGGCCCGAGACAGCGACCGGATATGGCGTTCCACAAGTTCATCGCGGCCGCGCTCGAGGGAAGACCGCTCGAGGTATACGGAAACGGAGCGCAGACGCGGGACTTCACCTATGTATCCGACATCGTCGATGCGAATCTTCTCGCGATGGGTTACCGGGGAGGGGAGAGCGTGTTCAATATCGGCGGCGGAAGCCGGATCGCGCTTAGCGCCGCGCTCGATATCCTCGCGGGGAGCCTCGCGGGGCGCGGCCGGGCGCAGATCGTTTTCGAGGAACCGGTCAAGGGCGATGTCATGCACACGTACGCCGATATCGGTCTGGCGAAACGAGAGATGGAATACACTCCAAAAGTCGCTCTGGAGGACGGGATTGTGAGGGAGGTCGAATGGGTGGCGGCGTTGCAAAAATCGTTGCGTTTCGGATAGGCGGTGTTCGATGAAGCTCTCCGTCGTTGTCCCGGTTTACAACGAGGAAGAAAGTCTCCCCGAGCTCTTCGCATCCCTCGAATCGGCGATGAGAGGCCTCGATGGGGATTACGAGTACGTCTTCGTCGACGACGGGAGCGTCGACGGGTCCCTCGGCGTTCTTCGCGAACTCCACGAGAAGTCCCCCCGGGTCAAGGTGGTGAGCTTCAGGCGCAACTACGGGAAGTCCGCGGCGCTCTCCGTCGGTTTCAAGGAGGCCAGGGGAGACCGGGTGGTGACCATCGACGCGGACCTACAGGACGATCCGGCGGAAATACCGAATCTGCTCAAGAAGATCGATGAGGGCGTCGACCTCGTTTCCGGTTGGAAACAGGACCGCCAGGATCCTTGGACAAAGACCTTTCCGTCAAAGATCTTTAACTTCACCACGTCCCTCCTCAGCGGGTTGCGGCTCCACGATTTCAACTGCGGGCTCAAGGCCTACAGGAGCGACGTCGTCCGTTCAATCTCCGTGTACGGGGAGCTCCACCGCTTCATCCCCGTGCTTGCCGTGTGGGAAGGGTACAAGGTGGGCGAGATCCGGGTCCGGCACTTCAAGCGCAAGTACGGAAAGAGCAAATATGGAGGGAAGCGGCTTCTCAACGGTTTGTTCGATCTCCTCACGGTGATGTTCGTGACTCGCCGGGCTTTGAGCCCGCTCCATTTCTTCGGGCGGATCGCGATCGTGCTTTTCCTTGTCGGCGCCGCGCCGCAGGTCTATTTTCTTTTCCACTGGCTCGGCGGGGCGGGTCTTCGCGTGCGGCCGATCATGCTCGCCGGTTTCGTGACGATCATCGTATCGCTCCAGATCGCCTCCATCGGGCTCCTCGCCGAGATGATCTCGGCCAAAAGCGCACGCGATCCCAACTACGTGTTCAAGGAATATCTCGTCAACCGTACCGATCGGCACGCCGGGGGGAGCGCGCAGGGGAAATGACACGGAAGGCCTGTCTCGTTGGGCCGGCGTATCCTTACCGGGGCGGGATCGCGCACTCGACCGGCCTTCTCGCCCGCGAGTTTGCCAAGGATCACAAGGTCCTCGTCGTCAACTTCAAGAGGCTCTATCCCTCGATTCTCTTTCCCGGCAAGACGCAGTTCGACGAGAGCGATTCTCCGTTTCCGGTCGATTCGGAGCGCGTGATAGACACGCTCGACCCTCTGTCGTTCCGGCGCGCGGCGCAAACAATCTCCAAATTCGGACCGGATATCGTGGTTTTCCAGTGGTGGCATCCGTTTTTCGCGCCGGCTTACGTGGCAATCGTTTTCTGGCTCAAGCGGATGACGAGAGGAATCGGCGAGAGAACCGTGTTTGTCTGTCACAACGTTCTCCCCCACGAATCTTCGCCCCTCGATCGGTTGTTGATCAGGACGGCGTTCAGAAGTCCGCGCTCGTTCGTGGTCCACTCGCTCGAGGATCGTGATAATCTTCTTGCGATCCGGAGCGACGCCTTGGTCGAGGTCAATCCGCTCCCCACGTTCGATATGTTCAAACGCGGAGGATACACGCGCTCGTCGGCCCGCGAATCGCTCGGGGTCGGGGGCGCGGTGGTGCTGTTTTTCGGGCTGGTGCGGTCCTACAAGGGTCTGGATGTTCTGCTCGAAGCGTTTGCAAGGAGTATCCGGAGGATTCCGGCGACCCTCCTCGTGGTCGGCGAGTTTTACGAGCGCAAGGAGCGGTACGCCGCTCGGATCGAAGAGCTCGGTATCGGGAAGAGCGTGATCATCATCGACCGGTACGTGCCCGACGAGGAAGTTGAGAAGTACTTCATGGCTTGTGACGTCGTCGCCCTCCCGTATCTATCCGCGACGCAGAGCGCCATCGTTCAGGTCGCATACAGTTTCGATCTCCCCGTCATTGTCACGTCCGTGGGGGGGCTGCCCGAGGTCGTGGAGAACGGATCGACCGGCTATGTCGTGCCCCCAAACGACGCGGAGGCGCTCGCCGGGGCGATCGTGGAGTTTTTCGAACGTGGGAGCCCCGAGGGCATGGCTCGGAACATCGCCGCCGCTAGAGACCGATTCTCGTGGGACAAATGCAAGCGCGTACTGATCGGTCTCGCCGACAACCCGCGCCGACCCCTAACCGCCGGCGCGAACTCGATGCCGCCGTCGTCTGAACCGAGGGACCGCAGATGACCAAGGGAAAAAAGAGGAAGAGGGCCGGAGAACCGGTGAAGACCGCCGTTGCCCGTCGTTCGACCGTTATCCGGGCTCCGTGGGAATCGATGGCGCGCCGTTATCAGGTGTTCATCGCGATGGGGCTCGTCATCGCGGCGATTTGCGTTATGTACCCGGGACTCGTGTTTCGGAACCAGGTCTTCCTCGGCGGCGACGTCGAAGCAGCGGCGAGTTTTGCGACGCCCGTGAGGACGGCGATGGCGGAGACGGGGGGATACCCGCTGTGGAACCCTTACCTTTTCTCCGGGATGCCCAGCTACGAGAGTCTGTCCTACAATCCTTACGTCTACCCCGTGTCCGTCTTCACCGGTTTTCTGACGGACGTGCTGCGGTTCCCCAACACGACGTGGCTTCTCTTCCACGTGTTCCTGCTCGGGTTCGGTGTCTTTCTCGTTCTGTGGGACCGGGGGGTGAACTTCGTCGTTTCCGCGTGCGCCGGCGTCGCGATGATGTGGATGCCCCACCACGTCGCCGTCGGGGCTTACGGTCACGGGAGCCAGGCCAACGCGATCGCCTACATACCCTACGCGCTTTTTTTCTGGGACCGCATCTGGCGGGGAAAAAGGCTTCTCTTAAACGCGAGCGCGCTCGTCGTCGTCCTTGGCTTCCAGCTTCTCAGGGCCCACATCCAGATCTCGTACTACACGTTCGCGCTCGTGGGGGTCCACACGCTCTTTTTCGGCGCGGCCCGGATCCGCGCCGCGCTTAGCGGCGGATCCGACACCGAGTATCCCGCCGTGACGGGGTTTTTGAAGCGCTTTCTCCGGCGCGAGAACCTCCCCGCGCGGAGGGTTGCCGTGCTCGAGACGTGGGATTTCGTCTTTGTCTTTGCGCTGGTCGTCGCGGGGGCCCTCCTGGTGAGCGCGGTCCTCTTCCTCCCGGTGAGGGAATACGCCGCGTACTCGATACGCGGGGCGTCGGAGTCGGGCGGGCTCGATTACGACTATGCCACGTCGTGGAGCCTCCACCCCGCGGAGAGCCTCACCTTTCTTGTTCCTTTCTCCTTTGGGTTTGGTAAGATCCTCTACCACGGCCACATGCCGTTTACGGATTACGCCAACTACGTGGGTCTCGTCGTGTTCGTTTTCGCCGTCCTGGCGTTCGTGCTCGCCAGATCGCGCTTCGTGTGGTTCCTCGTCCTCGTCATCGTAGCGACGACGCTCATCTCTTTTGGAAAGTACTTCCCGCTTGTTTACAACCCACTCTTCAAGTGGCTTCCGTACTTCAACAAGTTTCGGGTACCGGTGATGGTGCTCATCGTTCAACACTTCGCGTTCGTTCTCCTTTTCGCGATCGGGCTGGGAGCCGTCTTGAAGAGCGACAGGCCGTCCTTGAGACGGGTGGCCCTTTGGGGGACGGCGGGGGCGGTCGCGCTCCTCCTCGTGTGCGTGCTCACATCGGGCTATTGGACCGGCGGGTTTGCGCGGACGGTCGCCAAGAACATCACCGCGGTGCGATCGTCGGCGGAGCAGCTCCAGCTCGCCAGGCTTTCAGGCGCCTTTCTCTTTAAGGATCTCGTGAAGACTTCGCTCGTTCTCCTCGTCGCCTTCGGTCTTCTCTGGTTGTTCGTCCGCCGTCTGGTGAACGAGCGTGTTTTCGTGTCCGTTGTGTGTCTCGCCGCCGTCGCCGATCTGTACATGGCCGATCTCTACGTGCTCCATCCGGAGCGGCTCTACCCGAAGAGCCTCGGTGTGGGGGACCAGGTGTCGATCATCAAGGACAAGTCGGTGAGAGACCGTTTCCTCCAGCCCGACGCGGTGATCGAGTTTCTGCGGTCGCGCGGGGGAGGAGGGAGCGCATCAGAGGCGGCGGGCGCGGATGGATTCTACCGGGTGTTTCCCGCATTCCATCCGTCCGCGCCTCTCGTGGGCGGGGATTTCACGACGAACCGGTACATGAACTTCGGGATCTCGTCTCTCGGGGGGTACCACCCGGCAAAGCTCTCGGTGTACGCGGATTTCATCAAGACGTTGGAGTCCGCCATCCAGCGATCCAACTACCACATGCTCGACCCGTTGAACGCTCGATTCGTGGTGACGTCCCATCCGTTTCCCAACGTCCCCCAGCTCGAGAAGGTCTGGGAGGGCGCCGATTTCGAAGGGCGAAAACGTCTTGTGTACGAGAACAAGCGGGCTCTTCCCCGGGCGTTTTTCGCGGGGCGCTACCGCACGTTCGCGCCCGACGAGATGCTCGCGCTCTTGCCCACCCTTCCTTCGAACGGAATCGACCTCTCGGAAACGGTTCTTCTTGAAAAGGAGCCCGCCGTCCGGCCGGTGTCGGCATCGGGGGCGGAGGCGGTCATCCGGCGGTATTCGCTCAACGAAATTCGTGTGGACGCAAAACTCCCGTCGCCTGCTATATTGGTCCTGTCCGAGGTTTTCTACCCGAAGTGGAAGGTGTTCGTCGACGGCGAGGAAGCCGAAATGCTCAAGGCCGACTACGTCCTGAGGGCAGTCGCGCTCCCGTCGGGCGACCACGAGGTCGTGTTCCGCTACGACTCGTCGGCGCTCGAGCGGGGGCTCGTGATATCCGTCGTGACTCTCGCCGCCGCCCTAATTGTTCTCGCCCTTTCTTTGGCGGCGACCATCCGGGGGAAGTTGATTTGGAAGCGTTGATCATCGTTCCCACGTACAACGAACGGGAGAACATCGAAGCGCTGATCGGGCAGATCAAAGCGCTCGATACCGGCGTCCGGCTGGGAATCCTCGTCGTCGACGACAACTCTCCCGACAAGACGGGTAAGTACGTCGAGGAACTGTCGCGGTCCGACGGCGATGTCCACGTCCTTCACCGTCCCCGCAAGCTCGGTCTGGGGAGCGCATACATCGCGGGGTTCAAGTGGGCGCTCGAGCGAGCGGAGGTAAAATACATATTCGAGATGGACGCCGATTTATCGCACGACCCGGGCGCCATCCCCCGGTTCCTCAGGGAGATCGAGCAAGCCGACGTCGTCCTCGGTTCGCGCTACTTCAACGGGGTTACCGTGGTGAACTGGCCGCTCTCGCGGTTGATCCTCAGCGTCGGGGCGAACATGTACACGAGGATCATCACCGGGTTGCCCATCAAGGACGCCACGGGCGGGTTCAAGTGCTTCCGGCGCGAGGTGCTCGAGAGCCTCCCGCTCGACAAGATCAAGAGCGACGGCTACTCTTTCCAGATCGAAGTCAACTTCCTCGTCTGGAAAAAGGGATTTCGCCTCAAGGAAATCCCCATCGTGTTCGTCGACAGGACCGCGGGGACGTCGAAGATGTCCCGGAGGATCGTGTTCGAGGCGGTTTTTCTTGTGTGGAAACTCCGGCTCGGTTCGCTGTTCAAGAATTACCGGCGCTAGCAAGAAACTCCAGTGGAAGTATCCGTCGTCATCGTCAGCTACAACAGCCGTGCGGTCCTCGACCCCTGTCTCCAATCCCTCAAGAAGCAGAACGTATTCGACGACACCGAAGTGATCGTGGTGGACAACGCGAGCTCGGACGGGTCCCCCACGATGGTGAGGGAGCGCCATCCGTGGGTGAAGCTCATCGCCGGACGCAAGAACGTCGGTTTTTCGCGAGGCGTGAACATCGGGATACGCGAGGCGCGCGGCGAGTATTTCCTGATTCTCAACCCCGACACCGTGGTGCGCCCGGATTCGATCGAGAGACTCCTCGAGTTCATGAAACGGACCCCCTCGGCGGGGATCGTCGGTCCGAAGCTCGTATACAACGACGGGACGCTCCAGTATTCCTGCCGGCGGTTCTACACGTGGAAGGTCCTCGTGTTGCGCAGAACGATCCTCGGAAAAATCCTGAAGAACTCCGCGGCGGTCGCGGACCACATGATGCTCGATTTCGACCACGAGTCCACCCGCGAGGTGGACTGGATCCTCGGCGCGTGCCTTCTCGTCCGCAGACGGGCGGTCGAGTCGGTGGGGCTGCTCGACGAGAGGTTCTTCCTCTACTTCGAGGACGTCGACTGGTGCTACCGGATGAGACAGAAGGGGTGGAAGGTCTTCTATCACCCCGAGGCGGTCGTGACCCACAGTTACGCGAGGGAGAGCGCCCAGTCGGTGATCAACCGGTCCGTCATCGCCCATCTGGCGAGTCTCATCAGGTACTACGACAAATGGAACCCCGTCTTCTATCTGTTGAAGAAGTACCGCGAGGTCATCAAGATCGGGCTATTTCTTGTCGTGGACGTCGCCGCGTTCAATCTCGCGTTCGTGTCCGCGTACTACCTCAGGGTCGCCCTCGACGGCGTCTTCACGAACCCGATCTACTCGATCGACGCGTACAAGGGCTTCGTGTTCTTCGAAAACCTCCTGTTCGTGTTTACCTACTTCGCCACGGGGCTCTACCGCGTGCGGCGCGAGACGACGCCGGTCGACGAGCTCTTCAACATCGCGCGCGCGATCGTTCTCGCGTCGGTACTCCTCATGACGAGCACGTATTTGAGCA
>Ga0315284_10004205_pt1 | contig 20472 bp, 28 predicted proteins | sample YL17G09_16_MG_FD_203696 | JGI IMG/M metagenome (GOLD analysis project Ga0315284, IMG submission 203696) | Sediment microbial communities from Yellowstone Lake, YNP, Wyoming, USA - YL17G09_16 | ecosystem: Environmental > Aquatic > Freshwater > Lake > Sediment | place: USA: Wyoming | collected...
AGAAAAAATAGATGAGTTTTGGTTTACGTGACTATGTTGAAAGGCTCTTAGAGGATGGGGAAAATCCTTCTTCTTTTGCATTGTGGGCTTTCGGAAAAGATTATCTAAATATTACTGGTACAGATAAATTTGCCGATAAATGGAACGAGATACATTCCAATCTTTTTGAAATAAATAAGGCTTGTGAAATCTACCAAGATATAGTCAAAATGGTTAATTTATGGAGAGAATTTGGGAAAACATAAAACCTCTGGACAGCTATCTCATAAGGCATTATCAGATACAACAAAATATGATGCTTTAGAGGTTGCCCATGCTTCCACAGATGACACGATGGATCAATTACTAGAGTCTGTAAAAACATACTACGATAAGATTGATGCAATCACTTTCTGTGTGGTAATGGTTATTTCTAAAGATCCATTGCTTGTTAATTTAAAACGCCGTAAATTCTATTGTTGGCCTTGGCTACCTTCTCCAAGGCCAAATCAAGCTGTATTTCTATACAATAAGATGCTTGATAAAATCACCAAGCGTTTGTGGGTTCTTCCTTGCCCTGAAACAATGGCATATATTACAGAGCCTGGGTTCATGGTCGGTAAAGAATACCAGACGATGCAGCATTGGAGCCGTTCATTCTACAGAGGGACATTCTGGAAGGATATTAGAGACGAGCATAAGATTGACATGCTATCTCAAGAGGAATATTTCGCCTTACATGCCGATGAATTGGCTAATTCTGGATTGTATATAGAGGATCCTGGTATCGCCGAGTCCTTTGATTTTAGTAAAATCCAAGCCAACAATTTCGATAACTCTACTGAACCCGTTATTTCTTAATATGGTTAGTATAGCAGTTGGAAGGCATAAAACTTCAATCGGAGCATCAAGTTCACATGTTCTGATATATTTTTTGTAATCGTTTAGCTGTTTAAGAAATCCTTTTTTTATTCGATTGATTTCTTTATTCATAACTTTAGAATTATCTTTTTTAACACTCTCATTCATAAGGACTCCATGACTACAGATCAAGTACAAACAGAAAATAAAGAAGTTATTAAGAATACGCAAGTTAAATCAGAAGTAACACCTGTTACACCAGTTATATCTGAATCATCTCCAGATATCAAAACAGAGGAAAACAAGGTCAATTGGGCTAATTTCCGAGAAGAGAGAGAAAGAGAACGTAAAGCTAGATTAGAAGCTGATAGAATTTCTGAAAAGCGTAAACTAGAAGCTGATGCACTCCGAACAGCTATGGAAGCACTTGTAAATAAACCAACACAACAAGAACACAATGATCCGTATTCAAATGAGTCCGATGAGCAACGTGTAGAAAAAATGGTTGCCACAGCATTGGCAAAAGAAAGACAGAAATATCAGGAAGAACAGAAGATAAGAGATCAAGAGCAGCTTCCTAAAATATTAAAACAAAACTTCAAAGATTTCGATCAGGTTTGTAATTCTGAGAATTTAGATTACCTAGAATTTCATTATCCAGAAGTAACAGCAGCTTTTAAATATATGCCAGATGGTGTTGAGAAGTGGTCATCCATCTATAATACTGTTAAGAAGTTCGTCCCATATTCTAATAAGAACTCAGATTCAAAACGAGTAGAGGAAAATATGAAAAAACCACAGATTTCAACACCTGCCATAACAGATACACAGCCTAAAGGTTCGGCTTGGATTCTATCCGATGAGAGGAAAAAAGCTAACTGGGAACGTATGCAAAAAGATCGTAAATCTTTTACTGTTTAATTAAATATTAAATTTGATATATTTTGGAAAGCTGAATTTCGGGCTTCGCTAGCCCACGGCTGACTCCACACCTCGCCAGTGTAAGGCTGATTTTAGTTGCATCGCCAGCAACGGAAATTATTCGTACACTATGAGGTATAATTATGTCATTCCCATCAGGAATTACAAATATCAATAACCTTGCGCCCGAAGTTCCAGTGCAAGCGTTAGAAGATTTTCTTTCAACCCCTATGTTCAATTTGATCCACTCATTTGGAGTTGATCTTTACCATGCCGAAGCATATCTCGGCAAAACAACACGTATGTCACGTTTTGAGCGTCTTAATACAGATGGCGGTCAGTTGGATGGTTCTGGTATTGACCCAGCATCAGAAGTGCCTGTTCGTTCTGATATCGATGCAAAAATGGAAATATTCGCAAAGTCTATTGTAGTTAATGAGCAGGTCAACGATGAAATAGCCTGCTATAAATCCCTCCTGAATAACTTGGAAGGCCTGTTGGCTGCATAGCCTATGGTAACCAGAGGCAACGGTTTAAGAAGGTTTAATTAAGGAACCAGTACGACAATGAAGTGCTCTAATCTCATAAAAACATTGCTGACGAAAGTCAATGATATCTTGGCTCAAAGCCTGGGTTCCCTGCTTTCCTCCGATGCTAGAATGGGGTTTGAAAGTAGTACGAATTTTCAACATGATTTCAATCTGTTTGGTTTTAATAACCATGAAAGGTTGAACCAATTGGCAAATATGAGTCAACAAGTCACCAGTGGCAACCCATCGGTAATAAGCTTGTCGACTGTTTTTTGGGGTTTGCTTGGCAGAATACTTCCAAGAATTACCGCCAAAAGTGGATCGAAGCCAATTGATAAGATTCATGTCGGAATTTGTGATGCTAAGGATTGTTTGATAGTGCAAGACTCCAGTCTTTTTATTGGCAGAGTAATTACCAATAGTAAGACTTCCTTCTCCATCAATAATTCCAGCGAGATAAGCAACTTCTGTGTCTTTATACGTTCTTTTTATGTATTTGTCTTTAGGCATTTTAACCTCATGATGAATGTCTATAGTACATTACACGATAAACACTTAAATGTCGAGCCGCAACGTAGCAAGCGGAGAGAGGGCGCACAAAGGTTTATGTGCGTTCAAGCGGTGCTCTAAACACTAGGGAAACTTAGTGAGGGGTAAGTAGAGAAAGCCCCCGCCACAATAAAGCGTCCTGCGAGACGTTAAAGAATGTGGTCAGTAGATCAATTAGGTGATCGAAAGTAATAGTTCGTATTTTATGGGAGAATCCTAAGACATATTCTAAATTTACTGCGCTACTTGGCCAGTGGATGCGTGAGAAGGAAGATTTGCTCATGCGCGACTTATTTTCTTCCAGTGTTTCCTATATCAACGCCACTGGCGGTGGTAACGGAGATTCTCCAAGTAACATCAGTTTGAATGATGTAAACAACATTGAATCAATTCTGTTGAATAATGATGGTAGAACGATGCTTGAAAGCATCGATGCCATGAATAAATTTTCGACAGGCCCCACCAGAGATTCCTTCTTGGCACTTGCAAGTACATCATTGACAAGAGATTTACAAGGGATTCAAGGGGTTTTATTGAAGAACGCATATCCTTCACAAGAGGGTCTTCGTCCTGAAGAATATTGTTCAGTAAGCCGCTTCCGTTTCTTTGTATCTTCTAAAGCTGCCAAGAAACCAGGTGCTTCGATGCGTGGTAACACAGTATATACAATCCCAATGTTTGGCTTGGAAGCTGCCGCTAAGATCGAGCAGAACCAATATACAGCCGTTATCGGCTCACGCCCTTCATGGGTTGTTTCCAACGTGGCTCAAAATAGTGGACTGTATGCTCGTTTTGCAATTGCTCGCGCGATTACAAACACTAACTGGGTTTCTGGTTTGAATGTCACAACTAACCAAGTAACCTAATAGGGGGATAACATGGCCTTTACAATTATTACTCAAGGACAATTTACGTCTGCCGGTGTTGGGGTTAAAATTCCTCTACCAAGTTCTGCTGACTACTTTGTTACAAAGAACTTAACTCAATTGGCTACAACACAGGCGACAGGTCGCTGTGTGGGCGGCGAATGGTACGGCGGTTCTGCTTTCGCTATTAATGATGGTATCAGATGGAAAAAATCTGACAGTACAAACGTCATTAATATGGATAAATTCTCCACTTCAACAGCGTCAAACGGATTTACTTACGTTACAGTAGTTCCGAATGTTGAGGCTGCTGTAACGGGTGGTACAGCAATTACAGCTGCAAATCCAGCTGTCGTTTCAATCACAAACACATATTCCAACGGGGATCGTGTTCGTCTTTATGCGACAACCGGTATGCTTCAAATTGCTGGCATGGATTTTACAATCAGCTCAGTTTCCGGTTCTGCCTTTACTTTGCTAGGATTAGATGCAAGTGCATTTGCTGCACCGGCAACTGGTTTGATAGCACGCAGGATTTCCCAGTTTGATTCAGTAGAACCAAGATATTTGTTTATCACTAAGATTACACAAGCATCTCAAGCGGTTGTAACTGTATCTTGTGAACATAACTATGTGGTTGGTGAACTGATTACATTCTCAGTACCAGTTTCATTCGGTATGTCACAACTTCAAGGTTTAACAGGTAAGATTGTTGCGGTAGGTGCTTATACTATGACTGTAGACATTGATACATCGACATTCACTGCATTTGCATTCCCTGCAAGCACATCGGTACCGACAGTCCAATTGTTTGCAACCTTGGCACCTGCTGGTCAACGTACACAGTTTAATCCGATTACTGGTATTCAGACCGGTTACGATTTCAACTATCCTCCATATCATACTGGGCAGTTTAGCCCATACATGTACTTGGCCGCCGGTGTTCAATCGCCAGCCGGTTCAACAAGTGATGTAATCGTATGGCAGGCTTTGAAAACTGAGACAGGCATCATAGCTTAGTTTTAATAAAGACCATATCGAGTAACCCCTCGATATGGTCTATTTTTGAGGTATTATGACAGTTCCAAACAATTCAAACGTTTATCTCCCTGGAACTATTCAGATTCCCTCGGCATTAGAGATAATCGCAGTGACCAGAGCGTTTCCTATGGTCATAACGATTATTGTAGATTCTACAACGCAAAATAATTCTTACATTGCTGGACAACTAATAAAATTATTTATACCTTATGGTTATGGTATGTGGCAGGCTAATGGTCTCAATGCTAAGATTTTGTCAATCAATGGAAATGATTTATCACTGAACATTGATTCAAGAAATTTCGATGCTTTTTCGATACCTTCTTCAGGAATTAAGCCGGCATCCATGTCGCCATCGGGGAGCAAAAATCTCGAATACAATAATTTAACAAACAAAATCGCGTTTCAATGCCTAAACAATGAAGGAAATTAATGAAAAAACAAATCACACTTTGTACAGCTAGTGGGGAAGAACATGGGTTGTTGGGACTTTTACCTAATGCAGTTCCTTTTGATGATTTTAAGGCGATGACACCTGAGCATAAAGCTGAATGTCAAAAAAAGTTAAAGAGGGATAAAGAGCTTATTAAAGGCCGTTATATCAATAGACGCGGAGCAAATGAAAGACTAGAGAAACCCTACTGTGCAGGCGCAGGCGAGCCAATTCAACTGTGGAAGCTCATTCCTGAACATACGTACGATCTTCCAAGAGGAATGATTGATGAAGTTAATGACAGTCGTATGCCAGTAAGAGCTGATCTTGTAAGTGTAGATGGTAGAGATGTAAACAGAGATGGAACTCCAACAAAAAAGGATAGTTTCGACATTATTCATGAAATTGTACCGTGTTCTTTTTAAATAGGTTTCATGTATAATCACCACTTCACAAGGAGTGGTGATTATGAAAAAATGCAAAGTATGTGGTGTTGAACAAGAAGAATTATTATTTCCTAGGGTGAATAGAAATAGAATTAAAGTGTGTTATTCACCAAAATGTAGAAAATGTTTAAATGAATATGTGCGATTAAAAAATCCTCAAAATAAAGAAAAAAAGAAAGCGTGGATTGAAAAAAACAAAGAAAAAATAAAGTTAAAAGTTCACGAAAATTATTTAAAAAATAGAGAGAAAGTTCTTGAAAGAACAACAAAATGGCGCAAAGAAAATAAAGAGAAATTTAAAAGAATTTGGAAAGATTCCAATGAAAAAAATTTAAATAAAAGAAAAGCAAGAAAAATAGTGGATTATCACCTAAGAAAGGGTAATTTGAAAAAACCAGAAAGTTGCAGTATTTGCAATAATAATTTCAATATTCAAGCACATCATGACGATTATTCATTTCCTTTAAATATTCGCTGGTTGTGTAGTCAATGTCATGGTATTGAACATAGAAAATTTAAATAGGTAATATTATGACAATTCCTCAAGCTGATTCAACCCTTGTGGCAATTAGAAAAAAAGTAAGACGTTTGACTAATTCAACAGGTCAATCTAGCTTGACGGATGCTGATCTAGATCAACATATTAACGTATTTTATAATCAGGATTTTCCCTACGCCATTAAAGTAGATCAGATGCGTGCGATCTATGACTTTTATACAAAGCCATACATTGACAGATACCCTTTAGACGTAAACTATTTTCAGGGTGTTCGAGCACCTGTATATTTTGATGGCGTTCAGGGAGGATTTTACAAAGAACGCAATCAATTTTATAATATTTGGCCAAAATTCCCGACTAAATTTCAACAAGGTTCTACTACACTTTCAGGCACAATTACCGGAATTGCACAACCCACCAATCCTACAGAGATCACAAGTTTCGCACATGGTTTATCAAATGATGCATTTATTACAATCGCGGCAGTTGGTGGAATGACACAATTGAATGGAAATAACTATATTATTACCGTGATAAATGCTAACACTTTTTCTCTAAATGGTATTGATAATGCTGCCTATGGAGCTTATACGGGAGGTGGAACTTGGACGGCGACATCACAAAACTTTAATTTTACTATTCCAGGGCCTTTCCTTTCTAATGAGGTGACAATCGGAGGTGTAGATACTTTAGGTTTTCCGATTCAAATTAAAGATGATGGTAATGGAACTCTTTACTATATCACATCTAATGCTCAAACATCATTGCCACTTCAAAATTCTAATCCTGCTTATCCTGGGATGTACAATAGAAATCTTGGAAATCCTGGATTACAGCAACCAATTACTATCGGTGCAGTTAACTATGTTACAGGTGAAATCGCCTTCAATCTTGCATCAGCCAGTGTGTCATTGGCGTCAGGAACTTTATTGAATATATTTGTTTCTCAATATCAGCCGGGCAGACCTTACAGTCTTCTTTTCTTTAATAACGAATTCGTAATTCGCCCTGTGCCGCAATTAGTTCATAAAGTGACCATTGAAATTTATCAGACTCCTGTACAGTTTATGGAAACATCAGATCATCCGATTATCGATCAATGGTGGCAATATCTTTCGTACGGAACGGCATGCGAGATACAACGAGAGCGTAACGACTTCGAGGGCGTAGCGCAGCTCATGGAAGGTATGAAGCGTCAGGAAGCCCTTGTATTAGAACGTCAGGGTGTTGAGGAAATTGGCCAACCGAATATGAATATATTTAATTCAAGCGGTTTAAATGTAGCTTCAAACAATTATTGGGGTAGTGGCTGGTAATGACTTATCAACCGACATACATTTCTGGCTATGAAACGGGGCTTGTCCAATCTAGGCAGAACTTCATTTTGCCGGCAGATGCTTATCCTACATTAGAGAATGCTTTTGTATGGAGAGAGCGTATACAAAGAAAGTCAGGAAGCAGGTTACTTGGAAGATTAGCACGCTCTGTAAGTGGCGCTGGAATATCTTTACTGTCTCCATTTATCATTAATGTTTATACATTTTTAGGAATATCTTTAGTTTCTGAACCTAACGCACAGATTCAGCCGGGGTCTATTGAGATGACAATAGGCCCTGAAACGTATACAGATAATGGTAACGGCATATTAATAGGAGTTCCAACTGGATTTGTTACTGTAGATTATGTCACGGGTCAGATGAACATTAGTACAGCACAAGGCCCCGGAAACCCTATAAACATCACAATTAATTATTATCCAGGTCTTCCTTGCATGGGTCTGCGCACGAGAGACCTTAATAATATTAATGCTGAGCAATGCGTAGCTTTTGATACCAAATACGCCTACAAATTCGTTACTGGTTGGGAAGAATTTATTGCTGGTGCTGGTTCTGTAACATGGACAGGGAATGATTCTGATTTCTTTTGGACTACAAATTATTGGGTAGGAGATAACAACCAAAAAATATTTTGGGTAACGAATAATTCTGGGCCGAATGGTGATCCTATTAGATATACAAACGGCACAAACTGGGTATCCTTTGCCCCACAGATTAACGTCGTACCAGAATATCTTTGGCAGTGCCTAGCTCTATTGCCATTCAGGGGTAGATTCTTAGCATTTAATACCTACGAAGGCGAAACACAGATTGGGTCAATTCAATATCGTCAGCGCATCAGGTGGTCGGCTATTGGTACACCATTTACTATTGCAAGTACAGTAGTTACGACTGGTTTGAATGTAGAGGGATGGAGAGATGATATTAAAGGCAGGGGGGGATTTTTAGATATTCCCACCTCTGAAAATATTGTTTGTGTAGGTTTCGTTCGTGATAACCTGGTTATTTATTGCGAAAGCAGCACATGGCAGCTTAGGTATACCGGTAAAAGTATATCTCCATTCCAAATTGAAAAAGTTAATACTGAACTGGGTGCAGAAAGTACATTCAGTGCAGTTCAATTTGATACTTCTCTTGTAGGTATAGGCGATAAGGGTGTAGTAGAATGTGACAGCTATAAAAGCAATCGTATTGATATTAAGATCCCAGACATTGTCTATGGATTTAATAATGAAAACAATGGCCTGAAAAGGGTATATGGAATAAGAGATTTTCAGCAGCGTCTTGCTTATTGGACATTTCCAACAAATGACGAAGATGTCACATTCCCGAATAGAAGATTAGTCTATAACTACGAAAATGATTCGTGGGCAATATTTGTTGATTCATACACATGCCTGGGATTTTTTCAATCTTTAACAGCATATAAATGGCAGGATTTTCCACCATCTAAAGAAACAAACCAATGGCAAAATCTTAATTTTCCGTGGGTTAATAGACCTACTTCTTTCCCTGCCATTGTTGGAGGAAACCAACAGGGATATGTTGAATATCTTGGACAACTAAACTTTGAAACAGGTGCATCAAACGATGTCAGTTTGTCTATTAGTGATATTACCGGAAATGATCCTAATCCAACGGTTATCACTAGTATAAATCATAATTTAGAAAACGATCAGATAATAGAGATCACGGGAATACCTACAGGTACCCCATTTGCATCTGCTCTAAATCAACATGTATTCCAAGTTAACCGATTAAGTGCCGATACATTCAATTTATATATTTACGATGCAGATGATTTAGAATTTTCTATTCCACAGGTTGATCCATCAGGAGATTATATAGGTGGAGGAGAAATCATCATCAGAGACAATTTCCGTATTGTTAGCAAGAAATTCAATTTTATAGAACAAGGTCAAGCTATTCAATTTGGTTTTATGGATATCCTTATGGATTCCACCAGTGAGGGAGCTGTAACCATGAACATGTATTTGGATTATAATGAAAATCAATCGATCAACAGTTATCCAAATAATATTGTAGAAACTACCAACACACCAGATACTTTCTTTAATACGGTCATTCCTACATTTACCGAGGTCAACAACGGTTCATCTAAAAACTGGCAAAGGGTTTATTGCTCTGCCAGAGGTGCATTTATTACACTAGAATTTACTTTGTCCAACGCTCAGATGGTTGGAAATGAACAAAAAAGCGATGTTCAAATTGATTCACAAATATTATGGATGCGCCCTGCAGGTAAACAGTTAGCAAGAGGAATTTAATTATCGACAGGATATGGGTAATATTTTACACTTCATGAAAAATCTACAGGAGTTTTTTATGAATAAGTGTAATAAATGCGGTAAAGAAGGAAAAATAATTAAACCAGGTCTTAGATGTTGGCGGTGTGTAAATGACTATAAAAACGATTGGGCACAAAAAAAGAAAAATAAACACTGTGATTATTGTAAAGAGCCATTTATACCAAACGGAAGAGCTTTAGAATGTAGCCTAAAATGCAAACTACTAAATAGAATTAAAATTGTAAATGGATGTTGGGAATGGCAAGGAAAAATAACGAAATGTGGATATGGTGAAATAACTCACAACCAAAAATATATTTTAGTCCATAGATGTAGTTATAAGGAATTTTTAGGTGAAATTGAAATTGGTAGAAATGTTTGTCATACATGTGACAATAAGAAATGTATAAATCCTAATCACTTATGGATAGGAACCCAAAAGGATAATATACAGGATGCCAAAAAAAAGAAAAGATTGTCAAAACAACCAATGAAAAAATTTACAATGGAACAGGTTGTTAAAATTAGAGCTGAGTTACAAGAGGGTATGACCACAACCTCTTTAGCAAAAAAATATAATGTATCACAAGGCGTTATATGGAATATAAAATCTGGAAAATCTTACAAGGAGGAGTAACGTAAGTTACTTATATTGAATGGCATATCTTCCAAATGTACCCCAGCCCACAGACAATTTAAGTGATAGTCAGAACGATCTACTTAATAATTTTCAGGGAGCCAATACCAGTTTCGGTATAAATCATTATAGTTTTGCTAATGCCACAGCAGACAATGGTAAGCATTTTGTAGTTCAGACACCCATCATTCCGGGTGGTCATCCGACTACAGCGGCAAACGAACCAAAATTATATGCTATGACAACAGGAATTATTGGAGTGCTCCAATATTCTAGAATGGGATCGGATAGAGTGCCAACGCCTATTACATTGATTCAGTCTACAAGCGCACCAATTGGTATGATTAGTGGTACGTCAATAGATATTATCGATCTTGCTGGTGTAACACAAGCTATTTTAAAATGCTATGCAGTTGACATATTAGGACTTGTAAATACTCAAGCTGCTTTAAAAAGATCGGAATATGATGTGTTTTATGATGGGGTAAACTTCAATAACGCTAATATAAATAGCTTTACCGGTTTTATATTTACAGGATCAGGAACTAAAGTTGTTTTACAAAATGCTACCGGAACGAACTTAGGTGGTGTTATATGGTCTGTTCAAGTAGTTAGGATAATAGTATGAGTTTATCAAGTCAGACATTTGAAAGTTATTTGCCAGTCTATGATGTGGTTCCAGAAAAGTGGGAAGATGCTCGTCAATTCCTTGTGGAAACACTAAAGAAAATCTCAAACGTTACAAATGATCGGGAAATTGGTTTCTTTTTGGATGAAGAATTGCTTACCGGTAAACAGTTTATAGGAACTGTCGCAACTCCTCAAGAATACCGATCAGTATTTAGAAAGGTTTTGAATACAGGTGCTTTGATTGCAGGTGCCAATACGGCCGCGCACGGGATCAACTTTGATTCTAGATTTACTTTAGTTGATATGTGGGTATCAGCAACAAATTCAGTGGGTCTTACTGCTGTTACAATGTCCAACCCTCAGAATGTGACATTAGATGCTACAAATATTAATATAACATCATTAGCGGCTTATGACAGAAGTTTTTCGGTGATTGAATACATGTTGGAGGTGTAATTATGGGGTTGTTTGATGAACTAGGTAAAATGTTTTCTGGGACACCCGAAAAACATGAAAGAGTTTCCACTCTTTTGCCGGGTCAGGAAAGGAATGCTTCTAATTTGTATAAGGCAGGGGAGCAAAGGGGTGCGGGTGGTGCTTTTGGACAATCAGCCGATTATTATCGAGATATTCTGGAAAATGATCCTGCATTACTAGAAGAATTTATGCGTCCTGAGATGAGAAGATTTAATCAAGAGACTATTCCAGATATTGCAGAGCAGTTCGCTGGTATGGGTTCTGGTGGTTTATCTTCATCAGGATTCAGGAATTCAGCAGTAAGCGCAGGAGCCGACCTTTCTGAGCGTCTGGGAGCTATCCGCGCGAACTTAAGAAAAAATGCTGCCCAAGGATTACAAAATATTGGCCAATTTGGACTTGGTAACTTTTCTCAGGATGTGATGACCCAACAAGGAAGTCAAGGGATGCTAAGTCAATTAGGGCCGGCAGCGATAAGTGCCGGACTTGGATTTCTAACCGGCGGCCCCGGTGGCGCATTAGCCGGTGGACTTTCTGGGTTAATGGGCGGTCAAGGCGGTGGTGGATCTGTTCAAAAAGGGTCGACTAGTCCGTACGGTAGACAGCAACAAACATCCGGACGTTACGGATTGCCAACATTCGGGGGAGGTAAATTTTGAGCTATTCAGTAAAACAGGGCAATGTATTCGGAAGATTAGGCGAAAGCCTTGGTAAAGCGTTATCTGACCAAGTGCCTAAAGAAGTAGAGAGGATGCGCTTGTCTAAAGGGTTGCAAGAACTAGGACAACAAGAAGATCAAACACCATTTCAACAATTTGCAGGATTAGCGGGGCTTCCGGGTATTACGCCTCAAATGATTCAGACTGGTGGAGAGCTTCTAAAAAATCAGGGAATGAGAAATTCTTTGTTTAGGAAAGCTGGAGGAGGACAAGGAACGACTGGAGCTTATGGACAAGAATTGGGCATTCCAAGTCAAGAAAATGTTCCTAACATGTCTCCATTACAAAGACAAATTTCAGTTGAACAACAAACCGGAAATATTCCTTCAAGTTTTGCATCAGAAGGCGCTAAAGCAGCCTCTACGCAGACATCCCCACAAAGAAATCCATTAAGTAAAGAATTAATTCCTGCAAAACCTTGGACGCCAGATAGGTGGAATAGAGAACTGTCTGATATGGCTAGAGATTTTCCTAATGCTTCTTTTGAAGATATTAAAAAGATGGCACAGGACAAGGAAAATAGAGAATTAGCACAACCGGCTAGTGAACAGGCTATCGATTCATATCGTGAAGATGTAAAGCATAAAGCAGATAAAGAATTCGATAGACAATTTCAAACGAAAGTACAAAAGACGGGTGATGCTTCTTATGCTGATTTACCCGGAGCCATGCAGTTAAATGTAAAAAAAGCAATGGGAGATGAACTTATTAAAAATCCCAACATGAGTTTGGATCAGGCGGCAGATAAATATTCAGAGATTGCCTATAACAATGGCAGAGCGCTGAACAAAGTTAATGAAATATCAAAATCTCCATTCAGAAATAGCCCTTCAGAAACATTAAATAAATTAATGTCTGCCAGAACACCTTTTGCAAAAGCAGGAAATTTAGATACCTATAAAAGTATATTGCAGGACGATAAGGATGGATTTGGTTTTTCTCCACAAAGAGCGTCTCACATAGCATTTAAACCTACTCCACAAGTAGAAAAATATATATCTAATCATAAAAGAGGGAGTACTTCAAATATAGAACAGAACTCCAGAAAGGTAGCTTTAGATATTGAAGATATTCTGACAAAAGATGATAGCCTTCTCTCTATCGTAAGTCACTTGAAAGACAAAGATCCTTACTTTGATGAATCGGCTGCTTTTGCACAATGGCGTGAAGATGAAAGTAAATTAAGTCCTAGGCAAATAGAAGAATTGACAGAAGGCGTAAGTTCAATTTTTCCAAAAGCAGCCGATTTATGGTTTTTCCCTTTTAGAACAGGGATCAGAGGAGGAAAATAACAATGACTTCAGTATTAAGACCGGATGAAAGAGCTTCAATGGCAGCGAACGAAAGCGATGAGAGATTAGGAAAAAAAATTAAAGGCGTAGCAAAAACAGTAGGTACTCTAGGTTTGGCCGCCGGAGCTTTACCGGCAGCCTTTTCAAGGATTGTACCATTTCTTAGTGAGTTAATTCCTGCCGATATTGCTATGAAGGGTATATCTAAAATAAGCCCAAAAATTGGTGAATATTTAAACCGAGTGCAAAAATCGGGTTTACCAGTGGAAGAGGGGTTAAAATTTCTAAAAGATAATATTAATCAAGAACCTAAAGAACAGGCTAAAACTTCGGAACCTCCTAAAGAAAGCCGAAACATTATTGAGCAGTATTCACCTAATTTAAATTCTTATCTTAAAGAGATGATCGGCGCGGGAAATACCCCAGCACAGGCAGCTGTTAAGGCTAGGAAATGGCTTACAAAAAAAGAAAAAGATCTCATAAATAAGATCGAAAAAGACCATAAAACTGATTGGATAAGCATAGTCGAATCTATTTTTGGTGGTCAAAGTAAAGCCGCTTTACAACCACAACAAGCAGAGCAACAAAACCCGATTAATCAATCACAAGCGCAACAGCAAGCTCCTCAAGAACAGCAATCCCAGCCTATGCAACAACAGCAAACAGGCCCAGGACAACAGATGTTAATGCAGGTACTTCAAAAGATTAATAGTAAAATTGGAATGTAATGAATCCTGAAGAACTGGAAGAGTTATTAGGCGAACTTCTAAGAGGAGTTCAGGATGTTTTACAATCTGGAGAGATTCTTAGCGACGAATTTCAGGGTATGCTTGCCCAAACTCTTACTGCGCTTACAGATCGCATTGATGAGTTAAGAGCAGGCGGAGCACCCCAAGCACCTGAAGATCCAGATGTAAATCCTGCACCATACCCATCTAGCAATATTAACGGTTTTAGATACGATCCTGCATCTGGAAGATTGTTTGTTAAATTTCAAGGAAAGTATCCTCAACAAAATGGCCCTGTTTATAGCTACGACAATGTTCCACCATTTATTTTTGATGTATTTAGAAGGGGAGCGGTAGCACCAAGGACATCAGGACGTAATGCATGGCACAGATGGAGAGAAGGCATTACACCATCTCTTGGTGCATCTATGCATGCGCTTATCAAACTTGGTGGATATAATTATCATCGTCTTTCATAAGCATGAGGATTTTTTAACATAACTTTTGCGTCGACGACAGCATCTTTTAAAATCCATTCTGCATTAATAGCTCTACAATATAATCTGTCGTTTTTATCTAAAGTTTGTTTTAAAAATTCTCTGGTTCCTTGCTCTGTCCATATTTGTAATAAGCAAAATATTGAAAGTGCTATTGTTATAGATAAGTGTAGTTTTTTCATGTTTTCTCTAAGTTTACTATTTTTATTTTTTCATTTTGTTTGGTTACAAATTCTCTAACTATTCTCTCTGTCTGTTGTGTCATAGACAGGTTATTAATCGCGCAGTAGACTTTATATTTTCTAAAAAGTTCATTCGGTAAACGAATTCTGACTACAGTATAGGCCATTTTACCTCCAAAAGCAAGTGTCATTATGTGCGAAATAATAACATAAATTTTAATTATATTGTTGTTGCATCTTATTTTATTTGTTAATTTAAATTTCAAAACCAACCATAGGAAAAATTATGCCACAACCATTCGGGAGTTACCCATACGATGCCGCTGGTGTTGATCCGTTCGCCCATCCTTTATATATCGTTTGGGATCGTGCGCCAACTACTCAAGATATTTATCCATCCGGTACACAAGTTCAGGATAATTCAATTCCTGCAAGTCCAGTGATTTATCAGACAACGGGTTCTGGTAATTGGCAAAGTGGTGGCAATGCTAATGCTACAACTTCAACTTTTGGAATAGTACAACTGTCAACATTAACAGAACTGCAAAATGGAACAGCTCCAGCGGGTGCGTATGTTCCAACATCAAATGATGTTGCTACCGTTATTGCAGGTGTCGTGGCCGGTGCAGTCCCTCCTGCAAATGAAACACAAGCCGGTATTGCAGAAATTGCAACTCAAGTTGAAACGGACGCCGGTGTAGATGATACTAGAATTGTAACTCCTCTTAAACTTGCCAACTTCGTAGCTAGCGGTGGTTTTCCTGGTGTCTTTACAGATTTGACAGCTACGGGCACTGTATCTTTTACAGGTGCAACTGGTGGGATTGTTATGACATCTGCCACAGCATCAAGTTTTGGAACTACTGGAGCTGGAATAGATTTAACTCTTGATAGTGCTGCTGGTCGAGTTGTTATTAATGGTGAAGAAGCAGCAGCAGACGCTGTAAGAATATTAAGTGCGGCCGGTGGTTTAGATACCAACGTTGCATTGCAGATGAATTTAGATTCTTCACAAGCAGCTGTTAACGCTGTCAGGGTTGTAGCATCTGCCGTAACGGGCGGTATTGATGTTGATGCTGGAACAGGTGGAATCGCAATTGATTCAACTGGTGCAATCTCGGTTGATGCTGCGGCAGCTTCTAATTTTACAGTAACAGGAGCGTTTGATCTTACTTTAAGCTCAAGTGCTGGTTCGATTAATATTTCCGGCGCAGAAGCTGCTGCCGATGCGATTAATATTGATGCTGCTGCTGGTGGTATTGATGTTGATGCCGCACTGCAAATCAACATTGCATCTTCACAAGCGGCTAATAATGCAATTAGACTTGTTACTTCTGCCGGGACTGGTGGTATTGACGTTGATGCAGGTACAGGCGGTGTTGCTATTGATTCAACGGGTGCGTTTTCAATTGATGGTGCTGCTGCTTCAAATGTTACTGTGACAGGGGCTGGAATTGACCTTACTTTGTCTTCCGTATTAGGATCAGTTCTTGTTTCGTCTACTGAAGATGCTGCTTTGGCTATTAGACTTTATGCTAATGGTGGTACTTCCGAGACAATTCAATTGCGCGCTGACCAAGGAACTTCTGCAAATAGTTTAGATCTCCTTTCGGATGTTGGAGGTATTACTCTTAATGCTGGACTAAGTTCAGGGAATGCCATCGTATTAAATGCAAGCGGAGTGGCTGGTGGATTTAATATTGATGCAGGTACAGGCGGTATCATTGTGGATACTACCGGAGCTATTTCTTTAGATTCTACAGCTGCTTCAAACTTCACCGTAACAGGTGCTTTTGATTTAACTCTGAACTCTACAGCTGGATCGGTAGTTATCACAGGTGCAGAAGCTGCTGTTGATGCAATACAACTTAATGCCACAACTGCACTGGGTGGAATCGATATTAACGCCGGAACAGGTGGAATCACTATTGATTCTGGTGGATTGATGTCTTTAGATGCTGCTGGAGTAGTCAACTTAACTACGACTGGTGCTTTCGACATTACAGTCAATTCGACTGCCGGAAGTGTAATTCTTACGGGTGCAGAAGCTGCCGTTGATGCTGTCCAGATCAATGCGACTACAGCCGGTGGAGGCGTTGACATTAACGCAGGAAGCGGTGGAGTCACTGTTGATACTACAGCAGCTATTTCATTGGATGCCGCTACTGCGTCTAATTTAACAGTGACAGGAGCTGCTGACTTAACTCTACAATCAACGGCAGGGGCAGTAAACGTAATATCTGGCGAGGCAAATCTAGATTCAATCAACATCACAAGCGGTGGTGGTATGAGCATTGTAGCTGTTGGAGCAGCTGCTAAAGATATTCTAATTACAAGCACTAGCGGATCTATGACTCTTTCGGCTGGTGAAAGCGTTACCGATGCTCTTAATCTTACTGCTGGAGGGGCTGCTAGCGGAATAAATCTTACAGCCGGAACTAATGGAATATTGCTTTCGTCTGGTCAAAAAGTAAAAGTTACTGCCGTTGTAACTGGAGTAAATGCTTCCCCTTATGCTCTTTTGGGTACTGATTATTTCGTTAGCGTAGATACGGGAGCTGGTGTAATGACTATTACGTTGCCGGCATCTCCTGCAACGGGAAGGAAAGTTACTGTTTATGATGCTGGAGGAGCTGCCGCTGGGTCGAATATTACCATTGATGGTAACGGTAAGAATATTGCCGCAGCTGGTACAGCAGCAGCTACCAAGCTTATTAATACTGCCTACGAGTCATATAACCTTGTTTACAATGGAACTTTGTGGCTTGGTCAAAACGTAGTTTAATATTATTAGGAAAAATAAAATGTGGAAACATGTTGAGGTTTAAATGATTGGTGAACAATTAGATTCTGTCCAGTTTATCCTAAAATCCGTATTTAATCCAGCATCATTAACCGGAACTTATCAGGCTTTAAATGGGCCTAATGGTTTTAGTGATGATGTAAAGATATTTGAAATGTTCAATGGAAGTACTACAGTTTCTATGGATATTTCTTATGATGGTGTGAATGACCATGATTTTATCGGCCCATTACAGGCTAAAATAAGGGATTTCCAGGCTAATCATGCTAATAACCCAAATTCTGCAGCCGGGACAAAATACGGTAGAAGAGGTCAAATAGTGTGGGGAAAAACGGCTGAATCTCCAACGTTCTTGCAGATGATAGGATCGAGGTAAATATGTCACATTGGGATGTTGGAATAACAGCTGGATCTTTGCCGCCTGTCGTGGCAACGCAATTTAATACTCAGAATGGTACGGCGGTTCCAGCGGCCAATATTCTTATCGTTAATGCCTTTGATTCTACGGAGAACAATGATAATGGGATCATAACAAAAGGCGGTGTGGTAGGTACAGGAACGGCTAACGAAGTCGATGTCATTACTACTAATCGTCTTCAAGGATCTATTTCTACTGTAGGTGCATCTACAAGCACGATTATAACATTTACTCCGACTGTTATAGGAACATATTCTATAGAATTTAGATCAGCAGCATATAATACAACAACACCTCTTGGGGCTGGTTATAGTATGTTTGGGGCTGTTCGTTTTGATGGGGCAACATCAACAGTTTGTGACACATTCGACGAGATTGTTAACGAAGAAGGCGCTATGTCTGGAGTAGATATTTTTGTTGATGTTTCAGGTGCAGATATTCGTTTAAGGGCTACTGGTTATTTAGCACAGACAATTAATTGGTCAGCAGTTGGTCTTTACACATTTGTAGGAGTATAAAATGGCCGGCACGAAGAACGATGTCTCGGTTGCGAAAAATGCTGACTTTTCCCAAGTTAATGCACCAAACGCTACTTCTTCAGAATCTAACGGTCTAGTGACCGACGGTAAAATGTGGATTGGTACTACAGCAGTAAATGCAGGTGGAACTCACGTCAATGTTGGGTCTATAACATCACCTCTCGGTACACTTTCTATTGGTTATTCCACTCCTAATATTACCGTTGAAGTAGCTGGTGGAGCACCTGTTTTAACTCTGACAGGTGGGCCAGGTATTACTATTACCGGAACTGTACAGAATCCTATCGTGAATAGTGTCGTCTTTACAGATACGGCTGCGGTAACATTGGCTGTAGATCAAGGCTATAACGCAACTGCAGCAGGAACCTATCCTATGCCTGCAACGGCTGCACAAGGTGAAATGATCATCGTTTTCTGTGATACTGATGGAGCCGTTGTATTAGATTGCCCTGCTCTTAATTTTATTCGCATTGGGGCGCTTATTACTAGCTCGGGAGGGACTGTAACTTCTAGCTCGATTGGAGATTCTCTAACACTTAGGTATAGGCTTAGCACTCTTACTTGGGAGGCTACTTCGGTGATTGGTACGTGGGTGGTGGCATGAGTTTCGCTAACGCAATCAATTCCGTCTTCTCAAATACTGATGCCTTTGGAAACTTGGCAACTACGTCAATCACTCCACGTATTCAGATACAATTTCCCTATGTCATAAATTCAGACGTCACAACTAGCACGGTTACAGGAAGTGGGACGGTTACACAAGTCGCACCATTCGCTATTTGCAGCACTACAGCAGCGATCAATTCTACTGCCAGATTATCCAGTAAAACAAATCTGCATTACAGGACTGGTCAAGGCGGACTCTGCTTGTTCACTGCTATTTTTACCACTGGTGCGGCAGGTAGCGTACAAGAGGTGGGATTAGGAGATGATGTCGATGGGTTTTTCTTTGGTTATACTGGGTCGGTTTTTGGGATAAATCGTAGAGCAGTTTCTGTAGACACTTTCATTCCACAGACAGATTGGAATAAAGATAAAATGAATGGTACAGGGTCTTCTGGTTGTACCCTAGATCCTACGAAGGGTAATGTCTACAAGATTCAGTATCAATGGCTAGGTTTTGGAGCTATAAATTTTTATATAGAATCTCAGTTTACTGGCAAATTTGTTTTCGTTCATCAAATTCAATATGCAAACCAAAATATTGATACAAGCGTTCGCAATCCTTCGATGCCTGTGACATTGAAAGCATCCAATACCTCAAATAACACTAATATAGTTGTGAAAGTGCCGTCTATTTCGGCATTCGTCGAAGGCGAAATCGTCGATACTGGTTTGATAAATGCCATAAACAATCGAAAGACAGGGGTTTCAACGGAACTTAATATTTTAACGATCCGGAACAATGCTACTTTTGGCGGTATTACCAACAGAAAGCAAGTTGAACCATTGTTATTATCAATTTCCAACACATCTGCTGCTGATGCTGTGTTCAGAATAGTGTTAAATGCAACTCTTGGTGGCGTTCCCGTCTTTACAGACATTTCAACAACCACGTCTGTGGTATCATTTGACGTGGCAGGAACGACGGTAACGGGGGGTAGATTAATAGCGGTGTTTTACGTGAATGGAAATACCCAATCGCAAATTGATCTTAAAAATGTTGCATTTTTGTTAAACAATTTAGACACGATGACGATCAGTGCGACGAGTTTAGGTGCAGCAATAGTTGCATCGACGGGTGTTAACTGGTCTGAACAATTTTAAAGGTATAATATG
>Ga0315284_10004207_pt1 | contig 20464 bp, 16 predicted proteins | sample YL17G09_16_MG_FD_203696 | JGI IMG/M metagenome (GOLD analysis project Ga0315284, IMG submission 203696) | Sediment microbial communities from Yellowstone Lake, YNP, Wyoming, USA - YL17G09_16 | ecosystem: Environmental > Aquatic > Freshwater > Lake > Sediment | place: USA: Wyoming | collected...
TGGAATATACCACATGATAAATACATGACGATATTGGAATCATATTTCACTCAAAAAAAATGATAATCAAAACGATTTAATAATGTATTACTCAATATATTATTAAAAATGGAGGCATCCATGATAGCCGATCCCAAAAATGGCTTTCTTGTATATCTAGATAAACATTTTTATACATGCAAACAAAGTGACGAAATCTATGACGTTCTAACAAAGGACGTTATCTATGATAAAGATTCTAAAGTAATAATTTTTGGGAAAGAAATAAATATACCTAGAAAACAGACTGCATATGGTGATCCAGGAACTAGTTATAAATTTAGTGGTGTAGCTGTCAACGCAAAACCATGGTTACCCATCTTATTGGAAATCAAGCAGGATATTGAATTTATGATGAACAGTCAATTCAATTTTTGTTTGGTCAATTATTACGAAAATGGTGAAAAATACATTGGATATCATAAGGATGATGAAGTAGATTTAGGAGATGAACCCACAATCGCATCCGTTTCATTCGGACAAACCCGAAAATTCTATTTTAAATCAGACAATTCCAAATTACCTGTAATGAAAATGGAATTGAATCACGGATGTTTATGTCTTATGTTACATCCTACCAATACTCATTGGAAACATTCTGTACCAAAAGAATTAAAGGTGACCGGTCCAAGAATAAATCTCACATTTCGCAAGATAACGATTTAAATATATTATGCTTAATAATAAACACAATGTATTTTGAACTTTTATCGCTTATTGGATTATATTTCTTCTGGATGGCAACCCAAAAATTCCTCTCTACTGATATCCATACGAAGGACAAAATTATTGATAGAATTCATGATTCATATATAGGTACTGCGATAAATGATTTTTTGAATAATCATCCTCAGTTTGCCAAATGGAATATTGCGATTACGACATTTTTGATAGATGCTAATATGGTCTATATAATTGCAAGTGGATTTATATATGCTGATTTTCGACCAATTTATATGATTTTATGTGGAATATGTTTACGGCAATTATGCCAATTTATTAATAGATTACCCAGTCCAAATAATGTTGTTTGGTTTGATCCAGGATTCCCCACATTATTTATGGTATATGCAGCAGAAAATGATTTTTTCTTTTCTGGTCATACATTAATTTCATTGATTACGGGTGTATCAATTTATCTAAATTCAGTATCATATTTTGCGAAATTTTATGCAGTATTTTTTATTGTTTATGAAATTGGATTTGTGATTGTTTCTCGATCGCATTATTTCATGGATATTTATGCCGCAATTAGTACATATTTTATGTTGAATTATTTCATGGATTTATTATTATAACTATTTTTCTTTAGTTATCATAATACAATATACTATGCGGGCTAGATCACATAAATATCAGAATGAAGATGCCGAATATGTAGATACCACGCATTATGATAAGAATACGCATAATTTGGATATAGGCTACCAGAGATTAAAAAAAATCAATATCAAATCACATCCAGAATTAGGGAATATTAGATCATTATTTATCGATCATAATAACCTGACAGAACTACCTAGCCCAGAACATATGCCTCACTTAGTAGAATTATCTTGTTCGAACAACAAACTAACGCACATTCCATTATATCCTAAATTAGAATTTTTGAATATTTCGCATAATCGCATTACTACATTGGATATTTATCATGGTAGCAAACTAGACTATATCGATTGTTCATTTAATATGGGATTTGTATTTACTCCCAAACTGAAAAGATGTACCCAATTATATATCAATGATACATCATTGCGAGAAATCAATCTTTCTTTACTACCTATGTTAGAATTATTAGATTGTAGCAATAATAAGTTATCCACCATTGGAAAACATGATGCATTACTGGAATTAAACATCCAATATAATAGCATTCTAGATCTTCCAATATATCCTAAATTACGCATTTTGATGGCGGATAATAATTTGATGACAAAACTTCGATCGTATCCAGTATTGTATAGCGTCACTGCCTCATATAACAATTTATCATCGGTTGATTCCCAACCAAAACTTAAAAAACTAATCGCCACACATAACACTATCGAAAAAATTAATGATTTACCATTACTGAAATTAATGGATCTTAGTCATAACAAAATCAAGGAAATCAGCCTCTCCGATAAGATACAATATGCATCCATCCATTTTAATCCAATAGATCATTTGAAACTAGGGCAAAATGTGATGAATACTATCAGAGAATTACAGATTAGTTTTAAAGTATATCTCACGATCTACGATACCTATCATAAATTTTTTAAATCAATCAACATCAAGGTTTCCTTAGAAAAATTAAATGATAAATTACAAAAACTCAATGATATTTTCGAAGAAAAACTAATAGAACACATCAAAAAATATTTCCTAAAAATTAAATTTCAAGATCGAATTGGTATGTTTTTTCGAATTGCACTCTATTTATATAGAAAACACTTTGCTGACCAAAAAAGTGATAATATCAAAGATCTAATACAGTCACATGAATTTATCTATTTACTTGAAAACATTGCAAATCTCTATTATAGTACAATTATTGTAACTATCTTTTTTGAAAATTATCGTTAAATAATCATAATATCACCCAAGATGGTTTTATAATCTATGTTTGATGCACGCAATGTTGTCCGACAGATATCAAATAATGATGGAATCTTTGGTTTATCCAGGATAGATATGAACACATCCAGATCATTGTTATGTTGTTCTAAAATAGTCTGTTTATCATCTATTGTTATCGTAGTGGCATAAAACATCGCTATCGAGAACACATGTTCCAATAATCCCAGACAACACATGGGTGAGGTTGCTATATCATCGGGACATACATTTCTTCTGATTTGTAAATTATAGTTCCGATCATATACTAGATATCCTTGACTATCTACCATAGTATTCTTTTTTTTGTCAATCTGTAGGTAAAACTTATGGTCATATAACAGATCACGTATATTTCCAGCATATATTTCCACATGGTGTTGACCCCATACCATCATCCCAGGATAATATGGGACATAATGAGTAATGTCCAATGCATCACAAAGATAGACACCTGTTTTATGATAATGTTTGATATATAATATATTGGGATTATCCCTTTCGACATATAAGTGAATACTATTATTCGTATCGGAAAAGGCTAATTTTTTGCAGAGTAATTCAGAATTTACACCGATAGATATTTTATCTACATGACATTCATAATTCCAAAAAAAATGTGGTTTAATATTGATTAGGATTGTCATTGCATGATTATTTATAATCGGTTCGGAAATAGTTAATCCTTGATTGCGTGTTATCGTAAACATAATTGTGGGTAATACATCACCCAAACGACATATAATGCGATGTAAAATACCATATTTGGAACATTCTAAGTTAAATAAATTATCCATAGCAACATGAATAACATATATTATATATTATTCATATCAGCATAATTATGAATCGCGATTTGTTCATGGTAATAGATGGATGCCATGAGATTATTACATATTGGATTGGTAAAATATGCATCATAGGTTATCGTTTTGAGGATAGACATTAACAAGTAGTAATGATGTGAGATGATATTGTGATGCAACATCATCAACGTTTGTGTAATTCGCCCCACATGGAGCATTTCTTGGTATGATCCATGATAGGGGATGATATTGATGATTTTAAAGATCGGTTTTTTCTGGTAATATAGACACGGGCATTTATCAAGAAATCGAATAGATGAGCTGCAAAAAATACATGGTGCGGTAATGGCACTATTTCTCTTTCGAGATTTTTTTTTGAAAAGTGATTTCCACATCTCTATAATCTACTAATGATAAATATGCCTCAAAAATTTTTTTTCATTTTTTTGATGATACAGATTTAATCGAAAAATTGATATGGATAATATGTATGAATAATACGACAAATTACATATAAATAAAATATAACATAAGTAATATATCTATATATGAATCAAACACACACACCGGAACATTTTTTTATAAAGATACTCACAACAGATGAAAAGAATCAAATTGATGAAATGGTAGATATTAGGAAGAAAGATAATACACAAGAACTAGAAGTATCATTCAGAAAAATTAATTATCCAGATTATATCCGGATTGTAGAATATTATGTAAATAATATTGATGAGAATAAAATTACCACGAAAGATTCTTTGGATATATCAATATTATTGGCAGATAAAAATACATATCGAATTAGTCTGAATGATAAAGATCTGATTAATAAATTCATTGGACAATATTCAAAATCATCACCAACGGATATTCAAAAATATCTTCTTAGTCTTAATCCCAGTGATGAAATTGACATTATCTTTAAAAATAGAGGATCTGGAAAACGATTATATATAGATGATTTCGATATGGTATTCAAAATTACCCAGGAACTTTCCCTCGATAAGAAAAATGGTCTAGATAAACCTAAATTAACTGGAACAGAAAAGATGTTATATCGATATAAACAACGTGTTAGTTTTGGATTGAATAAACATTTTCAATTGGATACAACTGAAGTACAAGAATCTTCGAGTCTTTGGAATTTAGCGGATAGCAAATCATCCTATGAAATTGAAATTGAAGCTCTCGATAATAAGAGTAATGTTAATAGTTTATTTGCGGAAGTAATTAATACCTTAAAAGTAATCCAAGATACTACTTATCCAATCGGAAAAAAAGAAGCACACAATGTAGTATATTTGTATAAAAATCTTCTGAATATTAAAACACACATTACTACTCCGGTTAATCGAAAAGTAGTTTCTATCGAACAACAACATATTGTCAATTTCATTCCAAATCGATATGGAGTGACGGATAAAGTGGATGGAACGCGATATATGTTAGTGTCTATTTCGGATGGAATTTATTTGATTTCTCTAAGTATGAATGTTAAAAAAACATCGTTAGTAGCGGATAACGTGATATATCAAAATATGGTTCTCGATGGAGAAGTCGTAAAGGATTCCACGACAGGAAAAACAATCTATTTAGTGTACGATGTAGTTTATGCCAATGGGATTGATTATCAACATGATACAAATTTTGGATTAAAACAACGACGTAATGTAGTTTATGAGATTATTGATAAATGTTTTCACAATATCGTTCCCTTTACTGAATATACTGATAAACATAAAAATCTGGAATTAGCATCTGTGGAAAAATTTTATGTTAATGAATTAGATACTTATTGGAAAAAATTCAATAGTTCTCTTGCTAAAACAGACACTATTTTCATCACTAGAAAAATCTATCTGATTCCATATGGAATCGATCCTTGCGAGATATTTATGTATGCTAATATTATTTGGAAATTAAGTGTATACAAGGATCTGTTACCCTATACATTGGATGGTATCATCTATACTCCATTAAATTCACCCTATTTAATTAAAACCGGTAGCACTAATCTGGATACTATTCCACAAGAATACAAATGGAAACCACCAAAACAGAATTCTATTGATTTTTACATTATGTTTGAAAAAGACAGAGCGACAAGAGCCGATGCTATTTTTTTCGATGAATCTGTAAAAAATGGAGTTGGGACCCAGTACAAAGTCTGTCGATTATTTTGTCATATACAAAAAGGCATGAATGAAGTACCAGTTCCATTTAAAATCAATGGAGTGGAACAAAAAGCAATTATCTATATCACGGATGGTGAAATACGGGACATTGAAGGACATGTGATTGATGATTCTACTGTTGTGGAATTTATTTTTGATACATCATTATTTGATGTAGATGATTCCTATAAATGGATTCCATTACGAACACGGTATGACAAAACAGAATCCGTCACACGATTTCATACCATGTATGGAAACCATATTGCTACCGCCAATCGAATTTGGAAAACAATTGTTAATCCCATCACAGAAGAACATATTGCTGCATTAGCAAATCCTAATACGTATCCAATCGAAATGGATAAGTTTGCAAAAGGAATCAAAACAGGGGCAGTTTATTATGAGGAAAAAGATAAACCCATTTCTGCTCTTGGGATGTCCGCTTTCCATAATTGGATCAAAACAAACATGATTAGTACATACGCTAAGGATAAACGTAATCTATTAGATATTGGAATGGGACGAGGTGGTGATCTACAAAAAGTGATTAGTGCGGGTGTTAAGGAATATGTCGGATTAGATGTAGACAATGCCGGATTATATACTATTAATGACTGTGCCTTGGTCCGTTATAAGAAATTCAAAAAAACAATGAAAAATGTTCCACCAATGCATTTTATCAATGCCAATGCCAAAGGTTTATTTAATGTAACATCTCAAATGAAACTTATTCCCAACATGAATAACACTAACAAAAACATGATTGATGAATATTTGTCTGGTCATGCTAAATATAGTGTGATTAATTGTCAATTCAGTTTACATTATTATTTATCAGACGAAATATCTTGGTCGAATTTTTGTAAAAATATCTCTGACCATATCGAAGATAATGGCTATCTATTGATCACTTGTTTTGATGGAAAATTATTACATGACAAACTAATGGGTAAAAAATCAATCAAAATTACCATTACTGGCAACAATGGAATCAAAAACACATTTTTTGAAATCAGGAAAATGTATTCCGATGAAGATCCAGTTGGACTTGGTTTGGGAATCGATGTCTACAATTCTATTATTTCCACGTCCAATACATATATTACAGAATACCTTGTAGATCCAGATTTCTTGAAACAATCTCTCCAAGAAAAATGTGGTTTGACACTCGTAGATTCTGATTCATTTCATAATATTTTTAATTTGTACAAAAATTACTTTACCTTGCCTTGTCAACCAAAAGGTTCGTCCTATTTAGAAGGGGATACCAATACACGCCATGATACGATCAGCAAGTATTATATGTCACTCGATCCAAAAAATAAAGCGCTATTTACAATGGAGGAAATTGATAGTAATACTGCTGGATATAAGTTATCTTCCCTTAATAGGTATTATGTTTTTCGAAAAACTGTTAATACAAAGAATTTATCAGAACCATCTCGAATTGTTGGTATTAATTATCGACTTGATTTGGGGAAATTTCTGATTCCCTATTTTGGATCCAATAATTTGTATATTGATCCAGCAAATAAATGTGGTAAGATCAATGATGTCTATCATGCGATTCGTCGAATGCATCAGACAATTCGGCCTAATGTATATCTAATTCGTCACAACATTCTGGAACACCAATTACGCGACCAGATCTTCCAGAATAATCAATTTGATGTCGTAAGAATTAAAGAAGGTTTGGATCCGAAGATTTTACTAATTTATAAATCACCCGAACATGCATTTTATCCAATCTATTATCGAGGATTAAAAAACGATATGTATCTATTTAATTCTGATAAATTGGTAACTGATTTAAATATATTAACAGCATTGACAAATAGGACAAATAATATTAATGATTAATAATATTCACTAATATTATGATAATATAATGGAAAATGAATCATATATTGGTCCGATTATTTACAGGTTACCAACATCTGATATACATCTTAAACTTGATCCAGATCATGCCCAGTTCGATAACCAACCAAATCCAAAACTAATTAAATATGGATTTAATAATATCACGGATAGTCTTGATCTGGTTAGGTTGATGAACAATGCACATTATAAAACAGGATTATATATCGATTTTGATAGAACTGATGCCGGTAGTATGTCGGTTTTAGGTAAGAAAGCATTTGGAGTACCCAACTCAGATGCTGATTTTTGTACTCTCTGGGAGATATTGCAATTATTCGGCATGCTCAATCAAAAACAAACTATTCTTACTACCCAGTCATCCCAAATAAAAAATATTGTTTCATCTCACCAAAAATTATCTAAAAATAAATCCAAGATAGAAATCTATGATACATTACCAACCAACGAAAAATTTACCATAGCTATTCGGAAATATTCTGATATTGATTTGAGTGAAGATGCCATTATTCAGTTATTGATTGATGATCTATCTGGGCTCATACCAAATAAAGCAGAAACTGGATCTAGCTTAATTGTCCAGGTCATGAGCTGCCAAACATGTATTATGTCCGAAATAATATATTATTTGAGTACATTATATCAGGAAGCATATATTATAAAACCACTAGCAAGTTCATTATTATCTGATGAGAAGTATCTTGTGTTATGTGGCCTGAAGAAGGGTATCAAGAAATTCGGAATAGAGAAATTTTCGTCAAAAACATACTTAACTGGACTTGGTATAACACTTCCGGATGATTATGTGAGGATGATTCAATGCCTCAACTCTGAATTAATACCAAAAAAATTTAACAACTATTGTATCATAACAGAATATTTAGCAAACAAAAATTATGAAGGTGCATCTTATCAAGAATTATATGAGAAACAAAATACTAATATCAAAAATTTTATTACAACGATGACAGATTTTGGAAATATTGAAAATATATTAAAACAATCTCTGGCTATCACAGATACCGCATGTAATATTCAAAATAATTGGAGCACGGTGTTTAACTAAAAATGATAATGGTTTAAACATAATATTTATGTTTAAACAATCTATAATTCCCCATTAGCCTTCATTACTTTAATTCGTTCATCGGCATCTTTCTTTTGACCTTCTGTTAAATAAATGGATGCGAGCTTATCTGATAATGCGGATTCTGTCATATCACCTTTTTCAATCTTATTCTTGTAGTATAAAGCTGATGCTAAAACATTTAAACTCTCTCCTTTGGTCACTCGAGCAAATATCCCTGTATATTTCATAAAAAAATCATCAAATTCTCTACTTAATGTATCATAAATCCTAATATATTCCATGTTAACAATTTCTGGATCCTTCATCCGTTGTTGGATAAGTTTAATATTCGTAATGATATATAATACATCCGGTGAACTGATCGACATCAATGGATTAGACATTATTATATATTATCTAATTATTTGTTTTATATCATTAATTACGTAATTGATTCTTTTTGGTCTTTTTAGAAACGAATTCTTCACTGGAACTTTCCGATGGTAAAAATGTAAAGTCCTCTGATCGGGGTCTTAGAATAGTATGCACATCTTTGGTATTTTTCCTTGTGATTTTCATTTTGGAATACATAACAGACATTTTTTTGATACCAGATTCAATTCGTAACACATCGAATCCATGTTTCACACACATAAAATCCATCAGTTCTTCATATTGAAAGAACCTCAATTTCAAATTATCATCAGTTAATACAAAGTCATCCATTTTATCAATCTCATCTAACGCATTTCGAAAATAATCTCTGGATGCATACATACATTTGACATTATCCTTTTCAATACAGATTTTGGGATTTTTGATGGCCTCCTTTTTGATAATTTCTAATGCATTTTTTAAATTTTTATGACTCTTGATCAAATTATATGATTTTTTAGGTCCAATTGTTTTAATATTGGTACAATAATCACATCCTAGTAACACACATAAATCAATAAACTGGTTATATGTCAGATTCATCCCAGTCAATGTTTTATCTAAACTAATTACGGTAACCTGTTTTCCAGATGTTTTATTGGTAGCAGCTAACATACCCTTAAACATATACGGTGCACCTAATGCAATTACATCCGAGTCATCTGAACAGACTCCTTTGATATATCGAACACCATTTTCATCCCGTCTAGCACATAACCAAGCTAGCACAGAATCTGCTTCTCCTGGTGCCATGATGTATGGAATTCCCATTAGGTCTAACATAATTTGCAATTCTAGATAATCTTGTTTGGTGGGGGTAAATGTTTTTTTGAAGGTTTTAATATATTCTTCTTCATCTGCACGATCCATTTTTTTGATTTTTTCTTTGGCATCAATCTTAATCTGTTGTCTTTTTTCTAGCGTCTTGCTTTTCATTGGATGGGCCGGACCATCAAACACAAAAATGGGTGTCATTCCGTTTTCCAAAAAAGCGAGGATTTTATAAAAAGCAACATTCAAGTGACTAGTAATACTACCTTCTTGGTTAACCATATCGCGACCAGATGATCTGGATGCGATCACTGCTTGATGAACTAGTAAACTTGCATCGATCCCAACCGTCATTCCATAAAAATGTTTAAAATCACGTAACTTTGTAGCAGTTTTCCCAGTAGTTGAGGTAATCAATTGAATTAGTTTTGGAATTCCCATATAGTAATAATGTAGTTATAACACATTTATATTAGGTGATTTAGATATCAATTTTTTATCATCATTCTGGTAGATAGTATAACTCGGTCGGTAGTTTATTTTGTTGCGAGAAGTTTGAAATGACTATTTATGATTGGACAAATGGTTTTCCTGCTGGACCGGTAACATTTAATAGTGGCGATTGTTTTGTCATTAAAATTTCTGTTAAAACAACAACTGTTAATGTAGATGACATACCATTTAATATCCTAGAATGGGTATATTATCAAGATAATGATATATCCATATTATCTTATACTATTGTCAAATATTTGAATGGCATACTTTATTTTAGTGATGTGATTGGTACCACAAATTTATTTACAATCGACGGATCATTTGATTTTTATTATTATGATACACTTACAGTAAGCGGCAACCCAATATTAGATTCGAGAGATTATGATACAGGTGATTATTATCTACAATGTTGTTTTAATGGGACCAACTGGACATCCGGTCTACCAACATCCACTAATCCAATCTGCTACCATGGACTCTCCACTATCCTCACCCAAAACAGATTCACCAATATCACCGAACTTATCCTAGCCAAAAATCTCCTCTCCAATGAACATGATGTCTATAGTATCACCCAAAAAGCATTTACTCCAGTCAAACTAAATATCGTCACTGGAAATGCAAGTAAATTTATTCTCATTAAAAAAGATACATTAGGAGAAAATAAACCAGATAAGGATTTTTATATCACTCCTGGACATCCAATTATCATAGATGGCAAAGAAGTCCCTGCTGAAAAAATCTCCACTGGTGAAAAAGTCTTGTTGGATAATCAAGAAGTATATTCTATCTGTACTGACAATCGGGAATCCATTTTGGTTAATAATTTGCCTGTCCTGACTTGGAGTTATTATGCTTGGATGAATTTATACATTAACCATCATCGATTTGGATGGCATGACAATCAAAATACCCATCAAGCACCCACATTGGAAATTACATTAATGGACCTTACAACAGGGAATGTGAAAATCGAAAAAGATGCTTTCGGAAAAGGGAATCCATTAGAAACTGTTTTTGTGCATGACCAACAAAAAGTGACGATTAATGGAGAATCTTGTGTGATCACTCAGTTGATGGATGGGAAATGGGTCAAATATATTTGATATAAAATATAAAATTACTTATATTATATATCATGCACACTAAATATACGCATCCTAAAAAATCCATCAAATCATCTAGTATACGATCAAATAAAGATCATTTGATTAGCGAATCATCCGATAGTGATTCTGATTCATTGCATTTACCAAAGGTAAATAAAAAAACTACCCATTATGCACCTACTAAATATAATAAACAAAAATACCTCACCGATAGCACATCTAGTGAAAGTATCATCAGTGATGAATCGGAAAGTGATTCATGTGATGAATATAAACCATATATCGCATCTAGTGTTAGTCAGCTAAAAAAACCATCCTATGTAAATACGTCTGGTACTAAAAAGAAGGCAACATTAAAGGAAATGACCGATAGTGATTCTGATACAGACACCGAAAAGAAATTCACATTTTCATCCATTCCTAAAAAAGAAAATCAGTTAGCAGATATGGGTATATCATCCGATATGGACTTAACAGAATGTGATGAAGAATATGATATTAGATCCTTGTGTCATGCTAAAATAAATGATCAATATAGTTATTGCAAATATCTTGGTCATGATGCTATGGTGATGATGAAAAATGGATATATTAATATCACTCAATTATGTGAAAAATACGATACCACATTCGATTTTTATCAATGGTCAAAAGATCAAATTTCAAATGATATGAAACAATGTTTATGTATGCCAGATGAAAAATTAATGTATCCGATTGTGAATAATTTACCTACAGATGGTATTTATGTGCATCCATCATTAGTACCTGCGATGTTGATCCATTCAGATCCATCTCTTACTATGCACATGAATGATTTCTTTATTACTAAACAACCACATTACAAATCCGATCCAGTCTTTGATAATATGCAATCAAAAAATATCAATGTTAGTGGAAATAAGGGGGATAATTCATTACTTGTAATCAAACGTGATGCTACCAATAGCTATTGTGTGATCTGCACGACACATGGCAAACGAGATTTTACCATCGAAAAATATCAAAAAATGTATCCTGACATGAGATGTATTGTTGAGCTATCTGGTTTAAATAATGCGGAATTATTATGGACAAATATTGCACGTGATTTGAAAAGAAAATATCATACTAATATCAGTATTGATGCAGATAACTTCGATATTCGAAATCATACCAATGAAATTTATGTAATAGATTCTGTTTTAGAAGCCTATTACGATGTCTGTTAATATTATTATTTATGAATAATAATATTAATCATCTTCCGGTTGCGAATCACATTTCTGTGTCTGTGATCGTTGAGCATATATTTTTGTAATAATCGGATTCCATATATTTTCCAATGCAGTTTTTCTAGAAAAATACACATCGCGATCTTCATTTGGATTTGTATCAATAAAATGGATTTCTTCCGAACAACACGTATCAAGATGCGTTTTAGTTCCCAAATCCATTGTCTGTGCGATAGCTTCATCATGAATCGCCCGTTTTACATTATGCACATAGTATTCTAATTCATTTCGCATATTGATAGCATCTCTTTTTTTATTATCAGTTTCTTCAAAACGTTTGGCATCTTCAATCATTTTATTGATTTGATCTTCAGTGAAACGTCCTTTATTATTTGTAATCGTGATATTGTTGGTTCGATTAGATGTTTCTTCCATGGCCGTCACATGGAGTATTCCATTAGCATCTATTTCAAAAGTCACGTTTATTCGTGGCATTCCTTTGGGTGATGGTGGAATATCCGATAAATAGAATGTACCTAATTTATTATTATCAGATGTCATTTTTCGTTCTCCTTCGAAGATTTCTATTTTTACACCTGGTTGGTTGTCTGAGTAAGTGGTAAAAATCTTATTTCGTTTACATGGAATTGTGGTGTTTCTGTCTACGATATTGGCCATAATACCACCAACGGTTTCCAAACCAAGTGTCAACGATGTTACATCTAACAATACGATCCCATCTAATTTTTCATCTGGTATTCCTGATAAAATACTCCCCTGAACAGCTGCACCATAGGCAACTGCTTCATCTGGATTTACAGATTCATTCAGTTTTTTCCCACCAAAATAATCGGATAACATAGTTCGAATTCTGGGAATTCTAGTACTTCCGCCAACTAGAACTATTTCATGGATTTGTGTTTTATTCAATTTAGAATCAGCCAGTACATGTTCGACTGGTTCCAAGGTATTTCTAAACAAATCCATACATAGCTCTTCAAATTTTGCCCGGCTTATCATTACATTATAATCAATTCCATCAAATAGAGAATCAATATCCATCGTAATTTGTGTCAATGATGATAATCCTCGTTTTGCTTTTTCACATGCAACCCGTAATTTTTGAATAGATTTGGATGATTCGGTTAGATCACGCTTATGTTTTCTTTTAAAATCTTCAATACAATAGGCAACTAACCGATTGTCCAAATCTTCTCCCCCCAAATGGGAATTCCCATGAGTGGCTAACACACTGAATGCTCCGTCATCAATCGATAAAATAGAAACATCATGTGTTCCTCCTCCACAATCAAATACCAACACATTAACTTTCTTCCCTGAAATTTTATCCAAACCATATGCTAATGCAGCTGCCGTGGGTTCATTGATAATTCTCAATATATTCAATCCCGCAATCCGGCCAGCATCCTTGGTTGCCTGCCGTTGAGAATCATTGAAATATGCAGGAACTGTTACAACGGCATTTACCACCGGATGTCCCAGATAATCACTGGCAATCTGTTTCATTTTTGCTAATACCATCGATGAAATTTGTTCTGGAGAAAATTGTTTTAATACATCTTCGTGAGTGACTTCAAAATATGGCTTTCCATTGATATCTACAACAGAGAATGGACAGTGTGTGATATCGGATTGCACCGTAGCATCCTTAAAATCTCGTCCGATAAAACGTTTTGCATCAAAAATAGTATTTTTTGAATTGATTGTCATTTGATTTTTGGCAGCATCACCCACTAAATGATCGGTGGGAGTAAATGCCACAAAAGATGGAGTGGTTCGATTCCCTTGTTCATTTGCAATGATCTCTACTTTTCCATTTTGCCAAACACCTACACAACTATATGTTGTTCCTAAATCAATTCCAATAGTTATTCTATTTGACATTATCTATTATAGAAATCCTCATACAAAGATTTTTATAATAATTACGCAATTTATGCTTTTGCAGCATAGAAGATTGTACTGCCATCTCTCCTCAGGATATTTGGATTAATTATAGCCAATGATTCTGGCACTTGTGTCCCAGGTGCACCGACCACCGCTAATCCACCAGAAGCAGTAATAGAAACAGCAGTTCCTTGTAATCCCTGTGTAGTATCTACTGTCAAATCTGTATTAATTAATTTAGCTACGTTGTTATAAGTGCAACTGCATAATGTTTGGGAATATGAGAATACCCATGCAGCTCCCTCGTCACTATTATTATGTGGCGCTCCGACAACGAATGTACCACCGGTACTAGAAATAGCAACAGATGATCCTAAGCCAGCTGGACCACTTGTAGTTACATTATTAGCGAGGCCTCCGACAAAGAAAGTAGGTTGGTATCCAATACCAGGAATATCCGGTATCCGATTATACAAACATGCCGTACCCACTCCAGCAAAATCACCCGGTGCACCTACCAATAAATATGTTCCGTTGGAAATTAAACTAACGGCAGTTCCTTGTTGTGGAAAACCAGCCGCAATAAATGGTGAAACAAGCGGTTGTTGGAATATGGTAGGGATATCCGGCAACTGAGCCCATTTGGTACCATTATATTTGAAAATCCAAGTACCACCGAAATCACCTGTATCACCAGGTCCACCGACTGCGAGATATTGTCCGTCTGCAGAGAGACTTACCGAAGTTCCTTGTAATGATAATCCAGTGAAATTGGTTCCAATAATTGGCCCATTAATAGAAATATCTAATAATTGCGACCAAACACCACTCGTCCTGGTAAAAATCCAAGTAGCGCCGATTCCAGCATTCAAATTTAATCCATTTTGCGGTCCTCCAATGGCCACGATATTACCGTCTGCCGATAAACTAACTGATGTTCCTTGGGATGCAGCACCACTGACATTGGTTCCAACTAGTGTGTCTTGTTGGGTCCAAATATTATTGAATCGTGTCCAAATTTGTGTACATCCTTCATATTGAAGGGGTACCCCCTGTGGGCTAATCCTCTGGATTAGTCCGCAAGGACTAACCCAGAGGGGTACCAAGTTTTCAATCACATCATGTGGACATCCTACTGCTAACGTGTTTCCATCCGATGATAAACTAACTGAATATCCTCTTTTTGGTGGATCTGTTCCGAAAACCGTCCCTACGAGTACTGCCTGTTGTATCCAGGCTGATCCATTATATGTAAAAATGACAGTTGTACCAGCTTCACTATCCGTATCTGGACATCCTACAGCCAATGTCGAACCATCTGCCGAAAGAGATACGGCAGCTCCTTGTGTCACTATTTCTACAACATGCGGAGAAACGAACCCTTTGGCATTTTTTAGAATTGGTTTATTGTTCGCTACAATGTTGGCAATGGCATTGTTCGCTATAAGAGGTGGACCGACTTGTTTAGATGGATAGAATGATCTACCAGGAGCTGACAAGATTGTCCATCCAGGGACCTTTCCAGAACAATCCCAATACAATGTCACTGATGGGTGTGACGAATCAAGATCAAATCCTCCTTGGGATGTGATCAATGTGACATGACCGATTCCATTTCCAATAGTATATGTTCGTGTTTCACCACATGTTCCATTTGTGACATTAATTTGGTCATTTACGATATTATTTGTGTTAATACTGATTGTATTAGATTTATTTTTTCCATTTCGTTTACATCCCATGTTTCCTATTATATATGGATATATAATATGGAAAATTGGTAGATATCTCTCACTATATAACAGATTCCATGTAGTAATGCCATTTTACGATCGCATCATGATATATATTGAGATCTTTACATACGAGCAAATAACTGGTTTCTTGGTATTTATCACATAAAATGCCGGAGATATGATTATTTGAAATGATGAATGAGGTATTATGTTCTTTTTTATCATAAAAATAGATACTGGAAAATGGATTTTTGTTTCCTCCAACAAATCCGATTGAAGTGGTAATAATTATAAAATCATCTGTATTTTCTGGATATGTATCATTAATAAATCGTGTCATAATATCATAGATTGATATAGATTTATCCGGCATGGCATTACAGATAATTTTGTAAAGCTTTCGTTCCAGGATATTGGAATAAATTTCATATGCAGCAGTCATATGTTGGTATTTCATAGACTGTCCAGCGGATAAATCTAATCGGTCATTTTTGTAGGATAATTGGTAAATATAATTTTCGACATATTGGAAGATACTAGCATCTGTTAGACGGCAAAAATTTTCCATATTATCAATTGAATCACTAATATGAAAAAATGGATTAATTTGTTTGAACATATCACATACCATGACTTCAATTAATTTCACAGTCTTGTGTGTATAAATCTGTTTATGCATCATATATCTTGTATAGAACATATCAAATATGTCTGATGAGCAATGTTTCGGATAGGCGATATTATTATTTTCATCAATAATAATTTCATCAATAATTCGGCGATGATCAAATCCCTTCTTCAGACCTAAATTATAGGTATCTCTGGATAGATAATCAAATTTATCTACATCAATTCCATTCAGGTAATTAGCAACTATTTGATACAAGACTCCAGTATGCTGTGTTGTTGGACAAATAATGGATTTGATGAAATTGATTTTTTCTTGACTCAATTCTGGTAATACTCGTTTACAGATCATTTCAGTTATCAAACAAGATCGTGTTTCATGATGACGATTTGGATGACTACTTCCTTCCAAAAACACATCATCAAAAATATGACTAAATGGACCATGACCAATATCATGACATAATCCAGCGATCTTGATTAATTCTGCTATTTCTGCATCTAAGATAAATTGTCCATTCAATTCTAGAATATCATATATTTTCATTGGATACTGTAATCTTAATTTATCTATCATTAGACCAGCTAAATGATATACACCAATAGAATGCGCAAATCTAGTATGTGTAGCAGAAGGAAAAACATAGGTACATAATCCTAGCTGTTTAATATGGCGTAGTCTTTGGAATTCTTTGGTATGAATTATTTTTAATGCCATCGGTTGGACCCTAATGAATCCGTGGATATTACAACCAAATAGCTTAGTATGTGGTGTATTATTTGATATCATCTTAATTGATAAATGATTGTTGTATATGTTTATATGTTTTATATAATCATTTTTTTATGAAGTGCGCTGGGATATCAATCTTGTAATTTTCTGTCAAAAATCAATGTTGAAAATCTCTGTCAAAAATGCAATCTTGTAATTCTCTGTCAAAAAATCGATTCTTGTAATTCTCTGTCAAAAAATCGATTCTTGTAATCCTCTGTCAAAAATGCAATCTTGTAATTCTTCACAGAAAAACAATCTTGTAATTCTCTGTCAAAAATGCAATCTTGTAATTCTCTGTCAAAAATCAATGTTGAAAATCTCTGTCAAAAATCAATGTTGAAAATCTCTGTCAAAAATGCAATCTTGTAATTCTCTGTCAAATATCAATATTCCAAATCTCCATCAAAAATGCAATATTGGTGTATCATAATAGAAGGTAATGTATCTTCTATAAAAAATTGAAAATATATTCAATAAAATATACCACCATAATATCATCTATTAAACATGTACCAAATACGTGATAAATGGATTATTGATCCAAAAATCGTAGCTAATGCAGAAGCCAAATTGTTACAACTTGCCAAGTTTAATATTGGTAACATTAATGATTTATGGACCAATGATCGACAAGAACATTCTATGCATAGTCATATGTTACGTAAATTTCTTGCGACTACACGTTTTACACCAGATGGTGATCCCGTTTTATTTTTTACATCGTGTGATCCCAGTAATCAAAAAATGATATGCGATAAATATGAGCTAGAGATATGTGAAACATACAATATGATAATCTTTTTTCAATGGATAAAATGTTCATTGGGAGCACATGATATCATGCAATTATTCAATGATACTGTTATCGTAGAACAATGGAGGAATTTAAATAGTATTATTTTTTTCTTTGAATTGGAACTGTTTATACGAACTAAATTAGTTAATGAATATAATATGAGGATGAATAAATAATACATCAATTTTCATAAAATTGGTATATTATGGTTTTAATAAAAATTGATTAAAATAATATCAATACTTAAAAAAGTATCATATCTATTAAGCAATGGATTATTCAATACCTTGGATAGAAAAATATCGACCTACGAATATATCAGATGTCATGATGGATGAGCAAACAAGGAACTTGATTACAGGTCTTATTACAAATCGAAAAAATATGCATATCATTTTAACCGGTTTACCAGGTGTGGGAAAAACATCCACTGTAAAGTGTATTGCAAAAGCATTATTAGGAGATAATATTGGGGATGGTTATTTGGAATTAAATGATGCAGATGGCCGTGGTGTCCGTAGTACTTCGATTATCATTCCAACTTTCTGTAAAAAATCGGTTAATTTTACTGAATCCAAAATCATTTTAATGGATGAAGCAGATAATCTAACAGAAAAATGTCAATATGATATTTGTGATATTATTAAGACTTATGGACATAACACGAAATTCATTTTTACCTGTAATGATTCGAATAAAATCATCGAAGATATCCAAAGTATCTGTCGAATTATCCGATTTAGAAAACTTACTGACTCACAAATCAAATTGTGTCTACAAAAAATCTGTGAAAAAGAGAAAATTAAATTTCAACAAAATGGTCTTGATATAATTTGTTATATCTCCATGGGTGACATGCGAAAAGCCATTAATAATTTACAAATGACAGCATATTCTTTCAATGCCATCACTAAACCGAACGTTTTGCAAATTTGCAAATTACCAGACCCAGTCGAAATCAACAAAATCATCGATCATTGTATGCAACTTGATTTAGCAAATGCAAACAATGGATTAAATACTATTATCATGGATGGATATTATCATTTGGATATAGTGACTGGCTTTGGTTATGTATTAGCAGATCATGCGATGAATGATGCGATCAAACTAAAATTACTAGATATTGTAAACCAAACTAAAATCACCATTAGCATAGGGAACCGATCCAAGTTACAGTTGGTAGCAATGATTTGTAGGATGATTGATGCTATTAGTAAGAATACTAAACCAAAAAAGAAGTAGATGTTGATACTTAATATGGTATGTAGTATACCATATTAAATATATATCATTTGTCATATAGTAAATGATATGAGATAGCCAGAAATGAATATATTTACCCTACAATGGATCTAGTTAATTACAAAAAAATTGAAAATTTAATTTATAGGAAGATCCATTAGATTAGTTATATAAATACTTACCTAACTCGCTCACTATGCAACCACGTAAACAACAACCCAATTACGAAATCGCATGCGGTGACGGTATAAATTGTATGAAACAAGGATTCCTTACTGGACCTGGTAATCAAGTAGCATCACAGAAGCAGAAGGCCAAACAATGCAGACATTGGCCGAATTGTTTGAATTCAGAGTGTCCATTTATTCATCCTGGCAATAAAGAATTAACGCCACAAAAACCCCCAATGAAGCCGAAAAAAAAAAAAAACATTCCAGATTACGAGATGCGTGACCTTGAAAATCAATTAAAAATCACGATGTTAGAACTTAAGGCTGAGAAATTAGCGCGCGAAATCCAGATTGCCAAGAACGCCAACAAGAATACGTATTCCAATGAAGACATTCGAATTAATAAATGTTTTGATAAAAGGCAAGAGAGACGTGATGGAGAAAGACCAGAAAGACCAGAGAGACGTGATGGAGAAAGACCAGAGAGACGTGATGGAGAAAGACCAGAAAGACCAGAGAGACGTGATGGAGAAAGACCAGAGAGACGTGATGGAGAAAGACCAGAGAGACGTGATGGAGAAAGACCAGAGAGACGTGATGGAGA
>Ga0315284_10004208_pt1 | contig 20464 bp, 23 predicted proteins | sample YL17G09_16_MG_FD_203696 | JGI IMG/M metagenome (GOLD analysis project Ga0315284, IMG submission 203696) | Sediment microbial communities from Yellowstone Lake, YNP, Wyoming, USA - YL17G09_16 | ecosystem: Environmental > Aquatic > Freshwater > Lake > Sediment | place: USA: Wyoming | collected...
TAAGGGTATGTATCAGATTACGGCTATAACCAGTGACACGGTTGTAACTATCGCGGTTCCTGCGGCTTATACGGATGAAAGTGCAGTTGCGTTTAGTGTTTGGAAGAAATTTGGGGGAGCTAATTCTGGGACAATTACAAATCTCACAACTAATTATGGGTCTTATGCCGCGTCGTTTGCTAGCGGGGCAGTTACTATTGAGGTGACAGATAAACTTGGTTTAATTGTTTTCGGTACCTCTAATAACACTACGACTGTCAATTACGTATATAATGGCACAACGCATTACAGCCACTTCAGTTCGCCTTTAATTACTCTGCATAATAATCTTGCAGGTTTAAATGCTGGGGATTACGTGCATTTAACGGCGACTAATTTTGCTGATTTGACTGATGGTGGAGTTACTACTTTACATACACATTCGGGGATAACAGGGCATACAGGCAAGACCGGCAAGACCGGCAAGACCGGCAAGACCGGCAAGACCGGCAAGACCGGCAAGACCGGTAAGACCGGTAAGACCGGTAAGACCGGTAAAACTGGTAAGACCGGCAAGACCGGCAAGACCGGCAAGACCGGCAAGACCGGCAAGACGGGTAAGACTGGTAAGACAGGCAAAACAGGTAAGACCGGTAAGACGGGCAAGACCGGTAAAACAGGCAAGACCGGTAAAACGGGGAAGACGGGTAAGACAGGTAAGACGGGTAAGACCGGTACTACTGGGTTTGGAAGAACTGGTCATACAGGTAAGACAGGCAAGACCGGTAAAACGGGTAAGACAGGTAAGACAGGCAAGACCGGCAAGACCGGCAAGACCGGCAAGACCGGCAAGACCGGTAAGACCGGTAAGACCGGTAAGACCGGTAAGACCGGACTCACAGGTAAGACGGGCAAGACCGGTAAGACAGGCAAGACTGGTAAGACAGGTAAAACAGGGAAGACCGGTAAGACAGGCAAGACCGGTAAAACGGGCAAGACTGGCAAGACGGGTCTCACCGGCAAGACTGGTAAGACTGGTAAGACTGGCAAGACTGGCAAGACAGGTAAGACCGGTAAGACAGGTAAGACGGGTAAGACCGGTACTACTGGGTTTGGAAGAACTGGTCATACAGGTAAGACAGGTAAAACGGGTAAGACAGGTAAAACGGGTAAGACAGGTAAAACGGGTAAGACCGGTAAAACAGGCAAGACCGGTAAGACTGGTAAGACAGGTAAGACGGGTAAGACTGGTCCGACGGGGAAGACTGGCAAGACCGGTAAAACGGGCAAGACTGGTAAAACAGGGAAGACAGGCAAGACAGGCAAGACAGGCAAGACAGGCAAGACAGGCAAGACAGGTAAGACAGGTAAGACAGGCAAGACAGGCAAGACAGGCAAGACAGGCAAGACAGGTAAGACAGGTAAGACAGGTAAGACCGGTAAAACAGGAAAGACAGGTAAGACAGGCCCAACCGGAACTGTTGCGTCGACAGTAGTTGTTGCGAATGAAGCGACGGATACTTCTTGCTTTCCGGCGTTCTTTACGGCGCCCACGGGAGCGATGGGTCCCAAGACCGTAGCGACACTGACGTTCAACTCTAATACTGGAGCTTTAGCGTCTTCCCTCTTTACAGCGAATACGATTACAGCAAACACTGCTTTTGTTCCGGATGCAAATGATGGAGCCGCTTTAGGGACTACTGCTCTTCAATTCAGTGATCTTTTTGTGGCTTCTGGCGCGGTTTTGAATTTTGATAATGGGAACGTAACAGTCACCCATGCAGCTGGAACGTTAACTGTAGCGGCTACAACTTTTGCTTTGGGTTCTACGAATCTCACACTAACAGGCGCAATAGCCGCTACTGGAGCTCGGAGCTCTAAGGGTTGGTTTGCCGACCTCGAGTCGACAGCAGGGATTATATTAGGACTCGATGCTGCTACGAATACTGCAGGATATATTAAGATGTATTCCGCGGGAGCCAATGCCTATTACAGTACTTTTACTGCAGCGACTCAAACAGCCGATGCAACATATACACTACCAACGGCTATGCCTGCGAGTAACAAGCTCCTTCAGTCGACTAGCGCAGGTGTGATGAGTTGGGTAGATGCACCTGTTCCTACGACGATTACGGTAGCGAATGAAGCGACTGATACTAGTTGCAACATCGCATTTTTTACCGCGACCACAGGCGATCTTGGACCTAAGACGGTTGCGTCTTTAACTCTCAATTCAAACACAGGTCTTTTAACCGCTGCTTCGATGACTGTTTCCGGAGACCACGACGGAACAGCGGCATTAATCGGTAGTATTATGTATGGCACTGGAGATCCAGGAGCCAGTTTTACAAACGCGCCGGATGGTACTTTCTACATCAAGTACACGGCATAATCGAATTCTGAAAGGCAAGAACGATGGCTATCCCAAAACTTACACTTGACCAGGACGCGCAAGCGCGCATCGTTGAATTACACAAGAATGTACGGGAACGGCTAGCAAGTTTGGCTGGGGTTTTTAATGATGGAGTGACAGTCATTTACACTGCGGTTTTTGTAGTGGCGGCTCCTAACGGCATTTCTCTTGGGTCTCTTTGGGTTCTACTTACCGATTTTGAAACACAGTATACTAATCTTGATACCAGTTTTACTTCTTTGTATGCAACGTATGCGGCATCTCAGTGGAAGACTGATATCACAGCAGCGAAGACAGCACTTGCTGCTCTTAAGGTTGAGCTCAAGGCAGCAGCTGACGCTAATTACACCGCAGTAAATCCGGCAGCCGTATATCTTATTAAAGAGCTTTCAGCTGCGCACAAGACTTGGATCTCTGGCAAGATTACGGCTTATTTGGGGTAATCGATGTCTGATACTGGCCTAAATTATCCAAGCAGTTACGACGCGACGTATACTGTTACAAATCCGCAGAATGCGTACGGTGCGGGTACTGTGAACAATTCCGGAGCACAATATGCTAAATACATAAATTTTGGCTTATCGATTCCAGCCGGGTCTACGATAAACGGTATTGAAGTTCAGTGTCGGTGTTATTGCGATTTTGGTATTCATACGGCAAAAGCTACGCTCTATTATAACGGCAAGGCAACCGCCGCCCCGACGACCTATACTACAACAGTCTATGGGTCGTCGGCTTCAACGAAAACGTTAGGTGGATCGACTACAAACTGGGGAAGAACTTGGGCGGTTGGTGATTTTACTGATGCCAATTTTGCTTGTAGATACGATTCTAAAGCAGGTGATTTTGGTTATATGGACTGGATTCAGGTTAAGGTTTATTACACCACACCTACAGTCCCCGGGATTTGGGCAAATGTTGCAGGAGCGGCTAAGCGTGGAGCAGCAGTGTATGTGAATGTTGCGGGTGTATCCAAGACCATGAATAGCATGTCCGTTAACGTTGCGGGCGTAGCTAAGACGATGATTTTCTCCTAGAATCTATCTTCTCTTTACAAACGTGATAGCAGCGTTTACGCTACTTCTATGAACAGATATACGCGTAAACAAGCCATAGAAATGCACAACATTTTTGAAGTGTTGTCCAAGGTTCCTTTTAAACCCAAAACTGCAGTGCGGATTATACGTAATTTAACTACGTTAAAAGAGGCTGTACAAATTATGCGGTTTGCTGCGGAGCAGGTTAATCGTATTAAGGACTATGCTGAGTATAATGCGAAACGTACGGAGATTTGTACGACTCTCGCAGCAAAAAAAGAGGATGGGTCTGTTATTATAATGGATAATAGATATGCTTTTCCTACACAGGAAATTGCGAATCAAGCCGAGCGGGAAGTATTAGTTCTTTCGGAACAGTATAAAGACGCTGTTAACATTCAGAGAGAATACGAAGAGCAGGTTGAGTTTCTTTTGAATGAAGAAGTCGAGTATGAACTTTTGCCTATTAACATAGGGGATACCGAGACTTTTTTTACCCCTCAGCAGCTTTTACCGATTGTGGATTTGATAGAAGATTAGAAATCAGACCTGAATACCGCGGACCCAAACATCACAAGTCATCACAGTAGCAGTCGCTTCAGCCGTTTCTACGTTGACGTAGAGAGTGGCATTACCAGCAAGATGTTGTGTTTGAGCCGAAATGGGTACGATGCGCGTATCCCCAACGAGAATGAGGCCGGTCAGAGCAATACCTGCAGCAATCTGAGCTCCGTCAGCGGCGGTACCAACATTAATCGCACCTGGGGTTGCAGGCGTACCGGTGACAGTTGCTACTTGAATGATGAGATGAGTCGGAACGAAATGTTTTGCCACGTCGCCAGTCAGTACGGCAGTTTTTTCTGATTCATCGGTCCTGATGTCGACAGCAGAGGCTTTGGCGTAAACGTGGTCATCCACGATGGCGGCGAGGGTAGTTGCTTGAGCCGCGGTCATGAATCCGGAGCTCACACCGGCAACAACGTCTGCATGCAGAGTTCCACCGAGTTGATTTCCGTGCGCGTGTACGTGGTCTTGGTTAGCAGCCAGAAGGCTTGTACCGGCAGCAGCTGAACCGATAGCGGCGGGAGTTGCAGTAGCGGCTCCACGGCTGATTACGTACCAGGCACTAGTGCGCCAAACGATGGTATCACCGAGCAGGAAGACTTGCGCGGTATTGGTTTTGGTTGCGTCGTTATCTGTTACGCCTGCGGTGCAGCGATAGACATAACCGTCTTTAACACCGGTGGTCGCGGTAGCGGCTGGGGGAGGAAAGTCGGAAGCAAGGGCGATGTTCCCCTTGAACTGGAAGGGAGCAGTAAGGGCTGGCCCTTGTTTAATCCAGGCGGTTCCACTCCAGACGATTTCGTCCCCTGCGAGAAATGCGACGCCTGTATTAGTGTAGGTTGATCCTGCATTATCTGAGATGTCGGCCAAGATGGTATAGAACCAACCGGTCTGAACTAGGGCGATGAGCGGAAAATTTGTATTAAGGGTGATGCCCCCTTGATACAAAAAGGGCCGAGTAATGGTTCCTACCGCAGTCTGCAGAGCAGTAATGTCCTTTCGGAAGGAATTGAGAGGAGCCCAATCTGATTTGTTGTAAGTTGTATTTGCTCCCGAAGTATCATCGGTTCCAGTAGAAGTTACTTCGGTCATAACCACGGTGCAGAGTCCCGCGGCTCGGAGTGCGTCGACTTGGGTGTTGATACGGTACCATTGGTCCCAGGAGCAGGTGTTTGTCAAAGTTCCGGATGCCGGAACTGTCCAGGAGAGGCGTCCCTCGGTCGGATGGGGGTCCTGAATAACGAGCTGGCCTCCCGTAGAAGTGATTGCGACTGATACTATCATGTTTTTTTACCTTTGGTTACGGGGGCTGCAAGGTGCCCGCCTTGTCTTTTTCATTCTAAGTAAGTATAGTATAGAATCTTGCAGAAACGAGTAGAACTCAAATTGCGATGCAGCAGTAGACCTAGATCGGGTTTGTGTCGTAAGTCGCCCACGCCCCTGACCCGTCGCTATATTGCGTGGTGTCGTTGGGCCATGCGACGTGAGGTGATTTATTGCCCGCGCGAAAGTAAATTGCTCCCGTAAGTCCAGCAGCGGTCACGTCTGTAGCAGAGCGTACAACTAGCGTAGATGCCGCACCCATCACACAAGCATAATGCTCGGTCGTGCTATTAGGCGGATTCTTCAGCCAGTCGATCCGAGCCATCGACCCCGGGCAGACTTTTAACACGCGCTGGCTTTTGTTCACATATGCGGACCAAATTTCAAGGCATCCCGTATTGATGATCATCGCTTCCTGGTCAAATCCTATCTGGTCGATATACAGGTAATCGACTACTGCATATTTGCAGCCCCAGGCGTAAAAGCCCGAGCATAAAATTTCGGCGTAAATGCTATATTCTCCGCCTGTAGTGTTTACCGCTCTACGGCAACACAAATAAGAAAGGTTTGTATCTGCTGAGCATATATCGTTCCATTGCTCCTCTGCCTCATCGAAGTCAGATTGGGATTGAAACGGGTGAATATAAGAGTCTTTTGCGAATAGGGCATCCTTGAAAATTCCAGGTTGTCCTGCGGTCACATTCACATCACAATCGTTAAACCAGACCCCGGCGGACCACCTAGATTCATCATCATATTTATCAATGAATGAGGAAGCACACAAAACTACTCCGATAGACCTGAACATCACCGGGTCCGGCCCCGCGTCAGAAACAAAACGAACTCCCGCCATCCAGAATGAATTGTCCTCAAATAATCCGCTACGCTTTCCCGTGATTATTGTAGGTGTGGCCGTCTCGACCACTACAGGCTCGGTGACGATTTCGAAGGTGTCTCCCTCCTCGAAACCGATCCAATCTGGGCTTAGCCGGATCGTGTCTGTAGTATTTTTGAACACCGGAAAAACGGACCCAGCCTGCGCACCGGTGAGAACGTGGACTGACTTTTTGAAAAACTCGTCGACCGTCCATCCTGCCGCCGTAACCGTAAGGTCTATAGCTAGCGCGACGCCCATAGGTCCTGGGTCCGAGGCGTCTGCGACCGCTGATACTGTGAATGGCCCTGCATATTTCGGCCAAGTGTTGTCTGTGCCATCGAGCACTATTTTCCCATACCGCTCATGATTGATAAATGGTGTTGCGGGGAAGTAGGTATAAGTGCCCGCCGTGACGATAAATTTGATTTCGTGCTTAAGTTTCCTATCATCGAAATCATCAAGGCAGTGGAGCGTTTTAAAAGGATATGTAACAGACCCGTCACCAGTGGTATCGTTCCCGGTCGCACCGTTTACATACAGGGTTAGGTTTTCGTAGGTGGTTCGAACACCCGCCACTTGAACCCATTTTATACACGGGGTAATTTGTACAAGACGCCAGAGGGTTCCATCGTCGGTTTGGCTGTAGAGCGTCTCGAGATTACGCTCGTTAAAATCGATAGCTGCTTTTCGTGCGGCATAGTCATCGAAGGGAGTAGTAACGTAGGCCTGCAGGGCTGACACGTCAACACGTAAGGCATTTATACGAGCAGTATCTTGAGAGGCACTCCCTGCGTTTGCCGCGGGATACGTAGCGACTGTATAGGTACAATTATCATTATCGCGGTTAACGTCCACGATAGAGGACATCCGGTTCCAAACCTCCCACTCGCAGACGAAGGATTTAGACCCTCGAGCGGGTACCGATACTGTTGTTCTACTTTCGGCATCGGTAAAAGTGAGAGCACCTTTGAGAGAGTTGATTGTGACGGATAGTTTCATCGGTGTGACATCCTTTATCTTGTCATTATGTACATCCTAAATATACACTAGAATTTGAGGGAAGTGAGGTGATCGATGCGTATCGTATATGCTGGCGAACCGGTGATTGACCAGTTTCCCGTTTGGAACGAAGAGCAGACTGCCAAGATTACCGGTATCACGTCTTTTACGAAGATTTCTTGGAAAAACGGAGTATCGCAGGTTATGTCGGTGACGATTACCGAGATCAGTGCGACTCCGGGTGAGTACATGATGACCTTCAATCCACCGGATGTAGGTTTTTGGAAGGTGGAGGTTGGGGTACCTTCTACGGGGGATTCTATCGTCGAAGTTTACGATGTGCGTAAGCGTCCCTATCGAGCGCGCTTCATGGCGGTGAAGGATACTATCGAACAAATTTTGATTGCTATTGCTGTTGAAAATGACGATGGTACTCGAGCGACTGACTTTACGACCGCAACGGCTTCTATCCTTTCTCCAGACGACGGCACGGTGATTTCTAATTTGGGCGCAGCTACACCCACTGCTCAAGGGGTATTCAACTATATCGCGGACAACGCAGACATACCCGCGGCCGCTGGGTACTTGATTTCTTTCGTAGGAACCAAAGGGTCTCTGACCTGGACTTACAATCTTTGGTTCACTAAGGTAGCGTGATGAGGAAGACTGCGGATGAAATAGCCGATGAGGTTTTAGGGCAAGAAGCTGTTGCCCGTAAGACGAAGGAGCGTTGGATTTCGGCTTTGGTTGGAGGAGCGATTGGCGCAGCGGGAGGTCTTGTTTCCAAGAACATAAGGCCTTCAGGTTTGCCGCTCGAAGCTATCTCGACGGGTCTTACGGGACTTTTTACTACAAAGGTACCCAACGCTATTTGGAAAAATCCAGAAGAAAATGCTAGTGACCCGCGTTGGTGGAGAAAAGATTATTCTCCGATGGAGCACGGGGTAGCTCTTGGAGTAGGTTCTGGATTGGGCGTTACCGGGGGACATTTTTTAATGAAGGCTTTAAAAAATCGGGGGATTGTTTCTCCGGCATTCCTTGAGTCTCTTAAGGGTGCGCCGGTATCTATTGGGGTTATGCTGGCCCCCGCGATGGCAGGCTTTTTAGCTGCTCGTAAGCTGATGCAGATGCGCGATGAACGTCGCGATGCCTAATACCTTCACCGCCCAAACTCTTTTTGAGGTTCTCCGTAAGCTTTCCGAGGAAGACCGTAAACACATGAAGGTCACCATCTCGGATGATAATGATGAGCGGTCGGATGTTGATGATTATACGACTTGTCTTAATAGAGTTTTTCTTTGCGTAAAACGCACGTTTACTGTCTAGAAAAAACCCTTTAAAATGTGGTAAAAGAGAGTGAGCTACACGGTGTAGCCGTTCTATTTTTTGTCTTCCACTGAAAGGACCAAAATAAAATGACTCTTCGTATTCTGCATCACAATGACCCAGACGGATTTGCCTCTGCGTACATTGTTTACGACTACGCGCTTGGAGCGCGGATTGCTGAATCGGCACAGGATATTTGTTTTCATTCGATGGCTTACGGGATGCCTATTCCGGCGGAGATTGACTATGCCAAAGATAGTATTGTTATGGTCGACTTTTCGCTTCAGCCTCTGAGCGTTATGGAGGCATTTGCAGCTCGCATCCCTGAAAAACAATTTGTGTGGATTGATCACCATAAGACCTCGGTAGATATGGAAAAGGAATCTCCGGGAATTCTGGCTACCATCCCAGGTGTTCGTCGAGTTAATGACGATGCTGGTATCCCTATCGCGGCTTGTGAATTGACCTGGAAGTTCTTTCGACCGGACGAGGATGTTCCAGCAGGTATTGAGCTTTTAGGTAGCTGGGATACTTGGCGTTATGTGGCGCAGAATAATATTAACGCGAAGTATTTTATTACGTACTGTAATTCGATTGATTGTTTTGCGGATTCACCTGAGGGTCAAGAATTCTGGAGCAAGGTTATTTCTTCCACGAATGACCCTTATGGGTGGTTGATGGATACGGTTGTACACGAGGGTGAAGTTATTAGTCGTATCCTGAAAATCGAAAATAGAAAGCGCATATTAGGTCGAGGCTTCGCTGGAAAGTTTGCTGGGTATAGTGCTATTATGACGAATGATCGCGGGTCGTCTTTGATGTTCGAGGACTATAAGGTTCCGCCTTCTGAAGTGGATTTGATGGTTTCATTTCTATATTCGAAAGAAGGTTTTTGGAATGTAAGTCTGTATAGTACTCAAGACCGTATTGATTGCGGGGCTATAGCTAAAAGGTTAGGAGAGGCTGGACCGATCCCCTCCGGTGGGGGACATAAGGGCGCAGCTGGTTTTCAGTGTGATTGGCCGTATATAGAAAAACTCATGGAAAGGAACTGAGGAATGTCGCAAAAGAAGATTAAGCCTAAGGCATCGGTAAAAAGCATTCTGCGCGATGCGGACAAAGTCGTAGACGAACTACAAGGTATTAACGTTCGCCTAAAGAGCGCTAATGACCAACTTGCGCAGGCGCACGTAGCGATGTACGCGTGGGTAAAGAAACTAGAGGAACGTATCGCGGCCGTAGAAGGTCACTGCGGGATGCTTCCGGCGCAGGAACTCCCGAGTGAGCCAACTACGAATACTGACCTTGAACGGCCAAGCGAAGAAGTAGCTCCAACCGGCGAGAGCACGGACGTACACGTTGAGCCTATCGAGAGTATTCCCGCCAGTAGCGTCGATAGCCAGTAGTTCATCTATGATGGCTTTTCTTTCGATATAATAACGCCCATACGCTAGTCCGATAGGTAAGGGAAATAAGAAGTATATTAACAGTCCGAGGATAGGACCTGTTTCCTTGAAGAAACGCAGGTGTGCGGCTTCGTGTTTTAAGAGGACATATGTGTGGGTTAAGGTTTTATCTGAGTACTCCCAATCTTGAGACATATAGATATGCCCGCATAGAGTGCTAGCTCGACGCATGAAGTCGTCATCGTTTGTGTGGAAGGTGAGAACGTTCCAGATGGAGTTTATGATTTTGCACCATCGTGTTTCACCTTTTTTACGCACAATTCCAGCGTGGATAAAGCGATTGCAAAAAGAACTCATCGATTCTGTAGAAAGCATTAACGTACCTCCTCATATGTGTTATCGTTTTAGGTAGTAAATAATTTTATGTCATAGGAGCGAAAATAGATGTCAAAAATGGATGAAATGGTCGCGGTCTTCCCGTCGTCTCTTTTGGTGCATTTTTCAAAAAGTGCTTGCTATCGATATAGTGAGGGCTTTTTAAACACGGTTCTTTCTAGGGTTTCTTTTAAGCGCCGAGGTGATGTAGAGACGGACGAGGATTGGCGGCAGCTTATTCCTTATGTCTATCTTTTTAATACGGAGGGTTTATTCCTTGCGTATCGCAGAACTCCCGCAGGGGGAGAGAACAGGTTGCACGCCCAAGTGTCGGTGGGGTTTGGTGGACACATAAATGAGGATGACGTAACTGGTGATTTTCGGCAGCTGTTACAGACTGCGGGTATGCGTGAGCTTTGCGAAGAGCTTAACTTTGGAGAAGAATTCATACGCCCGTTAATTCCTTCGGGGTTTTTGATTGGGTATGACACCGCGGTTGATCGGGTTCACTTTGGCGTATCTTTGGCTCTTCATTACACAGGTAATGACGTTAAGGCAAACGATGCAGAGTGTGAGATTCTAGGGTGGCGGAGTCAAAGTGAGCTGTTGCGTAATCCTAATCTGGAAAGCTGGTCTCTGAGGCTTTTACAACAGGACGGGAAAGGGGTGAAAAAGTAGGTCGATGAATAATATCAAGAAAATATATATTACGGACACACCGCATATAGCGGATCTCATAGTCCCGGCGTTAACGGCTTCGGGGTTGCTGTATTATGTACATGTACTTAATACAGAGGACGTTGTACAGCTTTTGAAAGAGTCTCCTTGGGAATCGTACATTCAAAGTAAGGTATTAGCGGAAGCTATTTCTCAGGAGACGCAACTGCATGTTGGGGCGAACGGTGGATTTCTTCCTCCGCTAGGACATATGGAAGGGCTGCTTTGTGTACTTCCTGGGATCGATCTTTCTAAGTATCTTGTTTGGTATTTAGTCGTGGGAATGCATGTAGGTATCGAAGGAGATTGCGAAGATTGTCCTGATGTGGCGGAATGTTTTAAGACTGTGGTGGAGGCGTGAGTTTGTTTTTAGGAAGTCTCTCCCTTATCGGGAGAGGCTTCTTTTTTGGTCAGACCGACATCTTTGATAAACTGCTCTCTAAGTTTCTCAGGTAGATTTCCCCCCAGTAGCGCCATTCCGCGCGTATAGAGGTCTTGCTTGGCTTGCGTCGAATTGAATGCCAAAGATAAGGATGACATCGAAAACACAATCGCTATTAGCACAGAGGCTTGTGACCAATCTAACGCGCGTGTAATGAATAGGATGTAGGCCGCCAGAGCAAAAAGGAATAATTCCATGATTAAAAAGGCTATAAACTTTTTGCTGCGGTGCCAAGCCTTATCGAGCAGGGCTAGTATTTCAAGGTACTGCATTGGTCGGTCCTTTCAGAAGACTTTCTAGGCTTTTAACAGGAACACATTCAGCGCAGTTGGGCTCGATTAGTTCGATAGTCTCATCGATTTCGTTTATCCGGTAAGAGTATTCTTGTGTATTAAGACCGTATTTGCTTGCGGCCTTCTGGAAACGCTCGTGTTCGAGATGGTTATAGGTTTGCTCCATCTGGCGCAGAGTTTCTTGTAGGGTAGATGCTTCGCAGGCGATAGCGGCGAGCTGCTGAGTCATCGCGTTGAGCTCTTCATCTTCCGTAAGCCGAACCATAACGCGTTTTTTTAGATTTTGCGTACAGTGAATGTCAGCAGTGATACAGGCTTTTGTACCTTCGGTAAGACGCTCGACTTCCGCGAGGTCCTTTTTATCGAGGCCTTGTTTAAGAGCCTGGTCCAACTGTTTTGTCAACGTGGCCATGGGACAGCGGTGGAGCTGTTGCAGAATGGCGGCCCCTTCACGCGACGGAGGAAGAGGATTAAGTTTTGTTCTGTCGATAGAGGGCCTGGTTTCAGGCGGAAGTCTAAGGCTCTGTTGTAGCTTCCCCATTTGGATTCTTTTTTCGAGTTCTGGGTGCATGTTCAATATCCTTTCAATCGAGCGATTCGAGAGTTGCAAACCTATATAAGGATAGGTTGTTGGGCAACTGGGTTATTTGTTGAGTATGGGTTACTCGGAAAGATTTTGAAAGGGAAATTTCTGTAGGTTCTGCATAGGTAGTTGCGGTTAAGAACCCGTGTCCTTCATAGAAGATAACGGCATCTAAGGTCCACTCTTCGACAATGATTTCAATGTCTGGGGGAAGCTCTCCGATACAGGATATATCGACGAGCAACCATTTGTTTCGAGAGGTAGGGGCTCTTGAAATTTGAACTGCACGACCGATGCGCTCGCCTGCTTTGTTCAGGATATAGATACGTTTTTCGAGGGAATGCGCGAGCTCATTTTCTTGTATCTGTCTTTGTCCTTCAACGGGTTCGTATGGGAAAGAATCGTTCATTTTTTCACCAAGAGCATGCGGGGGTTGGAGGTTGGTTGAGACCAACAAAAATCTCAGCAAGTTTTTTTTCTAGGTCGAGGGGGTCTCCGTCGTTAGATATAGTGTGGTTTATGAGAGCTGGGTCTATATCGTTTAGAGCTGTTTCGCTTAAATGAGTACGGTGCGCTGCGGTCATATCTGTGGAAGTTGTAGGATTTTGTTTCGTTAGGCGCAGGAGAGTACCCTTGAGCTGTGCGGTCACTAGGGTTGCTTCATTAGGAAACCGTACGTCCGGGATTACGATACGGGGGGCTTGTCGGGGTTGCGGAATGTGTACCGGGGCTAGGTGTAGGGGGTCTATCCCAGTTCGGAGATATTCGTTTATTCTTCTATAGAGAAGAACCGTCCAAACGTCTGGGTTATAAGCCCTCCCAAAATCTGTCCCTAAGTGCTGCATCATTTGTCGGATGCGTGCGCTCTTTTTTTCACTTGGTCCGAGAAGCACATCTAGGGGTATATCGAACCACCAATGAAGAGTAAGTTTTAGCTCATCGGAAATATTAAAGATTACGAAATCGTATTTGGACCTGAGGTAATGTGCTACGGTCGTTTTACCTACTCCAACATTTCCGATGATGCCTACCACGGTGCAGTCTGTGAGGTTATGCAATGTATTTTCTCCTTTCGGTTATTAGATAAATGTTATAACACAGCTCTCGGAGCAAAAAAAGAGCTTCTACTATTTTATTAGTAGAAGCTCTAAAAGTCCTCGTGTCTAAATCATCAAAGAGTCGGATTTGCATATATCACGAGGTTGAGGGCGCCTTCCGTGAAGTCTCCAGGTGACTTTGTTCGCTTTTAGCGAACGTGGTAAATTACTGTAGTTACTACAGCGACGTTCTTTTAAAGAAACGTACATGAGTCGCGACACGAGGACTTTTTTAATTAGCCACCGAATTCGGTGTTTAGGTGTGACTGGATTTCTTTCTCCAGTTTAGCCCATTGCCGAAGACGGTAATCGACGAGTGTTTTTGTGCGGTCGGATTTTGAGATGCAACCTTTTCCGGAAGCATAAGCGGTTAGAGCTCCTTTCCATGTACCGCACTCTTGGAATTTGAGGGCTAGCCAGCGAGCACCGCAATCTAATTGACCTTTAGCATCTTTTAGGTCACAGTTTTTAGCGGCTTCCCCGTGTACCTGCGTCAATCCGATTTCTCCCAATTTTCCTTTGGCGGTTACATCAAAGGTACTCTCGTCGTATACGATAGTAGTGAGGAGGGCTACAGGTATGACAACTTCTTGTGTCCGTGCTGCGGTTGTAATCTCTTGTGCAAGATTTTCCCGAAGCACCGGATTCCTCATAAGGGGCTGTCCTGGTGTAGCCTTCATGTAATACTTGATCGCGAAATCCACAGCTCTAACCTCTTGTGCTTGGCTTGCGGGCTCCGCGGCGTTGGTTATTACGCTTATAAGAAGTGTAATAAACATGACCGTCGTTTTTGCCAGTCGCATTGTTCTGTAAAATCCTTTCTGCACGAAATTGTGCGTAAAAAAGCTTACGTGCATGTGACACGCAAACAATGAGCTTAACGCTTTCTTCTACCACAGTCTCTAGGCTTTTTTTAATTCTTCTTTGAACCACTCCCAGCATTTTTTTATTAGTTCGTCATATGCGGGGGTTCCACCGTGTTCGGCAGGGAAGAAATGTCGGATGCTGCAGTTCTCAATATACATACCCGCGGCTATTTCTAACGGGGTTAGATTATAGTCTCGCGCGTATGCCATATAAGCTTTATTCATGAAATGAGAGAAGGCACTTGCTCGAGCAAAGAAGGCCGTGCGCTCAGCGGTTTCTTGCACTTCGGCTAATTTCTTTTTATCGAGCTCTACGCGGGTCCCTGCAGGCACGTTCTTATAACCGCCTTTTCCATCATAGACAGTTATGGTTTCTTTTTCGTCGCTCATGAATTAATCGGTCCTTTCTTTATATGTATTGCAGTGTTTTTTCACTTCATTTGCGGAAACGATGGTGAGTTTGTGTACTGCGTTATCGAGGTCCTCTACTTTGGCGCGGGGAGGATAAACAGGGTTCCCAGGTTTGTTCTTGGCGAACACTGAGCGGTCAAGGCAATAACCCTGAGTAAGCATGCGACGTTTTCCGCTACGTAATCCCTGCTCGAGAGCCCAGTACTTATCACAAGTTCCACAAGGTTTTGTATTGGCCATTTTTTCAAGCTCTTTCGACCACGGTTAGTCCGTAGTTTTTCAGAAGGGTTGGTTGTTCTAATCCTCGCATAACATATCCTATACGTCTATACGCATTTTCAGGAGATTTGTCATCTCCGACATATATGAAGATGATTTTTTCGCCATACTTTAGAGATATGTCCCCCTCGGGGGCGCCTTCCGTAGTCGAAGGTGCTATTTTAATCCCGAGGTTATTAGACCTCTTTTGTGCTTTGGGGTCGAGGGCATAGAAGAAGGCCAGAATGCGCTCTCCGGCGCTCTTTACGGTTTCGGCATTTTTAATATAGATAGAGTACCTTCCTCCGTCGAGGATAATCTCCGGAGGAGGTATAACGGGTTTTTCCGTATCAACGCCCTCGTCGAAGGCGGACTTAAATAAGGGTTTGGGTTTGTCCTCTTTTTTCTGGAAAGGGTTTCGAATCATCTTTTCACCTTGGCTGCGACATCGATTGTCCAGTGTTCCAGCACTTGTTTTACCCTCCCCGGTATTTTTTCGGTTTCTAGTTTAGGTGTAACGTATATTGTGGCAGGAGGGACACATGTTTTAGGATTTGGAATAAAGTTTCGGATGAATAGCCTTTCGTACAGGCGTTGAAGCGCTGCGCGAGCTGCTATATGAGGGTCTATGTGCGTAACCTGTGCTTGAGCTGGAAGAAGTTTCCGTATTTCCCAAGGTTCGCGGTCTACGTAGCGGTCTGGGATTTCATCGTGTGCTTCTGCCGCAATAGCGACAGCAACCGTTTTACGCCGGAATGATTCTACGTGGATGCCAATATAATATCGCATGCCTCTGAGTGTAATTTGTTCGGATTAAAAAGGAAAGAAGCTATTTAGATGTTTTTTTCGGCGGGGGGAGAATACGAGGAGCAATGTGTTGCGGGTTTGGCGCTTCTTTTTTGCTCCCGGGTTTACGACCGCGTTTTTTCGTCTCAGGTGCTGGTGCCGGAGCCACTACGGTTTTCTTTACTCCCGGGGGGCGACCTCTTTTTTTGGTTTCAACAACAACTGGCGGTCTCCCACGCTTCTTTTCTACCTTTGGCTTCTCAATAACCTTTACCGCGGGTTTTCGGCCACGCTTCTTCGGTTCAGCCGCGGGCGCTGGGGCTGGGGCCGCTTTCTTTCCCGCGGGTTTACGGGCAATAGGCTTCTGAGCAGCCATGAGCACCTTCGTCAGTTTAGTCTTTGCACCACAGGAGCCGCAAATTCCGGATTCTCCGGGGACTGCTATGACACGTTCTCCGCATTTTGGGCAGGAGAATACTTTGGATCCTTTTGGACGGGGCATTGTTTTACCTACTTTCTTTTTATACGCCCTTTTATTAAAGAGCTTTGTTATATTCCTTAATAGAATACAGGCAGAAATACCGCTGTCAATAAGTTTTAAGCATAAAGACGATAAAGCTTCTTCTTATACCCCTAAAATAGTGTTATTCTCACTTTTTCAACAGGAGGTTCTAGAAAATGTCTGATATGCCGATGATTGGTGAAGAGGGTTTTATTGGGACTACACCCAAAAATTCAGCGAAGATTGAGGAGACTTTGTCCATTATTAAGGGGACAGACGAAAAGCCTGAGAAAGAGCTGAGTCCTGAAGAAACGTATGAGAAGGGGTTAAAAGATGTTGGGATCACGTTGGCTCAATCTCGAGCTATTTTAGAGTCCACCTTTGTTAATGAGTATTATGAGGAAGAAGTACATCTTGGAGCCGGAGTTTATGCCGTATTTCGCTCTAGGCAGTATTTGGACACTATCAGGGCTAATCGGGCACTTGAGCGTGACCGGGTTGAGCTCGTTAGTTCTGTGTCAGACATTTTGAATCGATATAGTACGGCTGCTGCTTTGGTGAGGTATGGACAGAAGGACTTTAATGTTCCGAAGCCAAAGGATAAGGCCGATTCTCAGGATATTGAGAAGAGCTTTAACGAGCGTCTGGATTTTCTGGAGAGGCTTCCGACCTATGTCTGTAATAAACTGATGCAGAAGTCTTTCGATTTTGATCGGAAGCTTTTGGCGGTATTTGCAGATGGAGCTCCCGCGGATTTTTAAATACGGCAGTGGGGCAAGTGCGCGCTTATGCATACATGCACGGCGCTCCGCTGCCGGAGACAGGATCGTTTCCGGAAGAGGTTCTTGCGGAATCTATTCTACGTGAGCGCAACTTACAGCTCGCAGGGGTGAGTCTTATCGCGCGTCTGATTGCGCGAATAGGTGGGATGGCAGATAAGGAGCTTTTACACTACTTAGACATGTACAAGGAAGAACTCTTCCAGTTACGGTACAATTCTAAATATGTCTCGGCGACTGAGCGGTGGAAGTTGAGAATTCGTAAGGAAGCGGAGAAGAATGCTCAGATTTTTGAGCGTCTTGAAAGAATGACTGTGAAGGACTAAGTACCGGAAATGCCTATATTTAATTCGATGCAGGCTAACATGGGATTGATACCGGGAGCGGGTCCGCAGACTCAGGTAAAATCCCCAGCACAAGCTGCAGCTGAATTATCGGCTCAGGCGTCGGCGCAAATGCAGGCTGCTCAGCAAATGATGCCCGGAGTTGTACAATCTCCGACTGCTGCTTTTTTGTTTGGGCAACAATTTCAGCAGCAGTTTTCTCAGGCGCAAGCTCAGTCCTCGATGAATCCTTACGCCGCGAATATGTTGGGCACTTTTACTCAGCCTTCGGCTCTTCCGTCTGCGATGATGATGACTCCGGCGAGTACTGGTATTTTCCGTCCGCCAATGCCTTATGGTAGCGGTGCGGGCGGAACTCCGATGTCCCCGATGCCGGTGATGCCGTTTTTTAACACGCCTTTTACACCGCAATTGCCTCCTCCTAGTTTTCGAACTCCTTGGGAACAGGAGATTCAACAGCGGGAGCTCCGAGCAGATCAGATTTATTCGATGTCTTCGCAGGCTCCTCGATTTGGGGGGATGGCTGCGGGTTATGGGGCGGGAGCTTTGGCTGGAGCGGCGGTTGGTGGTCGATTTGGAATGTTGGGGCGGGGAGTTGGCGCGGTTCTGGGCGGATTGGCCGCACATTATTCTGGTTTTGCGTCGGGAATGGGTGAGATGGGCATGTTCCCGATGCGTCCAGGTATTGAAGCGCATGAGATGGGTCTTTCTGCTCAGCGGATGTCTCAGGATTGGGTGGTTGCGGGTCCAAATCTTCATTCTCTCGGTCGAGGTCTGAGTCGGGACGCTTCGATGGAGCTCGGGAGTGGAATTCAGCGTTTAGCCGAGTCTCGGAGTTTCAAAAATGAAACTGGGGGTCAGTTTAATCGGCATGACTTGATGCAGATTATGCAAAAATCCGGGCAAGCGGGCTTGATGGATTTTGATCAGAGCGTAGACCGTATACAGGAGCAGCTACGGAAGGTTAGTCGTTCGGTTAGCCGGTTTATGGAGCTTACGAATGACCCGGATGTGAATAGCGTTATTCGGCGTATGGGACAGATGCATACGTTTGGGATGTCTGTACCGGAGATAGAGAATGCAGCGTCGAGTATGCGGTCATACTCTCGAGCTGCGGGGACAACGGTCGGTGGGCTGTGGCAGCAGGGTCTTCCTGGAGCTATGACTTACCAGGCTCTTGGACTTTCGGGCGGAGCTGGGCTTCAGTATGGGATGTATTCTGCAGCAGCTGCTCGGCAGGCGGTAGCGACGGGGACATATTCGAATGCAGAGTTGGCGATGTTTGGAGGTGCGCAAGGTGTAGCACAGAGGAACATGCAAGCGCAAGGGGCATTTATGTCGATGCCGATGTTTGGTGCTGCAGTGAGTTCTTACGGTGCTGGGGGTTGGGGTATGAATGCGGGAGCTCTTGCGCATATGGGTAGTGGGGCTGGTCCGCAGGGCATGGTTATGAGTGCGGTTTCGGGGATGAATGCTGCGGTGGGAGCTGGAGGTATTGGGGCCTTGGCCATGATGCCTTTGCAGCAGCGGCAGATTCAGGACCAAGCTGCTCGAACCATGTCTCCTTACGAGCAAACAGCCATGCGCTTTTCGATGGCGGCTGATACTGGGAAGTTTTTGGGATTGAAGGGAGCGGGTGGTTTTGCTGCGGGCGCGCGCATGCTTTATGGGGATGAAGTTGCGACGCAGATGATGACGGAAGCAGCCAATCCTGCATACTGGCGGGCTCAGCGTTCGATGATTCGGCAGGAGCGTGATGATATTGCCCGGTCTCAGCGGCAGCATATTATGGATGCGGCGCCTGGAGTTTTTGGACAAATAGGTCGTCAAATTAGTACGGTTTTGGATATCACACCTTTGGGAGAGATTACGCAATCTGTGGGTAGAGGTTGGAGGGATTACATATCTCGACCTTTACAAGAAAATAGAGATAGAGCTGCAGGGATTATTACACGGGATAGGTTAGACCCGGGAATGAGTGCGGACTTGTCTTCAAAGAAAGGGCGAGAGGCTTATGCGGCAAGGAGACGTGTGGGGGCAGGAAGTAGTAGACCGGGAGGGAGTAGCGGAATGAATATGTCATCTAGAGATGCGTTTAGTTCTGCTATGGGAGGGTTATTCGGAGATGAAAATATTGGTAGGGCAGAAACTGCTGTTGATGTGGCGATGATGTTGCCTTTTGCAGCACAAAAATTAATTGCGGGAGTTGCTACAGGTTTAGGTTTGAGTTATGCGGGAATAGATGTTGGGGGATTTGCGCAGTCGGCTATAGGAAATGCATTTTTAAGTGAACAACAAAATAATGGCCTTTTGTCGGGAACCGGATTTGACAAGATGATTACGCATCGATTTAATGCGTCGATAAAAGCGAATGCTTATAGCGCGGAACGTATTTCAGGTGCCTCTACTAGGTCTTTGATGGGGGGATTTAAGACGGGAGAATATACTGCGTTAGAAAAGAGTTTGGGATTAAAAGAGGGTCAAGGAGCTTGGGCTGTTCATTCCGCAGGAGTAGAAATGGCTAAAGCGGCAGTAGATACCTCTGTATGGTACAAGCCAGATGCTGATCTAACGCAGAATACGTTAAACACCACGCTGATTCGTAGTTTGGCAGCTTCGGGCGATATGTCCGAAGCTGAGGTAAAGAAGAGGTTAGGAAAAGAAGGGTTTAATACGGCATATGAGATGGCCTATGCCTCAGGTAGGGCCGGAGGGGGAGATACGGCACGCGGGAGGTTTTTAGCCTTTGAAGAAAGAGTCGGGGGAGGACAGAAGAGAGGTACTCTTGTGGCTACGCGGAAGGAGATGGAGACTCTGCGTACGTCGATGGAAGATAGAGAAGATCAGTGGGGGATGGGAACGGGAACGGCCCAAGAATTTAGGAAGTTAGCTGCCAAGTACTCTCCAGCGGAAACTTTGGCGCTATTAACTAATAACACAGCGGGTTTAAAGGATAGTCAGAAAGCAGCTTGGCAAGCTAAAGTTAGAGCACAAATAATTATCGATAAAAATATTACAGATCCTAAAGACCCGCGGATGGCTAAAGTAGATGAGTGGACTATGGGCACTATTGAACGGATGCAGGGG
>Ga0315284_10004210_pt1 | contig 20455 bp, 17 predicted proteins | sample YL17G09_16_MG_FD_203696 | JGI IMG/M metagenome (GOLD analysis project Ga0315284, IMG submission 203696) | Sediment microbial communities from Yellowstone Lake, YNP, Wyoming, USA - YL17G09_16 | ecosystem: Environmental > Aquatic > Freshwater > Lake > Sediment | place: USA: Wyoming | collected...
AAGAAAAAAATTAATCAACAATTTATACAAAAAATCCAAATTTATAGACTCCACGAATGAAAAAAAAAGGCTTGCAATCAAGGAAGAAATTTTAGAATCAGCAAGCATCAAATCTATTTTATTAAGAATGCAAAAGATAAAAAAAAGTCGTGGATTTAAACTGGGAAATACGCACAACCTTCATGATTTGATAGAATCACAGTTCAAAAAGGTGGAAGAAATGAAGGAAAAAATTATAAACTTGAAACTGGATTTATTATTCAATTATAAAACTGAAGATGAAGCTCTTGCTGAAATTACCGTAAAAATTCCCGAGTTCAATAGACAGCTTGAAATATATAAGAAGTATGTTTCTGATTATGAAAATGTTGTAAATAATAAAGAACGACACGTGCAGTTGATTCGCATTCGCGATGATATTCAGGCTATATTAGTAAACATTGAAAAACAACAGGAAATTATGAATCAAAATCCAGACCCTTTAAAAAAGCTCGATATTATTCATAACATTCTTGAAACATATCAAACTTCGCTTCAGTTCAATCCCGACTACCAAGAAGATGATAAAGAAGATGAGGGTGGAGAAGGAGAGGAAGAAGGGTCAAGGTTGAGAAAAAAAGACACTGAAACTACCAAGCAAATGAAAATAAAGTATGCAGACTGTTCCTTATATAAAGTTTGTCCGGATGACGATGAAATTTATCTTGTACAAATTCCTTACACTATCTCACAATTGGAAGTTGTTATAAAAAAATGAAAAAAATGAGTTGAATAAACATTTTATATATTAATTAACTATAGTAATTATAATAATAATAATTTATTATTATAATTTATTATTATAGTATAGTGTAGTGACAACAAATAATAATAATAATGACAACAACAACAACTCCGAAAATAAATAATCCACAAAATTTTAGAACTTCAAATACTTTAACGACTACGCGAAAGCCGCACTATGCAACAAAAGTTGATACTGCATTCAACGTGATTCCGGGCATGCATCGTCCAAATGCAAATGGTGTTCCCTCCAATATAAATCAGGGCGATTTTATAGGACCAAACTTCAAAGCACGCCCGTTGAAGCATTGGCGAAGACAGCTGGTTCCCACAAATCCGTCAACAGACAACTCTAGCCAAAAACGAATGGCAACAGTGCAGTTGATGGACACCCCGGGGTCAAGCATCTACAAAACAAACGCAGAATCCTGCGACTGCATTGAGACGGGTGGAAATGCATTTCAAATTGCAGATGCATATGCTGAAAATAATTTTGATAAAGGAGATAAAATTCAAAATAATGGTGCAATATCTGTTCCAACAGAATGCATTAGTATTCCAGCCATTATAGAAATTTTTCTCGACATTCCAGGAGCTCCCACAATTTATGATATTGTTTATGACGACAATGAACCAACAGTTCCGGATATTTTTTATGTTACCCCGATAACTCCGATTGCTAAAACGATTCCGGACCAAGAAGATAAAGTAAATGATGATGAATGTTATGAGATAATTACCAGCGTTTATGATACAGTGTGCATTGCATGCAATCCCGAAAACAATCGAATTAAATCAGGCATTTGCACGCTCAGCCAGTCCTATTATGAAACCACGTCTGGCTATTTACAGTCTAGGTGCAGAACGGCGGCTCAACGACTGTCAACGACCAAAAAAGCGGGTGGCGTGTATTACCCAAGTGTAAATGATAATATTCCGTTTGAATTTTTATACCCAACGAATGCGCCGAATGGCCCGCAAGTTTATCAATCGAAAAATTGTTCAAATCCTAAGACGTATAATAATAACGCGCTAAATCAACCCGCCAACAGCTATTGCAGCACGATATATAAGCCAAATAACCCGCAATACGCGCAACAAGGTGCAGTATCGGGAAGCACGCGCCTTCAAAAATTAAAAGCAGATACTATTACGAGCAACGGGTTTTCATTTTATTCGGCATATGGAGCAACAATGGCAAATGCCGGAAATTTTCAGGGAACAAATACGTCAAGTAACTATTTTGTAAAAAATAGAAGCTTTCCGCTTGACGGTTTTATACACTTGAATAAATATCGTGAGAATAAACGGCTGGCATGCTGTGATGTTTTTTAGAGAAATCAAGTGTCATACACTTTGACCTCTTTATCATCTTCGAGTAAACTAAATCGAAGTTTATATGAAAAAAGATTATCTAATATGTTGCTTGAATTTCCGCTGTTATTTATACTTTGCGCGTCTTCAGTTGAACACCCACCTTTAATAAAAGTGACGTTTGAAATCGTTCCAACGGGTCCAGGCGCGACATTTGTGTTATTACCAACCAAAAGTTGAAGATTATCATTCGTGAAGTAATTCATGGACGGATCATTATACGAGACAAAATTACTTTCATTTTGTTTTCCTGTCAGCGTATTATTCAAAATAATTGTGTTGTTCAACCTGCCATTAATAAATACATCTAAAGCGCGACTTTTATTTGTAAATCCAGTATTCTTGTTGTATATCGGTTTTGGATTTCCAGATGCATCTACATAGTTTTCATCTTCTATATAGTCATCATCGCCATTATAGTTCAAAATAATATTTACTGGTTCACTTATCGGCAAACTGGACGATGTTAAAACATAATTTGTATTTATTTGTAATAATGTTGACGAAATAGCTAATTTACAAGTTACATCAATGTACAAGTTAAATATCTGGGTTATTAGACTTGCATTTGTGTTATTCAGCGTCAATATGTTGAAACTTGCATTTGTAACAGACGGTGGCGGTGGCACCCACGAAGTTATATTTATCCATAGCGATATTGCAAATGCACCTCTTTCCAATTTTGCGCCAGGTTGAATGGGTATCGGAATGATTGGACCCGCGCTTATAATAGGCTGTGAAGATGTTGTTATCGCGATACTTTGTTTTTGTTGCATGTAAAATGAAACTAAAATGTATACAACAAGAATAAAAACGACAAGTAAAATAATATAAAAAATGTCTATTTCTTTTCCATAAAATAACATTTTGTTTTATTTTAATTTTTGTATATAATTATAATTATAATTTAATTATGATTATAATTTAATTATGATTATAATTAATAAATAATGGCACCAAGGACCAACTTCTTACATTACACATTACATTACATAGATTACGAGGGGAACCTTGGTTCCCTTCCCTCAATTAAATGTCAAGTTTAGACAGTTCCACGTTGTCTTTTACAAAGGCGAATCGAACTTTGTATTTATTAAAAAAGTCACTAACGGAACTTCCAGTTCCACTTCCATATCCGCTAGAATAAATGTTCCAGGCATCTTGCGGCGACATTGAAGTGGTGGTGAATGTGGTTGATATATAACCAGTAATTGAGCCACCCACATTAACATTTCCAGCAGGTAAAGTATATGGACTAGATAATGACGTTGTTTGAACAAGCTTGCCGTTGATGTAAATATCCACCGAGCTTCCATTATTTACAGATACAATGATTGATGCCCACGTTTGAAGCGGAACTATACTTGGTAATGTGACTGGGGGTGTGTCTGCAATGGTAAGAATTAAATCATTAGTAGTCTTTCCTAAAGTTAAAGAAAAGTCACCGGTGGTTGTACTTATAATATTACCATTGACGCTAGTAGTCCAATCATTTATAGCAAGCCAAGTTGAAAATGTAAATGAATTGGATTGGGTAATTGCCAGTGGAGTTTTAGTTTTTGCATCTGACCCACCTGTTGAAGCCGTTGAAGAAGAAGAAGACAACATGGTCCAAACAAAATAAACAATTATGATTAAGAGTATTACGATAATAACCGTAGTCCAAGAAAAATCCATTAGTATTGTATTTATATTATGAAATGAAATGACCTATATATAATGTGTATTAGATATTATTATTATAAATATTTTTTTATAAATAATTATAATATTTTTTATTTGATGATGGGACGGATGAATCCCCCTTTTTTAACTTCTCTCGTCCTTTTTTATAACAAGGAAACCAAGGGAAACAAGAGAGAATATATTATTCCTAAAATCTTCAAAAGAAAAAAAGAATATTAATATTAATAATTAAAAGTTTGGAGATGTTGGCGGATTTAGGTTTTTGTGTGTATTATATATCCACGAAATTCCATCACTTCCTAAAACATTTCGATAATAGACAACATTGCATGCTTGTCCATATATTCCCGATTTTTGTCCCACAGGCAAACCCACAATTAAACTTGTTGGAAGTAGGGGAATCACATTTGGCACTGAAGTTTCCAATTTATTATTGATAAACACGTCCATGATGCCATTATTATTAAAGTTTATAAACAAATGGTTCCATCTTTGCAAAGGAATTTCGCTTTTCGGTTGAGAAACTTCTGGAATTGTTGCGCCAGTAACAATAATATTTATTACATTATTACTTGCATCGTAATTTATAGTTGGAGCTCCTGAAAAGTCAAGTATTTGTACCCCTCCAGATTTTGTATAACTTGAATTTGTGTTTCTAGGTTGAGGGTGAATATAAAACCATGCAGATAATCCATAATTATAAGTTGGATGGTTACTATTTTTAACGTTATCTGCCAGCGACGGTGTCAAGGACAATGTCTGGTTATTATTCGAATCGGTGGTTGTAACTTGTATTGCAGTATTACTTGCATTAAGAGGCAACACGCCATCCAGTATTACTTCGCCATTGTGATTAATGACTGCATCAAACGCTTTTGGAAGAATGAATAGTAATGCAATCAGTATTATTTCAATAATAAGGATAATAAAATAGGTCCATTGGGTCTGTGCTAGTTTTAATTCAGTTTTGAAAAAGTTGACGGCGTCTAAAAACAAACAAGGTATATAAATAAGTATTTTAAAAAGTAAACTGGACCAGGTAGGTGGTCCTGATATATAACCAGGTGCTTCTGCACCAATGAATTTGACAATCATAGCAAAAATGCCAACAAGTATTGCAATATTTATGGCAAATAATACTGTGTTTGCAATTATGGGAACATTATTATAGACGTGCAAAATTGCAAGAATTATTCCAATAACAATTCCGATTAGTATCGTGTATTTCAAAAATGATGTTATAAAAGGCACAAATGCTTCAAATCCCATGGCAAGCAATGATAAAAGTGCAAAACCGATGAATAAGAATATGCACAAGAAAATGGATTTATTATCCGAGACGATTTGATACGGTTGTTTTATATAAATGTAGACAACTAGAGCCAAATACATTAGGAAAATGATAAGCATTGATTTTGAAACAAGTTCTACCAAAAATCCCTTCACGAAATAACTGCACAAGAAATTGATGATTTTTGTGATAGAGTTCCATGCATCTGTTGTGGACGACATTGACATGCCGCTAAAAAAGTTATTGATTGACTCATTCACATTTACACCTTTTACGACCACAATGTAGAGCAAATGAAGCAGCAACAATCCGACAATTGTAGACATGATGATTCCTGCAAGCTTGTTTACAAGAAGAAAAAGTAAACCGGAAATGGACAGTAATACAAATATGATGACATAAATTGTTGGTATATTTATTATAAAGCGCAAGATGGCTGCAAATGCGAATATCAAAATTAGAAAGACTGAAAACAACCATTCATTTCCAATGAAATTGTGAATGTAACCATATGAAATTATAGAAATTATTAAAGTACAAATTAAAATTATTATATATTTATTTTGTGGAATCTTTTGTTTCATTTGTAAAGTATTTGTATAAACATCTGTTTTTACTTTTGAATACAAATTTTTAAATGGCTCCATATGAAAATATGAGTTATGAATAAAAAATAAATGATGCTTTAATATAATATTATATAATTATATTAAATAAAAAATAAAGAAATAAAGAATATAAGTTAAGTTTCAAAAACAATACTTTACAAACAATTCACTATACTAGATATATTATTTGAATCTATTTATTTAATATGACGAATTAACAATCTTTTTTTTTGTATTATTTTTTATATATTATATTTATACAATCAAAGTATAATATAATATATAATGTATCGTCTAGGATTAACAGAATCAACCCTTTTATTTGTATATTATTTAAAAGTATTTCATAATATAGATTATTCTGTTTTGTTAGCGAGTTATATAGTTGAAAATCATAATATACCTGTAGTTTGTAGTGGAGGAGAATTACCGGATTATTTTGGTGTAATAACAAAAAGAGGTACAGTACCAAAAATTAATCAAGAATTCTGGATACCTGTTCCAGAAAATATGAGACCAGTTAATTATAATAAAATAGAAGGTGGTTGTTATTGGTAAATAATATTTATCTATATGTCTCTACGATAAAATAATATCCCCTCCCTAACTATTAAACATAAATATCCAAAAAATAATACAGATAATAATATATTCCAAGCCAAAATTATGTTATTAGTGTTAGATTCCAAGTATATTGAAGTATAATAAGTAGATATTATATATGTTGTTATTATTGATGCGTGTAACAGAATGGTAGAAAAGGGTTGATTAAATATATACATTATCATATTTACAACTGGCGTACCAATTGGTATTTCTTTTAAAACTAGTAAAATAAACATGAGTGTTCCAATTGCTGTAAATGTTGCATTTACAGGGTCGCCTTCTTCATCGCCGATTTTTGAGTCGTAGCGAAAAAATACAATAATGATTGAAATCCACATGATTAAATAAGTAATTATTGAAAATTTGCTGAGTGGTGAAGTTGGATTGGTTATCAAAATTCTCGGTAAAAATTGAATCATTTTTCCGTATTTTCCCAAGTCTTGTGTTGATAACAAACCAAAAATGATGGTTATTAAAATAAAATATAAAAATGTCAGATTTGCGCTATATGTCCAACAACTAGATTTTGAAATATTTTTGACACAGTCGTCGAGTAAATTATAGAATACATAGTATAAATATGAGCCCAATATCAAAGCAAGTATGCTTAACAATGTCCATAAACCCACAGATTTACCATAAGTGTAACAATATGTTACTATTCCGGCTAAAACGAAAATGAACCCGGTCATAACGCCTGCAAAATTTCTGGAAAGTTGGCTGTGGTTTGGATTCTCACTTAAATCGTTTTGTGCTATTATCCACCAATAAATGACACCAATCCATGCTAGATATGTCAGTACTGGTAAAAAATATTTTTTTAACAATGTTGTCATACTGTAATTTGTTACGTTTAAATCAAACCCTCTATTATACAAGTAGGTCAATACTGTCGCAAATAACCATGCGCCAGAAAATAAACCGCCAATCCACTTGTCTTCGAATAAATATAATAAAATATTTATAATAATGCATGCTGTTACTACTAGAAAAAACTTCATTGTTGTGGATGTTGTTTCCGATTCACCAGAGTTCATTGGATAAAATAAAAAATATATTGTATATATTATTTATTATATAATTAAATAACCACAACAAACAAACCAATGACATAAATTATTCAATCAAAAATTTTCAAATGCTGTTTTTTTCCCGTGACAGTCTCGGCACAATGCCACTAAATTATCTACTGCATTGGAACCGCCATTTTCAAGACGAATCTTATGGTCTACTTCAAACCAGCTGGGCAGTTGCCGTTTGCAGTCGCCGCATTTCCACGACTGTTGAGCAGCCACAAACTTCTTCTTTGATTCACTTACACTTCGTTTTGTGGCTTTTATTCCGGTCGTCGCTGAATTTCCTCCTGAGCTCATCATTTTATTTATGTTGTATTGTTGCCGCTTAGATGTAGTTGAATTGGAATTAGACCAATCTTCCGCTTCATCGTCGTTGTCATTACCGTTAATACCGCTAAAAAATGCGCGTTTATTTGTCATATCAAACAATGGGGTCAACATGTCTGCCGATTCTCTGCTGATTGGCATATATTTAATCAACTCATTTGCATGATGCATAATCGTTTGAGAATTTGCCGGGTTCTTTTTTAAAAATAAATACATGGATAATCCGAAGAATCCAAATGTTGCCATTTTAATATACTTTCTAGCGTTTGCGGTTTCAACCATTTTAAAATACTTTCCGTCATGATACGTATTCAAAATTAATCCGGCAGTTATAATAAAAATAATGAACTCAAATTTGAATTTCATAGTGTGATATATAATAAATATAATATTATTTAATTATTTACGTCTAGTCTTGTTTGTAATTTTTAGTGCAATCCACTTGTAAACACCGTTTTTGTCTACAGCTGATTTAAAAAACTTTCCATTGTTGCCTTTTTTTGTTTGATTTTTACACTCATTTGCAGGAAAGGGGGGAGATGACCTTGTCGTGTATTTTTTCTGGGTCTGTTTTACACATTTTGATTTGGCGGGCATTTATACAAATATTATTATATATAATGCAAAAGAAAAAAAATAGGGGCGCAAACACCTTGCACATGAGTGAGTTCCCTTAATGTTTCCCACAAGCGAAGCAAATCCTATAAAAGTATTTGACTAAATTCGGGGGATGGCATATTAGGTGTTGTGGGCAACAGCGGAATGTATGCATGCGGCTCCACAATTTGAATGCAATTTGAAAATGGTTTTGTTTGGGTGGGTGGTACGTGCATACTACCAAATGCATCATTCGTGAATGAAATCAAATCATTTGCCAGATACTTGCCAAAGTCATCCGACAGATTCTTTTGCGGGTTTTTGAATGTGTCCATGTGGTCAGTGTATGTGTCGCGCGTGACAATGCTGCACGCGAGCGTGTGGTCTGTGCGAATCAAGTATGCCAGCAGAATGAAGAGGTCGTCGTTTAACTTCAAACCCGACGGAGTTGTAATGAAAGTGATACCAGCTTGTTGAAGAATTTTGTTCACTTCCGGTGCATATGTCGGGTTTAGTTTCACGTTGGTGTGCGATGCGTGAATGACAACAAGCGGCGAGTGACCGCGCGTTTTCAACAAGTCAATCATTTTGCGCAAGTCACTTGGATTGGGCTCACCATTTCGCGAGTGTAAAACGCTTCCGCCGTCAACTATGATATCGTAAGCGACGAAAGTTGTTTGCAGTGTTTTCACAATCTCAAGAGGAAGGTGACTTTTCTTTTTTTTCTTTTCATCTTCGGCAATGGCTTTCATCACGTTTCTCTCAATGACTTTCATGATTTTGTCAATGTAGTGACCGCAATTTTGAAGCGAGTAACGACGCAGAGTCGAAGACTTGTCAAATTCGGTTTTGGTCCCGCCCGCATCATGCAGAAATTTGCCGTCCAAACGACGAAGCAAGTGTGTCAGGCCGTTTTCAATCATGAATCGAATATCTTTTGGTTCCAACACGGCGCAATCAATGTGCGTTTCAAATAGTTGCGTGCTGTACACTGGGTCGCCTTTGTAAACCATTAATTCGAAAAAGTCGCGCTTCATCGAAAGGCGACCAAGTAATGATGCTATCAAAGCGTCGTCGCGCTCTTGAATTGCAAAACGCAACGTCATGGTGATGATGCCCTTTTCACGCGTGGTTGCAATCAAGTCGGAGTTGCCGTACACCATTCGGCGCATTTCATCGGTGCGGTTGTTGCTTAGTGCTTGATTCATGTCTCTTTGAAACAGTCCAAGCTGTTTTTTTGTCATTATTTCTCCTTTCTGTGCTGCTGCTCCTGCTGCGGTCGCCTTGATAGCGACACTCTCCATATTGTGTTGAATCTTTCGGAACTACAAGAAATAAATATATACATTTTTTTTTCAATTTATATTTTTTTAATACTTATTTTTTAAAATTCATGGATTTGTTCTTATTTATTATTTTATTATTATATAAAGTTAAAATTATAATAAAATAAAGGGTTTTATTATAAAAATAATATATAAACAATGAAAAACGAGGCTGAAAAATCAAAAAAAGAAGAAAATAAATATTTATTTTACACTCAATATTATTTGACTGCAGGTGTTTATCATGTAGTAAATGTTGTAAATAGTATATTGAATTATTCGGCAACTTACTCATCTGGAGTAAAAGAATATTTAGAGGAAAAAGTTTTACTTCAAAAAACAATAATCGATGAAATAGTCGCAGATGCAAATAAAAAAAAGTATGAATTTGACGAGGATGACTATGTAATCATAAAAATGCGAAAGGCGGTAGTAGTTCCAGTTCCGGTTCCAAATAAAACTTTTGAAAATAATCAAAATATAAATAATATTAATGGGATTGTGGATGAAATTGTAAATGATATTATAAACAATGCGGTTTTGACTGCTACTGTGGAGACAATTGTAAATGATATTATAAATAATGCGGTTGACATTGTTGCTGCTAGAAATTCATCTTCATCTTGCGTTCCTTGTGTGGAATCAGTCAATTATGATGACGGAATGCCTCATCACAAAAGTTCTATTATCACCTCATCGTATTATGCTCAATTTGTGTAAACTCATTCGCTCATTCCATTCTAGTGAAATGAATTAGTAAGAGACGTAACTAATTTATTAACATTTACTTTTTTGTCACCATTCACCATTATTTCTGTGGTAAATATGGATAAAAGTCGTATGAGAAAATTGAAATACTTTACCGGGTTGATGTGTTGAATTGTCGCGGGTTCTTTTACAATTGAAAAAAATACATTGTAGCAACACATGCTTCCCCAAATGTCGCAATTGAATATATAAACTTGAGTAAAATATTTTGCGTATTGAAATCTACCTCTTCCGGTTCCAGCCTGCTGGTCAAATTCGGTAAAATTAAATAATACGTCTGTAATGTATGCGGATGCGTATTTGTGGTATGTTTCTTCAATAATTTGGGCTTCATTAAACTTCGGGTCCATGACATTTCTTTGTTGAAATGTGTACGCGGCGATAAAAAATTTTTCAACATATGAGTAGTGTCCAATCTCTTTGAATTTTAAATATTGTGAAAGCGCAAACGAGGATAGTTCCTGTTGAAAGGAAGGAGATGATGGATTGTTGTGCGTTTGTAAAAACATGCTATAACTCATCATGAAATCGGATGTAAAAATGATGCTGCTAAACGGATTTGATACGGAAATATACCTATTCATAATTATTTCTGGAATAGGGTCGTGAGATGTAGATATACCGGATATTCCCCAGTCGATGATGGTGGGTCTTGGGTTTGTTTTTGAGCCGCTAATGAGAATGTTGTCTTCTTTGATATCATTATGAATAACACCCATTTTATTCATTGGGACAATCGCATTTACAATCAGTTCTGACATTAATTTATTAAAAAGAATAATTCGCGCACTTGTGAGCCGCGTGTTTAACAGCCACTCGTTTACTGAAACACCGGCGTTTGGCATATTTATTAATCGTAGTCTGTCAATATTCGCATTTATATTTGATTCATTTATTTCGCGACTCGTGAAACTCGAGCACATGTTGTCAAATCCTTTCAGGTCACGCTTTGACAGTTTTGCAGGTGGACAAAGTTTCGATTTTGTAAAAAGAAAATACTTGTGTGATTTTGGAATACTTTTTAGAGCATTGTAAAACAAATGAATATTATCCATTTCCATTTTTGCGTGTTCTTTTAATAACAATTTTGATATTCCTGTTTTATCGAAATTGCCTGATGAATACTTATTTCTCCGCGTTTTATTTTTCTTAATTTTATTTTTAGATTTACATTTCAATTGCGGTTTAAATACGCAACTAAATCCTCCTGGATATATTGGGATGCCTCCGGTCATAAACATTTTTCTTTTTCTCGTTATTGACATTTATTTTTATTTTTATAATTTTTAATAATTTAATATTTGGTTTTTCTATATTAATACAAATATTAAATTAATATAAAAAATTGAAATTATAAAATATTATAAATATAAATATTATATACACCACCAAAAACACAAAAACATGAACAACCAAATATCTGAATATTACAAGAACTACCTTTTGAAACATAGACAGTTGGAGGCTCAAATGGTCGACCAACCTACCTATCGGGACAAACTATCTCCTTGGATTATAAAATATCTGAGCCGTTGTAAAAATTAATTTGACTTACTCATATTATATTTAATAAATCCCAAAAATAACATTACAATAATGACAAACACAACTTTTTGCCAATGTTTATATTTTTCTCTCGCCACAACATGTTTAGGTTTGTAGTTGTTGTAATAAATTTCTAAAGCATCATGAAGTGATATTTCTTCTTTATTTAGCGAAACATTGATTCGATTGTGTATAAAGTGAACCCACTTGATAAACGAGTCTCTGCTGTCGAGATATGGAGTAACTGGAAATGCGTCTAATAACTTACTAAAATTATTGCCGATTGCGCTGGATGGCATAAACAATGGTAAATTTTGAATAAATTCGTAGTATTTTTTTTTTGTAACATCGTTTGGATGTTTAGGATAAGATGTTGCCATTGTAAGTAACACAAACCAATAGTGCGGTCCCCATACGTTAGAATCTAAAGTGGTTGTGGTTGTTGTGGTTGTTGTCATATTTTTTATGTTGTGTGTTTGTATTCAAACAATATAAAAAGATTTCATCTTTTACATATAACCAATAACCGAGAGTGAAACATGCAAAAATTCGTTAATGATGGCAACGGCAACAACAACGGCAACTACTGTAATAATTGTGGAAAAAATGGTCACATGTATTCAAATTGCAGCGTCCCGATTACAAGTATAGGTGTCATTGCATTTCGAAAAACTAGCGAATATGAAAAAATAGAAGAGGAAAATAAAGAAGGTCAGTGCGAATGTGAATACGACCCCGAAAATAAATATGAATACTTGATGATTCAAAGGACCGATAGTTTTGGTTATGTTGAATTTATTCGTGGAAAATATTCAGTATATAACTGTCAGTATATTAAAAATATAATTGATGAAATGACAGTATATGAAAAAAATAACATATTAACGAAACCATTCAACGAACTTTGGTCATCATTATGGGGTGAGTATTCTGGAATACAATATAGAGGAGAAGAGCAGGTTTCAAAAAATAAATTTTTACAACTTAAAAATGGGGTTGAGACGTCGTCAGGTATAAAGTATAATTTAGAAACTCTAATTTCTTCTTCTACAACTAAATGGGAAACAGCAGAATGGGGGTTTCCAAAAGGGCGGAGGAACCATCAAGAAAAAGATTTAGATTGCGGATTTAGAGAGTTTGAAGAAGAAACAGGGTATGATAAATTTAGCTTGAAACAGATACATAATGTGATTCCATATGAAGAAATATTTATTGGGTCAAACATAAAATCATATAAAAATAAATATTATTTATCATGCATGAACAGAGATACAATGCAAAAAAATGAATATCAAAAATCGGAAGTAAAAAATATGAAATGGTTATCATACAAAGAATGCATGGACATTATCCGGCCATACAATGTTGAAAAAAAACATATAATCACATGTGTTAATAATAGTTTGAGTAAGTTTGTGATGTGCGATATCGTTTGAACATGTATTTTTTTAGTTTTTTATATTCAACTATAAACTATTGTAATTATAATGGGTATAAATCTATAATATATTATTTGTTTATATTATATTATAGATTATTTTTAGTTATCAATAAATATTTTTAACATTTATTATGGAAAGTGAATCATCAAAAAAACAAGATGAAACACAAACACAAATACAACAAATAGAACAACAAGAAGTTGTGGGAAGAGAAGGAGCATTTTGTAAATACAATGAAGCAACTGAACGGTGTGTTTACAATCCAGATGCGAATGCGAGCGCTAATGACGAGCAGTGTTATAAAACCGAAAAAAATCGGTGTGCTTCAAAAAAAAAGAAAATGAGGAAAATTAAAATAAAGCCGAAAAAGGTAAAGGAAGTGCAGCAGGAGGAAGAACTACTAGAAAAAGAAAAAGGTATATCTGCTGCTGTGGTCAGTCCTCCTTCTGAAGCATTTTGCAAATACAATGAAGCGACCGAAAGGTGTGTTTATAATCCGGATGCAAATGCAGTAGCGAATGATGAGGAGTGTTATAAAACCGAAAAAAATCGGTGTGCTTCAAAAAAAAAGAAAATGAGGAAAATTAAAATAAAGCCGAAAAAGGTAAAGGAAGTGCAGCAGGAGGAAAAAGAAGCAACAACTGATGATATTCAAGTATTTCCATCTAAAAAAAAAATAAAGATTATTCCAATTGAGAATCAAGGTAATAAAAAAATAAATAATGATTTTCTTTATCCAGATTTAAATGATGAAAACTTTAATATAAAAATATCAGAAAAAAAAGAATTTTATGATACAATGAATACTGAAAAAATATACAGAAATAAAGAACTTATAGAACATGCCGATAAAATGTGTAATGCAACATATGAATTACAACAGCATCAATATTTTGTAAAAAATTTCATGTCATTTCAAACACCGTATAATAGTTTACTGTTATATCATGGTCTAGGTTCTGGGAAAACGTGTTCTGCTATTGGAATATCTGAAAATATGAGAGATTATTTGAGTCAGATGGGAATCAAACAAGAAATAATTGTTATTTCAAGTATAAACGTAAAAAACAATTTTAAAAAAGAATTATTTGATGTTAGTAAATTGCATCGGAATGAATCAGGAAAATGGACGATAAGTGGATGTACTGGAAATAAGTATTTGAAAGAAATCAATTTACAATTATTCGATATTGATAATGAAGTTGGTAATACGCTGGAGGAAGAAAAGATTAAATTAAAAATAAAAAAACAGATTGACAAAATAATAAAAAAATCATATTTATTTTTCGGATACCAAAAGTTTTCATCCATTATAAAAATGTTGATTAGTGGAGAAGGAATTATACAAAAATCTAAACTTGTTAAAAAAAAAGAAGAAGGCGAAGAAGAAAGAGAAAGAGAAGAAGAAGAAGAAGAAGAAGGCGAAGGCGAAGGCGAAGCGGAAGAAGATGAAGCGGAAGAAGATGAAGCGGAAGAAGATGAAGCGGAAGAAGATGAAGCGGAAGAAGATGAAGCGGAAGAAGAAGAAGAAGAAGAAGAAGAAGAAGAAGATGAAGCGGAAGAAGAAGAAGAAGATGAAGAAGAAGAAGAATTAAAAATGAAAATAAGTCGTGAAGGAATCAAAAGGCTTAGAAGATATTTTAACAACAGGTTAATAATTATTGATGAAGTTCATAATTTAAAATCTAATAATAAAGATGCGGCTTATCTAATAAATCTTGTAAAATATGCAGAAAATTTACGGTTATTATTTTTATCAGCGACGCCAATGTTTAATGACCCGAAAGAAATTGTATGGCTTTTAAATTTAATGCGAATCAATGACAGACGCCCTCGTATTTATTCGAGAGACTTGTTTGACTCTGATAATAATCTTTTAATTGTTGAAGGGAAACAAGTGGGAAGAGAGTTATTAAAAGAAGCATCTATTGGTTATATATCATATGTAAGGGGTGAAAATCCATACACATTTCCATATCGGATTTTTCCGTCTCAATTTTCTAAAAGCAATGCACTGAAGCAGCAAGAAGTGTATGATGGAGAAACTAGAACAAGAGGGAGCATTCCGTATCCCAAAGTTACGTTTGACGGTAAAACAACGATTCCTGGATTAGAACACGTGGATGTATATGTCACCAATGTTGGAAAACATCAAAATGATGTGTACGAGAGAAAACTGGAAAAAATGGAGGGACATGAAGTAAGGAGGAGAAATGTTGGAGAAGTTGGAGGAGGAGAGGGGGACGATGTGGATGTGGAAGACATTGGCGAGATTGGTGACAATAGCGCACTTTCAGGATACACAATCAACGATTTGATTTCATTTCGGCAAATATTAAATATGACGTACCCATACAAGAATGATGACCAAGAAGATTCAGAATACACATACGGGGAGAGAGGTTTATTAAATGTTATGAGAAAAGAAAAAGGGCAGTATGCGTATAAAAACCCGAAGATTCGGATATTTTCACAAGAACATGTTGGAGAGTACAGTTCGAAAATCAAATCCATATGCGATAATATTGTTTCAAGTTATAATAAAAAATCTCCATCTAAGAGTTCATTTTGTCAAGGGATTGTTTTGATATACACTTATTTCATCGAGAGCGGGGTAATTCCAATGGCGCTTGCGTTAGAAGAGTTGGGATTTACAAGGTATAAAAATGAAAATACATCATCGAAATCATTGTTTTCAAGCGCGTCTTCTATAAAATCAAATGGGCTAAAGTATGCGCTGATTACGGGTAAGCAATCTATTTCTCCAAATAATGACGTTGAAATTAATGCACTTCGTTCCGATAAAAATTTTGACGGGTCAAAATGTAAAGTTGTTATTATTTCAAAATCAGGCTCTGAGGGTGTTGATTTAAAAAATATTCGCCAGATACATGTAATGGACCCGTGGTACAATATGAGCGCAGTCGAACAAATCATAGGTCGCGGAGTAAGAACGTGCAGCCATAAAAAATTGCCTTTTAACCAAAGAAATGTTCAAATTTTTCTTCATGCAAGCATTTTGGGAACCGGAAAAGAGTCAGCAGATTTAGCAATGTATCGTTTTTCTGAAACCAAAGCGGTTAAAATGGGCGTGGTTAGCAGAGTGCTCAAAGAATCTTCTGTTGATTGTATTTTAAATATAAATCAGGGTAACTTTACAGAAGAAAATATTAATACTGAAATAGAGTTTACATTGTCTACAGGTAGTAATATTAATTACAGAATAGGCGATAAGCCATTTACATCCACGTGCGACTATATGAAAAGTTGTCAATACACGTGCACTCCTGACGCTAAAATAAAAGAACAAGATGTCAAAATGGGAACATTTAATGAAACATTTATTTTAATGAATGTTGAAAATATTATCAGAATAATAAAATCCGCATTCAAAGAAAGGCATTTTTATACCAAAGTAGATTTGATTCATTTTATAAATCGTATAAAAATGTATTCAGAACTACAAATCAATTTTGCACTTACACAAATGATAAATGATAAAAATGAATATATTTCTGATTACTATGGAAAATATGGAAATTTAATAAATATTGGAGAATATTATCTTTTTCAGCCGGTTGAATTAAATGACAAGACTATCAGCGTATTCGAAAGAAGCACCCCAATTCCTTTCAAACGTAATAAAATAAATGTGAGAGCATCAGAAAGGGTAGCTGTATTGGAAAAAAGTGATAGCGAGAGAATGAGTGAAAAAGAAGAAAAGACAAGTCGAGAATATGAAAATGTGAAAAATATTATTTGGAATATTTCATATACATATAATTTAGCTATAAACACAACATTTAGTAAAAAAATTAAAAATGACATTGCAGACGCACAAGACCCTAAAATAAATTCAGGTGCAATACCCATGATTTCGAGAGATAGAATTTGGTATATTTATTGCAATGAAATGATAAATGTCATTGAAAGAGTAATAGATTTGGACGAAATACATTCGTATATTTTTATTCACATAATGGACCGGTTAACATTTAGCGAAATGAATTCACTCATAATAAATTTGAATAAGATTGAACAAATTTCAGAAAAAATAAATGATGAAGTCAATTTTAAAAAGGAGGAAGCAAAATATGCAGCATGTGTTTATGCGCCGACGTGTGCTAAGAATATATTAAAGTATTTCAGCCAGTTTGTTACAATAATTCAAGGCGAAAAAGACAATACTGGTGCGTATTTGTTTGTTCCTTTAAAAGATGCGTCTGCGTCGTCTGCATCAAAAGATATCTCAATGTATTATAAAAAAAATAAAATAGATGAATGGGGCGCGTTTAACCAGACTGAGTTAACAAGCGACGAGAGGAATGGGTTGACGAGTAAATTTAAAATTGATAAAACAAGTTTTGCGCAATTCATGGGATTTTCACAATCGGTAAAAGATGGCGTTGCATTTAAAATAAAAGAAAACCAAAATCGCGGAAGTGTCTGCAGTGCGTCTCCAACAAAAAAACGCACGCTTCAAGATATTTTACAACAATATAAATTTAAACAACCTATTGAGATACCTCAAAGTCTTACTCAAATAACATATTGCATATTGCAAGAAATTATTCTATGTTATTATAATAATATAAAGTTAAGTAATAAAAGATGGAATCTTACCATGGTTGAAGCTATATATTCCATTTAATTATTATTTAATTCGTTTAATAATAATTATGAATTAAACAATAAATAAAAAAATTGAAAAAATATAGAGAATATAAAGAATATATATAATAGAGTATATTATATATACTATATAATGTCGTCATCGTCATCTTCGTCGTCATCTTCGTCGTCATCACTTATACAAAAAAAATCATCTTTGTCTTCATCATCCGTCGGAGTGGAAGAAAATGAATTATATTCAAAAACGGTTTTGACAACTAGGGTTGTCATTCCATTTATTCTAGTTGGTTCGAATGTGGAAACGACAATAAAAAATACAATTTCTGGAAAAATGGAAGGCAAGTGCATTGTAGAAGGCTATGTGAAACCGGATTCTATTCGCATTATAAAATTCTCTAGCGGGACACTTGCAAGTAAATATGTAGAATTTGAAGTTGTTTTTGAATGCAGCATTTGCTGTCCGGTTGAAGGCATGCGAATCTGCTGTTACGCTAAAAATATCACGCAGGCAGGTATACGGGCATTTACAAGTTTAGACGAAAAGAAGTCGCCTGTAATTATTTATGTATCACGTGACCATCATTCGTCAAATTCATATTTCAATTCGGTGAATGAAAAAGATTTTATTTGTGTTCGCGTAATAGGTCAGCGTTTTGAATTGAACGATAAACAAGTGTCAGTAATCGGCGAACTCATGCCCAAGGGCACAGAACCTGTGAAGAAAAAAATTATAATCACTAGAAGGAAGGGGGACTAAGCCCCCCGGCCATTATCAAAATCATGTTCAGCGAGTTAGATGCCGGTCACATGTCATACGTCAGATTTGACATGTGATATTTAAGGGAGAGGTTAAAGGAGAACCATAGGTTCTCTTCAAGTGAGTGATGTTTGAAGAAGGTTGGTAAAATTGTCGTGCGTTGGTTTTGCTTCAAATTCGACAACATCTCCAGGTCCTCGTTCTAACTTGAATGTAGGATATCCTTTGACATCAAATTTATCTGCAAGCTGTTTTCCGTCGGAATCTGCGTCACAGTCAACGCTTTTATAAAGTATATTATAATTTCCAACTTTCAAATTTTGGTTATTGCTGATATAATCATCCCAAATGGGTTTAGCTGTTTTACAGTGTGGACACCAACTTGTTCCAAACATGTAAAGTGTTGCAGTTTTTTCATCATCCGATGGTGGAGGGGCGTTATCTCCCATACCAGATGCGTACCCTTCTAATGACGAGCCTAAATATGAACTGACATATGTTTTGTAAACATAGACACCAATCCAAATAAACAAACATGCAACTAGCAACATTACCACCAGGTGTCGTTTAGAATAGATTGTTTCCAACGTTGTTTTTACAGATTTGGCCGAAATTGACATTTTTATATTAATGTGCTATATGTTTCTTAATACAATAGTATATAATTATATAAAAAAAATATTTTACTTACGAATATTTTTTTTTAATCAAAAAATTTAATATTGTATGAATATAGTGAATATAACATTATTTATATATTATGACGAATGTCTCTGAAAAAATGAAAAATAAAACAAAAAATAAAAATGGCAAACTTAAAAGAAATCAAAATAATAAAACAAAAAAAAAGTCGTCGTATGTATTTACTAAAAATGATTATAACAGCGGAGACGGTATGCTGACATCAGTATGGGGTCCTCCAATGTGGCATTTTTTACACACAATGAGTTTTAATTATCCTATAAATCCTACAGCGGAAGATAAAAAACATTACTCTGATTTTGTTTACAGTCTAAGACATGTACTACCGTGTAAATACTGCCGAATTAATTTAACTAGCAATTTGAAAGCAAACCCAATTCGAGAGTGTCATTTGAAATCAAGAGAAACGTTTTCTAAATACATTTATCGTCTTCATGAAATTGTGAATAAGCGACTGGATAAAAAATCAGGATTGTCTTACTGCGACGTTCGCGAGAGATATGAGCATTTTAGGTCAAGATGCACCAAAAACGACCCTCCTCCAAAAATATTTAATTTTGCAAAAAAGAAAGAAAAAGGGTGCACCGAGCCGCTTTACGGTCATAAAGCAAAATGCATTTTATCGATTGTTCCGCAAACAAAAGATGTCCCGTCATTTCACGTCGACGACAAATGCATTAAACATAGGGCGGATGTTTGATATTGAACAAAATTGATTTGGTTGTTCAAAAATTGATAATATTAATTATATTTTTATTATAATGTAATTAATAATAAATTATATTATAGTAATATATTAATCGTATCAAATAATATAAACAGGTCTTCACTATGACAAGTCAAACAGACAGTATTTTATTTTTAATTTTAGCATTATTACTCGCGCTCATTGGTTCGTTCTTTTTTACACCGGTTCGAGAGAATTTTGTGTCACAT